>Ga0224501_10002929_pt1 | contig 13427 bp, 8 predicted proteins | sample SF_Oct11_sed_USG_4_FD_169105 | JGI IMG/M metagenome (GOLD analysis project Ga0224501, IMG submission 169105) | Sediment microbial communities from San Francisco Bay, California, United States - SF_Oct11_sed_USGS_8_1 | ecosystem: Environmental > Aquatic > Marine > Sediment | place: USA...
TTCGTCTGGATAAACAGTGGTTTACCCGGAGGTACAGACTCTGTAATGGAGCATGGTACATATATATATGTTTTAGTCATGGTGGGAACATTTTTCTGTGATACTTCGGAACAGCTGCCTGTGTTAGTTGATTGTGGATTAGATTTAGGATGTTTGTGACAATTTAGGGCATAAAAATATTCATCATTCAGCCCCAACACAGAAAACCACAAAAATGAGCTTATGCAAACAACAAAACTCCGAAAACCACCGGGTAATCACTGGATAAACCTTCATATATTCATTCCTTTAAATCAAGCACAGCAGTACCCACCATTGGGTGCCTTTGCGTTGTCTGCGAATACCACAAAACAATTTAAGAGTTGTCTCATCACGAATGAAAACATGGCACAACTGTTCTAGGAATTGCAGGAATGAACTGGGAACCCAGTTATTGTGGAGGTTCTTCAGTGAAAACCAGATTTATGATCCGAGGTTCAAAACTCCCAGTTCAAGCGAGCAGCAAATGGAAAGGGTTAACTACTAAATTCCGCATATTAAATTACACGCTGTTGTATCAGTCAGCCCGTATCTGATTCCACAACGATAGTGTGAACAGTCATTCATACAGAGTAATCATCACATGTCATACAGCAATTAGTTTGGGCAAGAGGATTATCCACACGCCTGTGACGCCTAAGAGTTAAAACACTGATATGACGTGCTTAGTTCATCATGATAAGACTGGTAACCCACCCGCCATTGGAACATTTCAATCGCACATTATCGGGTTTAAACCAACAGAAAGGTATGACGACAAAACGGTATGGAACAGCCTGGCTATATTTTAATCCTATGCAAAAGGAGTAAGTTGAAAATGAGTTCTAGATTCTAACTGCATACCTAGAGTCACCTATGGAGTAAAACTTCATGGCACTTGTGACGAGTTTATATAAGAGGGACACTAAAACGACACTATGGGACTATATGCTATTCGCCGAACAAAATTTTAATGTTTAAAGATATTTTAATAAATTGATTTGCAACACCACGGTCAAACTACCTATACATGACATTAATCGGGGTTGAGTGTTGGCTTGACATTTATTACTCACATGCGCTTATACTTACCATCAAGCTCTTCCCTGTAGGTAGTCGCTTCTATCCACGGTGTGAACTCTCCTGTGCCATTGATATTAAGAGCAGCAATTCTAACCGTGTATACAGTATCAGCATCCAGCCCGGTAATCTCATACATACGAGCATCCGCATCAGTAACGTGAGCATTAGCCCGTCCAGTACTACGAGGTAAAACAAGGAGTAAAACTACCATCCAGACTATCCGCCAGGTGGCACTAACTCATAGGGAGATAACTCTAGGGCAACAAACCCTGTGTAAACACACAACTAGTCATACCACATTTGTTCTGCAATCATCTGAACACCTACTCCCATAAATCCCTCCCTGACAACCACTCAATCCACTTTCAAAAAATATTGCAGGGCAACGTTGCATGATGGAGTCAACTTTCGCACAACATCTCGAGTTTGGTAACATCACAATATGAGTACGACTTTAACACTTCGTTCTGCGGTTTCGGTTTTAATGACTACAGCCTGGGCCAAGTACAGATAACTTAACAAGCACAAACAGCCGTAACATATATTGCACTGGTGCTATCGCTATGTCAGAGGTTGGTGAGTAGAAATGACACTGGATTTGGGGGAAGTTCTCTTTTCGAATAATGAAGGATTGACAAACAACATTTTCAGTTCCACAGAGATTGGGTTTCGTATCAAAGATTGTTGTAAAGGCGAGGATTAGGGGATTGGTTGATCCAGCGGTCATATCGAACGAGAACAATTGAAATAATAAAGATATTGAGACACGTCAAGCTCTGTACAGATTATATTTATTACCTTCCCATCGGACTACAAACGGAGAGACAATTAGTTAGAGCAAGACACGCATCAGGTTAAGCTGTTAAATTCAACCAATTATCTCTTTAGACTGCGAGGAAAATAACTGGAGTTGTCTGTACTTACGTGAGAAGTTTTGCTTTGTAGCGAATCTTGAAGCCGGTGAGTTGACCGTTGAGAGATTGCGCGGGTGGAGGGGTCCATCGAAGCAGTATGGATGTCGTGGACGACACCTCAAGAGTGACATTGGTAGGGGCAGCCGATGGTTCTGAAATACAATACACTCTTGCGTTGTCATGAGCAGACTACAGTAAAGCCCCATGGGCTCTACATATATATTCTTCTAAACAGACAGTACAAACATTGGGCAATTGGCAAATTTTCAACACAAAGGGAATTTCACAAGTTGTGACAAGCTTTGTTGGGAATTGGGATGAGAAATAACAGGCTAACAGCAATTAAGGAGAGTATATTTTCACAATTACGCTTTGATTTTCAGCAGGCATAGTACCACTATTACTAATCAGAATACTTTCTCCTGCAGACGAGTAAATATTAACACAAGTCGTCTACAGTCTGTAGATGATAGGTAAGGTAGTGTACCAAATCTGTTCTGGTTAAACTAGACAAAATAGACTCTTGGGAAATTTGAGTGGCATTCTGCCATGACCCATAACTCACTGATTGACAAGAGGGCAGCCTAATGCAATTCAATCGTCTTGATTTGACCACAGAACACTGAAATTAGCTTGATTATCAAACTGATAATTGCTAATGCTTCTGACAAAGTGGTGCAGTCAACTTGACTAACCTAACAGTCATTTACTCATTCAGTTTGAATACTGCCAATCATACTATTATAAATCATGCCAAAAATCAGCATGTGCATCAAAGGGAAACACAAAACAAACTCGTCGTAATGGGCGCTTGGGGGTTTGTTCAGACCATCAGACCAAGCATTCGTCTGCTGATGCTGATCACAAGAAAAACTGTGTTCAACTTTGCTAATTCTAGCTTGCTGCGTAGAAGTCAATTTGGACTTTTTCATTGACTAGCCGAAGTTGAACTCATACTTTTAAATTATCTGACAGCAATGATATTTGGAATGAGTGCAATATTCTCTAGACAAATTTGCAGAAATTCCCTTTTGGAATTCTTTTTACTCAATTGCTCAAACTGTGAAAGGTAGTCGTGTTTGCTGCAGACACTTGGAGGTGAAAGCAGGCAGATGTGTCTTCGGGATAATAAGCTTCCCAGGGAATAAGCACTAGGAAAATCATTAGTAAGTCTGATTATTACTTAGGGTGTTAGAGAAATCTATCAGACCAATGTTAATAAGGGCTGACAGGGTGTTGGCATAATAAAACCGCTATCTACGGTTTATTGCCTGCCCAAATGGTTATTAGTGGCCATCATGGCTGACATACAGCAGGCCAATACCCCTGACTCATTATTCTATTTCACTATAACCCCCTGCCCTAGTCTGAATGACAACTGTTACAGTTTTAATTGAAAGACAGTGCAGAATGAAGCTGGTAAGCTTTCAACAAAGTGGAACCAATGAAAACATTGGAACTCCTTCAGTTTTTCAAGTAGCAGAAAACTTTCTTATACACAAAAACGCTGGAGGCGTTGTCTGTCCGAAACCAAAATCTCTGGGTAAGGTGCCAAAACTTCTGACTTGGACTCACTTGCTGAAAGTGTTCGAACAACTCTTTCCTCGGTTGGCGATCCGGGCCCATTAGCGTTAAGAGCCACCACTCGTATGTAGTATTCTGTATAGGGGTGAAGGTCATCAAGAAGGATACTGCGAGAGGTCGTGACCTTGTAATTCTCCAGGGATTGGTTGCTTGAGTAGAAATAGACCCTACAATAAAACAATAAGAATTCAAAGGAATCAACAAATCGCTGGGAAGTCATTTGATTCTGTGCAGTTAAACCACTAACAGAATGTGCCGAGTGTCATAATGGCCGTGATTTTTTGGGTCTATAACTTTAATGGACGCCATGGGGGGCTGAAGGCAGAAGAACCTGTACTGATCCACATTCCACATGTCCCATGTCAGAGTTTTTGCCAGTGTCACAGTTCCTATCTCCTCTCTCGGTGTTTCGGGATAGCATTCATGTGAGAAGCACATCATCAGAATGGGAGTCAGTCACGACCGGGGTTTGAACCCAGGGCGTTTTCACTAAGCCATCCCTTTACACACCGAAATAAATTGTGCTATAGATGTGGTAGTGTATTTATAGGAGACGAGAGAAGTCCTTACCTGTACTGTGTAATAATGCCGTTGGTGATGATGGGAGGTTCCCACTCCACACTGATACTCTCATGACTAACTGCCCACACTTTCAGCATAGAGACGATCTCTGGAACGGCCACCTCAGGTTGGGTAGAGACAGTAAGCTGTGAATGAGTCATACTCGCTCCATTGCGATTGTAGGCCAGTACCTGTCACATGAAAGTAAGGGGTCAATTTTATGCTTTTGTTACAGATCCTACTCGGGCAGTTGGTAATCCTATTTAATAGAACCGCCTAAGCCTGATGCTTGTTAGAGTAATAGGAGCTAGGGGAGCTCATACTCACAACGGTGGCCCAGCGTAAACTGGATCCTAACCACAGTTCTCACCGTTGTATGCCCTGCGCTCTACTGCTGACCTATCATGCTATCCCTGCCCTTATCTTCCAAACTAAAAATGATTTGGAGCCCGTCATGACCCAATGCAGAAGTTCCATAGCGAGTTCAAGATGAGAGCAGAGCTGTGCCCTAACTGTCTGTACCAGATGTAGTGTAGTGGAGTGTAGATAGCACTACTCACCTGGAAAGTATACTCTGTATCTGGCAGTAGGCCCTCGACTGTGTAATCGGTAAATGTGGTATTCACAGCCCGGGTTCTGTAACGAGTATGGTTACAGATGAAAATTTGTCTCAAAATCACAAATCTCTCTGGGATTTTTGCGCATGCTATATAGCATAGAGCCGCTTTTTTAAAGTCACTTAAACAACCTTGTGGTAAAGGCTGTATCATTAAAGTCCTATTTTCTGACCAAAAGTACATTTACAAAATCATAAAAGCACTATATGTAGTACTCAATCTTTTCCCATCAGAGTGTCTGCTTTTAATTCACCTTGTTTATCACTATCATTGAGAGATCGGCCATTGGAATGCTTGTTATGGGCTGCTGACTTTTTACACTAACCTGGCATTAGTTCGATCACCAGGCTTAGCAGTGACCGTCACCGTGTACGCCGTGATCGGAGCCATGCCCGGTGGTAGCGGACTCGACCATGTCAAGGTCACGTATGTCTGCGAACGAATCGCCGCCTTTAGATTTATCGGTGCCGGCGGTAGACTGCCATCAGTAGGTACTATTGTTGCTAAGGTAGGTGACGACTCCGTGCCCGGCACCATGGTCTCATCTGGAGAACGACAGAGTAACGGTCAGAGTACAGTGAATAACCCCTTCTATCTGCTGGGTATTCAAGCTGGCCAGAAAGAAAATGACGCCACAGAATAATATCCAAACGAGAGCAGTTGGTGAAATGGAAAGCCGCTGGGCTGAGGGCCGTTGGTGCGAGGGGAGTTGGCGGCTCTTTCTATGGGTGTTTGTTTCAGCTGTGATGTTAGATACTAATACTGCAGTGGTGTTGAGACAGAATGAGACGAGAGAGTTAGTTGAGTTTCCTGGGAGCGTACAGAAGACACATCTAAACACTGGCTAGGTGGCAAAATGTTACAGTGCCCAAGGCGGCAAACGCTTGAATTTTAGAACGAAAGCAGAAAAGGTAGATAGCAACAGAAAAAAATCCCAAACGAAAAACACCGGATTGAATATGAATCTTCGTAGCTAGATTAAACTCGGTGGTATAAACACACAGGGCTATATGAGGTTTACTACCGCAGTTTAGTTCCAGATAGGTAGAGGCCCGAATTTCCAGCCGGATCGGACTCAAAAAATTTCCGACAAACAATGCCAGTGAATGACTGGTTGGGTGACTAAACGCAGCATGGTACAATCAATCCGGGTGATTCCTGATGAATTACGGGGCTGTTACATGGCCTAAGCCCATTCATCCAGCTAGTAACCTAGTATCAAGAACATAATCTGCTATGAGATAATAATACGTTTGTTACCCTCATGACTGCCTACAAGAATGCATTGGAATGTCACAAGATCAGATTCAGGCCAGTGTCAGTCAAAGGTTCACCTGCTGAGTGGATCTTAGCAGAGTGTGACACCCTACCCCCACAGGGGATATCTCCCTAGTTATGGGATCTCTGCGGTGTGAACAGAGATTAGCAAAAAACGAAAAACCTTCAATATAAAGAACAGATGAGAGTGGAGACATAATTATTGTTTGCTGAATTAAAAACCTAAACTGAACACATCTTTAGTGGAGATAAAAAGTTGGAATGTACATGGATTAGAATTTTGTCAACTTCACTAGGGGGTAGCGGAGACCAGTTCTTCCAACAAGAGAAGCCTGTGATGATGTTATAGGTCTTACCGTCCTCCAGCACAATCAGCTGAGCGATTGCGTGGACTTTGCCAACCGTATTCACTCCGACGCATTGAAAATAGCCGGCGTCCGTCTTCATCAATCCCATAATCCTGAGATTTCTGCCAACCAATTGGAAGTAGGCGCTGGGCTCTACTGGGTCAGAGTCCTATAATAACAGCAAGGCTATAGACAGGGTCTCTATCATATGTCCTGCGAGGGAGTTTGCATTAGCCATAGACAAGTAAACCGTTACATGTATATACTATGGTTGCAAAGGGTGGAATCGGACTTGCCGTTTTTTTCGACTTGGGCACTTGACCATCCTCCTAAGCACGAGGCTCGTTGGAGCGGTAGGCACTAGGGATTATTCGAGGGGCTCAATTTCACAGTAGGAGTTCAGCATCACTGGGACTTGAATCTAGGATCATTCAATATTGACCCAAAAGTCTTTCTTGGTATACGGTTGTAAAACACAGCCCTCCCCGGTTCAGTATTCAGGCCTGTGAAGGATATTACCTTGAGCCAGTAGACATCTGGTTCAGGGAAGCCTCTGATCTCACACTCCAACTCCACGTCCTCATTGAGTCGTCCATACGTGTCTTTAGGTCGTTTTACCAAATGTGGCCGCACTGAAAAAAATTAAGTTAGTCAGCACTGCGTTAGGTTCTTCGCTTTCAAATAAAAACCTCATTGATTCTGGACCTCACAAACACCAGCTCACAAATTCTCTTGACACCTGTTAGCACAATCACGGACTATTTCTCCGATTCCGACAGTGGGTTGCCCTGTGAAATGACCCCTATGGACTTATTGCCAAATATAAGGAAGAATGAGACCATCTCCCTCAGTGGGAGCGCGTAAACACAAGGTCTCACAACACCTAATCGTCTCCCCCAACTATAAAACTTCACTAACGAAGTCACCGGAGAGACCAAGAAAATGAGCTGGTTTCGTGCCAACACCCTTATATTCAAAGGTTAGCAACGTTTCTATTAAACAATCAATTATACATCTTAGTCTGTATCTAGCTAGGTAATAAGTCATGCAGGTTTCAAGTGGTTTTACGCGATTTTAATACATGCAGGCTTTGGGACAAATCCCTTTGTTTTGAATGGCATTATGAGATCAAACATTACAGAGCAATGCTAAAACTACTTCAGAAGCAGTAGACCGGTGTAGCATGGTTGAATAACGGCCATAGACCACAACAAATACAGTTTGATGGTTGAAAACATTGAGTTGCCCTCTATAACTCTAGGTATGAAACTATAAATCATTCCACTGAGTCAACTCTGGACATAGTCATTGTCATTGTCATTATGCAGAAGTGGAGACACCGAACTTTATTAAACTGATTAGTCAGACATTTCTAGTTTTCAGGAAAAATAGATATTGGAAATTCCGTAGAATCTCACTTGCATAGCGCATCTCAAAGTGAATTTGGCTCGTTACCTTAATAGTACAAACGAATTTTCATATACATATATACAGTTTTGTATGTCTCAAGACTCAGCTGGCATACATATGTTTAGTTTTATCCGGCACGTACCATTGACAGTAAGTGTAGCTTCAGCATCAGTCACATCCTCTATGTTTTCTCCTCGGCATGTATAGACTCCCTGATCGGTTCGGCTAACGTTAGTGATGTGTAGGCTACCGCTGCCTGCGATTGTAAGTCGAGACCCACCGCTGCAAAAACATCACATGTTGCATAATATGTCACAATGCTTGGAAGCGGTGACAACATCATATACTTTCAAATAAAAGGCTTGCTTTTAGGAGGGTCCGTGGTTTGGCACCATAGAGTTGGTACTCCAAGAGTGGGCCTTCTTTATTTAATGTCGATATTCAGATCCAACAAAGGGTAACAACCAAACATGGAACAGAACCCGGGTCAGCTGGCCCAAAGCTAAGTGCGCTACACCTCGCTTCTCACTCCGATGGTGTCCTAATGCTGCTCCGGAGAGCATTAGAAGCAGCTAGTCGGCACCCTGGCCGCCTGAGAGATAGATACTCAATGTAAAAGGCATTTCGCGACACTGACATTTGTGCTGTTGAAATTAAAACACATTTCTAGTTGAACGTTTTTGGAATAACATTAGTGTAAATATTACCCTACCATATTTTCAAAGAGTTCCACTGAATAGATGCCAGATAATCAAAGAAGGGACCCACATACATAATAAAAGATGATCTCGTTTTATAAGGATGGGATATACGTCTGTGGGGGCAATTTATATAGCTGGACGGACTCATTACATATTATTAAAGTATGTTGCCAGAGTGTGTGGTATGTGTTGAGATCATAAAGTTGTGAGTCACACCAGCAATACAGACTTAATTATCAAGGGAGCACTGACAACTACCTATCCCTGCTGCATAATTAACAACACAAAATAGAGATCACGATGAAATAGTGCTTGAATGATTGGGAAATCATGCAGTAAACAGCCTGTCTACTAGAATAGTCATCTCTCCAGACTCTAATTTACTTCGATAAGGAATTTGTGATAAGTGCGGCTTTTTATAGACTAGGGCTTATGTGACCAGTGATCATTGACCTCTATGCCACTGCTTTGTCAGTAGCCAGTAACCCATTCCATTGTGTTGAATTTTACCACATTGACACAAGTGTAGGATACCTTTCATTGTGAGCTGCCCTGGTTTTTTGCAAGAAGACACTTCTACTAGTCTATGTCAAACACATTGTCTGAACATCTCTATGTGTTTTGGTGGCGACGTCTAAACAATTTTGCATTTGAGATGAGAAAAACTGACCGGAAGAAATATTTTCCACCACCATAATTAAAATGATTGAAGGTTCTATCTCAAGCAGTGCTCTAAATTGAGTAGACCACACTCATGCTGTTAACAGTTGGGATCCAGTTGGGGCAGTGAAATGATGTGAGATTTATTACCTTGTGTTGACAGTGCTGCCATCCCGTAGCCAGGTGACAGTAGTCGGATTCCCATCAGAGTTACTACCATTTACAGCGCAAAAGATCGTGGCGTCTTGACCTTCGGTCGCTGTTACATCCCATGGGCGCATGACGAAGTCAGGTGGTGTCTGCCACGGGCTGCCTGTAAGCAGAGAGGAAAGTATAAGGAGCGCTTTACTGACTGAGCCACCCTGTCACCCAGCTTTCTAGCCATAAAGGTCAAAACAAGTTTTTTTGTGGTGATTTGAAGTTAGCAATTCAGTTTTGAGTTCAAAATTTAAACAGCAGAATACAATCACAGGCAGAGCGTCTAAAGTGTTGCTGCCACAGCCGCGTTGACAACATGCCAATTATCCGCATTAGAGTGGAGTTTACCCTCAGCGTTATAGTAGGCATAATTTCCTCGACCAATACTCAGTCAACAAACGCTGGTTTCGAATAACAGCTGCACAACTTCAAAGTGGAAATCGAGCTCAAAACTTGCAAATGACCGTTGAAATTACCAGATCAATAGAGATCACGAAGTGAGTCATGTGAGTGGCTTAATAGTATATTGAGTGGGGCTGCTACTATTGTCAGCAGATTCCCACTAATAATTATACCAACTAATAATGCTATTAGGAGCAACTGTAGCCTTTATTCAGTTCATAAGCTGCGTCAGCGCTGTAATTGATAGACGAAGCCTTCCCTAGATATTAAGCCGGCTTTGTCCAGTGTGTGCTGTGTGTGAACACCGCGTTACCATTTATTTTTAAATTTTGCCCGTCGGCCGATGACAAACATAAGCTGATTTGAGCAAAACAATCCCGAAAATCAAATCCCTTCAAAGCCTCGCGCGCACCCGCACTCAAACTCCCCACTCTAGCCATAAATAATAAATGAATTAATCTGAGGTTGAGTAAACTTGGAGCACTGGTAGACCTACATCTCAGCACTAATTACCTAATCTCTTCTACCTGTTTATAATGGTTCCCGTTCAGACATTTGGCGAATATCGAGCGAGAGAGGTAATGTTTGGCTTCACTTTGTGTACAGTCCAAATACCGAAGAAAACAACAGTTGGCCCACTTCCATAGTATGTGCCTAGTCTTGCCTATGTAAAAATTGTACAAGGTGTTCTAGCTATATTACTACTCTGCTCATTGAAGCGCAGACACCCCCTCCAAATACACTTGAGCCATTGGCTCAATATGCCGTATCATGTGACACCATGTCAAGATGAACCAATGGATGATATCATGGGTAACAACCTTGACATTTCTCGTGACATTTACCTTCCCAGATGTTGAGCGACGCTGCTTCACTGGTTCTCTCCCCTGACATAGAACGAGCCTTGCAGCGGTATTGCCCCTCATCAGCAGCACTGACTTGACGAATCTCCAACACCTCACCAGAGGAGTGGTACACCAGACGAGGAGAGGTCTGCAACGAGAAGTGGTGACAGCCTGACTCCCTACTTGTGCAGAGGAGACTTTTGTCTTTCAAATTAAAAAAAATCCCCTCGTCTTTTGCCTGTGATTACGGGTTCTAATATTAAAAACAATACAGGAACTAGATTTTATTCTACCATGATTTGAGGTTGTGAGAATTGAGGACTCAATTGTTGCTAAGATGAAAATATGAGCCTGTTGCTAACCAAATGTAGTCCAAAGACTAGCTTTCTACGCTATGGTTAGTTCTAGATCTCCCTACCAGAGGGGCTGGAATGGCGAGGGATGACAAAGTAGCAGTGGTAAATGCTAAAGAGGATCAATTAGCAGATCTGCTAACTAGATATTCTGGTGAATAATGCATATAGCAATACATACTGTGTAGTAACTTCCATGCATAATATTAATGGGAGAGCACCTGATTTGCATTATTATTCCCTTGGTTGCTCTAGGTTAGAATGGCAGGGTTAACGAAATTCACACCGAGCCACCCTTCCCGCTGCCGTACTGGGCAGTGCTTACCTGCAGAGGTCTGCCTCCTTTAGTCCAGGTGTAGGTGGCAGCAGGCAGAGAATCTACCTGACATCTAAACATGGCCGTCTCACCTGATCTCAGTCTCAGGCTCGTGGGCTGCATGACAAACGGGTTCATCTCTACAAAACAGTGATGAGGTGTCCATCGGCACGGAGAGGGCGCTAGCTAAGCCCAGTTTGCTATCCTGGGGATGGCGCAGCGACACATATGTCGAGATTGGAATATCTTCTCTTTCAATTGAAAGTCTAGTAAAGAAATGGGAACATGGAATTTAATATTAGGCAGTAATAGTACTACTCAGGGTCCGGATTGTTTTGTTACCCTTTTGTTGGAGGGGGATTGAGGCAGGTCGCTGTATAGAACTTGCGTTAGTCATTAACTAAATCCGAAATCGGCCCCTTGGCTATTCATATAGGTATCATCAATATAAGCCGCTTATAGGAATCACTCTGTTATATCTGGGAAAGTCTTTTCATTTAATACTAAATGCATGCCTCGGGAATCCATGACACTTGGTGCCGGTCCAGCGAATACAGTCAGACTTACGAGCGATCTCCAGCTTTATAGGTGGAGTGGCTATTCTGTGCACTGTTTTCACAGAGCCTACACCCATGATGGCGACTTCAGCGATACATCGATATCGACCAGGATCAGGGGAAGGACCCGCCGCTTGTATTTTACTGAAGTACAGAGAACCATTGCCCAAAATATGCCTGCAAAATAATACGATTCTATGAGTCAGTATACTGGTTTTCGCATACATAAACAGCAGTTGGAATTACACCTGTTTTGCAAGGAATTATACGGCAGATAAGAATGACAGCTCCAGGACCTTGCTTTTGGTGTTATCAGCGTGAACTAAAATGCCGCGCTATTGGGCCACTAAATGAACATTGCAGGGATGTGTGATCAAATTCCACCTGGACGCTGGTGATATGAGATAGTTTACTCTTACAAGACAAACATTTGCCCTATTGTGTACAATGGAGCTCTCGATTCCCAAGTTGAAGTACTAGCTAAGCCTAAAAGCGATCCGTTTCCAATTGATGAACACACTGGAGAACAAAGGAATGTATACTCTTCTCCTACACAGACCTTGTCGGCTCATCAGAAATGAAAATCCAAACATCTGAGGTTCTAACTAAGTCAAGGGCTAAGCCTTTGTTACCCAAAGGCAATTCCAGTGGTTATGGGAGGAAATGAAAGTGACATTTCCTGAATACAGGTTTTCCTATATAGCAAATGGACACCAAACTACTTTGAGTTTTTTTGCTTTGGCCTTTCAGAAAAACTACAATTATATCAGATTAGGTTTTGTGTTCCACTTCCAACGGGCCACTCCAGGTCCAAACGGCTAAGTACTATCAGTTTTATATATGGTTTTATATGTATTGGGATAGCTCAGTAGCTGGACCCTTTGACTCAAGATTGAAATGTACTGGATTTAAGTTCCAGTCATGTTGGCTAATGATGTGGGTTTGAGCTCCTCGCATAACACTCAGCTCCTACCACTTCAGAAAAGTTTCATGCTTAGAATTTTCGCTAACTAGGATGGTCTCTTGCGTGCATAAAACAACTAAAACACCATGGTTCCAGCAACTGGCAAGGATGGAGACTTGCCTTGAGTTTTCCGCTTGTCCGGCCCAGAAAGTAAGGAGTTCGCCATTTCGCTCCCAACTATACAGAGAAGGCGGAACATTTCCATAAAGCGCCCCGCAGGGAAGAATAACCAGGTCCTCTGACAATACCACGGTGTCATTGGGTTCTGTTGTGAAGTATAAAGGTTTGAAAATAGACCCTGTCCCATCTGCAATGAAAGAATTCACATAATAACATTACTAGCCAGGCCAGCAAGGCACTTTGGCCTGTCAGAGCTGTGTGAAAAAGCTAGTAAGACTCCAGTTACAGCCAATATCAGGTACTTGCCAATTCTTGTGGGATTCTAAAACAAACTTTATAACAAAAGCCAGCTCTGACTCCAAAGCACGATTGAAAGCCCAAATACAAACTGGCAGGTCTAAATTTCAATAAAGGAAAATATAATACTAAGATGTTTATCAGCTTTATAGAGTTATCATTGTTATTGTTTTATTTCAAAGCTGGCTCATGTGGCCAACAT
>Ga0224501_10002930_pt1 | contig 13425 bp, 13 predicted proteins | sample SF_Oct11_sed_USG_4_FD_169105 | JGI IMG/M metagenome (GOLD analysis project Ga0224501, IMG submission 169105) | Sediment microbial communities from San Francisco Bay, California, United States - SF_Oct11_sed_USGS_8_1 | ecosystem: Environmental > Aquatic > Marine > Sediment | place: USA...
GGGATAGCAACAATGAATGATATGTCAATGAACAGTATAAACAGGTTACGCCCCTACCAGCAGGAGGCGGCTTCGGCGATACTGGATAGCGTTTTCGGCAGGAAGGGGCTTACCTTCTCGGTGGAAATGGCTCGCCAGGGGGGTAAGAATGAGATATCGGCTCAGCTCGAGCTTTTGCTGTTGACCCTGTATATGACCGAGCCACAGAACCTGGTGAAGTGCTCGCCGACCTTCAAGCCGCAGACGGTTATCTCGATGATACGGCTGAGGGATAGATTGAATAATGCCGGCTTTAATGGCATCTGGGTGGCTGAACTGGGCTATATCATCAGGCTGGGGAACGCCAGGGCGATATTTCTATCCGCCGATGAGTCAGCCAAGGTGGTGGGCAACACGGCTCATATTTTGCTGGAGATAGACGAATCGCAGGATGTGAGCAAGGAGAAATACAGCAAGGAGTTCAAGCCGATGGGGGCAACGACCAATGTCAGCACCGTCCACTACGGCACTACGTGGGACGATTCCACCCTGCTGGAGGAGGTAAAGCAGACCAACCTTGAGCTGGAGAGGAAGGACGGCATCAGGCGCCACTTCCGGTATGACTGGCAGGAAATAGCCAAGTATAACCCCGATTACCTCGCCTATGTTGAGGCGGAAAGGGAGCGTCTGGGCGAGGAGCACCCCCTGTTCTTAACCCAATACCGGCTGTTGCCCATCCGAGGCGGCGGGGGCTTGTTAAGTCGGCAGCAGCTAGCCCAGCTTCAGGGAGAGCATGAGAGAAAGCACCATGCCGACGGCGGCAGGGTCTATGTCGCCGGCATTGACATTGCCGGGGAGGCTGAGGTGGAGGAAGGGACATATTTAAGCGGTGTGAAGCCACGCCAGGACTCTACGGTGGTTACTATCGGCGAGCTTGACTTTTCCATTGTTGATGATATCCAGAAGCAGCCAAGGATATGTGTGGTTGAACATTATTGCTGGACGGGAAAGAGGCACGCCGAGGTCTACCCGCAGCTAGTTGACATCCTCAAGGACGTGTGGAAATGTCGTCGAATTGTAGTCGATGCCACCGGGATTGGGCAGCCGGTGAGCTCGTTCCTGATACGGGCGCTCGGGTCAAAGGTGTCAGCGTTTACCTTCACGGCGCGGGCAAAGTCAGAGCTAGGCTTCAACCTGTTAGCAGCTATTAACTCGGGCAGGCTGAAGGTGTATAAAGGCGATAGCTCGGCGGAGTACCAGGAATTCTGGTTTGAGATGGAGAGGGCAAAGAGCCAGTTCAGGCCGTCGCAGACGATGAACTTCTACGTTAGCCCGGCTGAGGGGCACGACGATTTCCTGATAAGCCTGGCGCTGGTGGTGGGGGCGGCTAACCAGTATGAGCCGAGGGGGGCGTGGGGGGAGCGTCATTTAAAAATCTAGGTAAGTATACCATAGGAGCAAGTAAAACTAGATGTTAAAGCCAAACACAAAAGTGCTCAAAATTAAAGAGCAATTTATAAATGATGATGTTACAGGTCTCTTACTTATATTCCGTGTAACGCCAGATGGTGAGGCTAGACTTCATCTAATTGGTGATATTTTACCATTTGGAAATCGTGATTTCCAATTTAACAAAGATGGCGAATTGGTTGGAACGGGCACGGGTCTATGCCCCTGTAAATTTAAGCCCAAGTAGACTTATCCGGCATTACCTCATTACAGCGGGGTAATTTACCCCATAGTCTCTTATATTCTTGTAGTAATTCAGATTCACGCTTTAATGGGTTAAAGTTTGTCTCGTAGTTAAAATATGTTGCCTGTTTTGTGCAATTCCCCTCATAACCAGCCTTATGTCTTTTTAGGCGACCTCTAATACCCTCTGCCCCTTCGCCCTTTCCAATATAAATGGTTTCTGAACCATCATATAAGGCGTAGACACCATCCAGAATCGTGGCATTGTTTATTTCCGCATCAGTGAAAGAATGAAATGAAGCATCTATACTCATAACACACCCCCTCCTCGATATTTGTATAAGGTAGTTTGGCTATTGCTTAAAAAACCCATACTGCCCAGGCTGCAGGTACTAGCGAGATAATGGCAACGGCTAGGAATACGGCTCCGATTATTATAGGCCATAACTCTTTCACAATATTCACCCCCTTTAATGCGGATTATACTACCTAGCGGCAATCGCCGAGGTTCTTTTTAGCCTTACATTCATTGCAAAGCTCTCCACTAGTTGGTGGAGTAGAGCGCTCCTCGTAGTCACTGGTCGGCCAATTGGAGCAATTACTGCAAAAGTGCCAAGTATCACTTCCCCTCTTTCTGCGATAAGTGCTAGCCATCTGAGTTTCCTCCTTTCTTGAGGTGCCTACACGGACACTTTAGTTGCCCATGCACTCTTTGTCAAGCTCCAATCATTGTACTTTCTGACGTAATGTTTAATGTCTCCCGGTGAGAGACTTCTGAAAGGATAACCATGGTGGGAGGGGCGGCTAACCAGTACGAGCCGAGGGGGGCGTGGGGGATGGAGAGATGATTGTAAAAATAGTTTCTTGGTAATATAATGTCTCCAACCATATCCTATTTTACATATTGTCATGAATGGTGAAATACAGATAAACCCAAAACTTCTGAAATGGGCACGTGAAGAGCGCGGATATTCCAAACCGGAAATCGCTAATAAAATTCATGTTGCTCAAGAAAAATATTCGGCATGGGAAGACACTGGCACGGGCCTCGGTCTTGACGACTTAATCACCCTATCGAAGATATGTAAAAGACAGATTGCCTTCTTTTTTCTTCCAAGCGTTCCCCCAAAGACCAAGAAACCCACGGATTTCAGGAATCTTGAACCAAAGCAAGCAAGACTTACAGAAAAAACGTTACTAGCTATTAGACGTACTGTTAGATATCAAGAATTTCTTCTGCAATTACATGGTGATGGATATTATGAAGAAAAATATACGTGGATTTCCGAATATAAAAAATTGCTTCAGGAATTGCCAGAAAATATAGATGATATTACCGATTGGGTGAGGGGTCTTCTAAATTATCCAACTCATGAGCAACTGACAGACAGGATAAGTCCTGAGGCGTCTTATCAAAGGTGGCGAAACAGTGTTGAACAAAATCTTGGGGTTTATGTGTTTCAATTTGCAATGGCTCAATTCGAAGTTCAGGGTTTTTCTTACTCGGACTCGTTCCCATATTGCATAGTTATTAATAATGCTTATGCACCTACCTCTCGCACTTTTACTTTGTTTCATGAGCTATCACATATCATGAAAAGCCAATCAGGTTTGTGTAAACCGCATGATACGTTCTTTAAACGAGGAGATTCTGTGGAATATGACTGCAATAATTTTGCAGGTAGTCTCTTGGTACCTTCAAATGAAGTAATCCCGGCACATGATAAGGATACAATCTTTGAATACGCACAGAGATTTAAAATTAGTAGTGAAGTATATCTACGCAGACTTTTTACTCTTGGTTATGTTTCTGAAACTGAGTTCTTTGACCTTCTCGACCAAATCCGAAAGTCAGTTCTACCTACTATTCCGCACTATATAGGGTCTCCGGTTAAAAAAGCTATAAATTCAAGGGGAACAGCCCTTTTTGATTCTACTGTAGACGCAATGAACAAAAGAGAAATCTCATATTCACTTGCTTCAGACATCTTGGGCTTGAAGATAAATTATCTGTTTAGTTTGTGAAGATGGAAAAAGACGACAGTATTGTTTTCTGTCTCGACACGTCTGCATTCGTTGATATAAACAGATACCTAGGGAAGCTTATCTCACAACTTTTTACGGAGCTTGATAAACTGTTCAATAGCGGGCGATTAATCTCTCATGAGATTGTATACGAGGAAATCACGACACATTCTAAAAGACCCGATTTTCTCACTAAATGGATACAACCCAAACGTGCTTTTTTCAAAGACATGACTCTTCAGCAGACACTAATTGTAGCAGATATTGTTCGGCGATTCCCTACACTAATACACTATAAGAGAGAGAAGGACGATGCTGACCCCTGGCTAATCGCCACTGTTCTTGAACAAAAATCCAAGCCAGACCTTTTCTCCCAGCTTCAAGATTTTGTTGTTGTAAGTACCGAAAGTGAATTTATTCCTAACCATCTTCCTGCAGTGTGTAAGTATTATTCGATAAGGCATTTTGATTTACCTGATTTTTTCTCAGCAAATGGGTGGAGTATCCAACTTCAGACAACATAAAATCCTTGATTTGGTCTTTGAAGTCCTATCAGCAGGGGAGTGGAAAGGGGGGAAGAAGAGAGTTTAAGAGGGGGCGAAGCCCCCTCTTTCATTAAAAAATTCCCCCTCTCCTTAGATAAGGAGAGGGGGTCAGGGGGTGAGGTTAGCTATTAATCTATTCTTCGGCGCTGACTTTTCTGTGTTTGATACGACGCTTGCCTACCCACAAGCCTTTGAAGAAGCTCCGGTTTAGTAGATAGCGGTTATCGGCTACATCCAAGAGGTCCCTGGATGTCCCTCTCTCGAAGTAGGCTACCTCAACATGCTTACCCATGTTCTTTACAGCTTGAAGAGCATAAGCGAAATCAGAATCACCACTGACAAGCATTGCCACATCATAGAAGTCATTCCAAGCAAAATATAGCAGGTCTGTAGCCAGCATAATATCTATACCCTTCTCAACAGGGATTCCCTGTGTCACTTTGGTACTGCCTAGTCGAACCTCTAGATATGGTGTCTTACGCAGGATATCAAGGAATTCCTGTTGTTCTCGATAGCCATCAGGCCATTGAATTGGGTCCTGTAAGACGTTGTAGTAGTATGTTCGGAACAAGTGTCTGGAGCCACATAGCTTGCTGGTGAAATCAGCGAAGTTGAGGTCTTGGCGTCTAAAGTTACTTCGTAGAGCGTGATATAGATTGCTACCATCTATGAAGATTGCGACCCTATTTTCCATAACCTTCTCCTTTTGAGATTTGCCGATGGCTCTTGGCGGTGTTTCGGTTCTCTCTGACCTAATTATACAGCCAGGAAAGCTTACCATTCAATCTTGTCAAGCCAATATCTCAGGATTCTGGCTAAAATATCGCTTCCTGGCTAGGTGACTTAACGTTTAATGTCTCCGGTGGAGGGGGAAGAAGAGAGTTTAAGCGGGGCGATAGCCCCCTCTTCCATTAAAAAATTCCCCTTCTTCTTGATAAGGAGAGGGGGGCAGGGGGTGAGGTTAGCTATAATTTAGTAGGTATAGGAGTATTTTCTACCCAGCCAGAAACCGAAGAAGAAGAGTATGAGCCCAGCAAACGCTATCAGGACATATATACCCCACTGCGGAAAGACGAAGCTAACAGCACCGGCAACTATGGTGAATGCTTCATCGGCAACATTGCCCTCGGCATCTTTTGCCTCTACACTATAGGTCTGGAGCTTCACATCCGGGACACTAAAGGTAGCTTTAAAGCTGCCATCTTTATCTGTCTTATCTGTAGCTACCTGCCTATCGCCGAAATCAATAACAACATGGCTACCGTAGCCAAAGCCGGTGCCACTGACAGTTACTTTATCACCGATAGCCCCTGCTATCGGGTCGAGGATAATAGACGGGATTACGGTAAAGACAGCTTCAGCCCGATTGCCGGCTAAGTCCTCGGCGGTAATTGCATGCCCACCGCCGGTGCTATCGGGAACGGTGAAGATGTAAGTGCATTCACCTACCGGGGTAGCCACCACCGTGCCCATCTCTGTCTTAGTGCCGTTGGAGTAGTAAAATTTCATCGTGTCCCCGGCATGGAATCCAGCGCCGGTAAGGGTTACCGTAGTGCCGACAACCCCGCCCACTACATTGAGCCTGACATCTGGTTTGGGGACAAAAAACGGCACGCTGTCACCTATTTGGTTACCATCTTTGTCCCTAACAGTGACATAGGTTCTTCCAGGCACTATATTATCAGGGACTTGGAAATTGATGCTGAAGTCACCGTTGGCCGGAACAGCCAGCGGGCTGCCAGCGATTTGTATGCCACCAAAATATACGTGCACCTTATCACCGGCGTAGGACATGAAATTGGTCCCATTAACTGTAACCGTGGTACCTGCTGAACCTGCTTCAGGGGATAAAACAATTACCGGTGCAGCTAGAGCTGGTGTGGCTAGCATGGTTACCGCCAGCACCGACAGGATAACGGCTACCGCTGAAATAGCAAAAAATCGATTACGTTTCACCGCTTACCTCCACTAACACCAAGCATGGCTTTGTGTATTTAGCAGCTATATTTATCTAATGATAGCTTCCAATGTACCTCATGTCAATCCCCAGCAAAAGGCGACAAAATACCGTTGACTGATGAGCATCGCACCGTTCTGTTTTGAGAAGAAAGCTATGAGTTGGGATGAGGCTTTACACTGAAAATCTTGATTTTCCTGGAGACTCACCTGGTGCCACCCATTAAGTAAGAGTATGCGCTTCTCCTACCTAGCCAGAAGCCAATAACACCGAAGAGGAGGGCAACAAGCCCAAAGAGGAAATATATAACCCACTGGGGGAAGGAAACGCCGACGTAAAATGACCGTGGGGTGGTCCACTGGCTCTCATTGGAGGCAGCATCTACAGCCCTTAGCCGCCAGTAGTAAGGAGCTTCCGCACTGGTTGACTTAAGCTTCTCCTCAGTGAGGGTATATGCGGAGGTGGTAAGCCCAGTCTTATCCAGCACCATGGTGGTGAAATCAGCATCAGAGGCTATTTGAAGGGTATAGGTTACTGGCCGGCTGGGGTCGTCGACATCCTCCCAATCAAAATATGTCCTTGATTTTGCCTTTTCACCCACAAACGGTAGCAGCAGTGGTGGTGGAGGAGGAGCATTCAATTCCATAACAAAGGCAAATTCCTTGGTAGTATAGCCATCGGTAACAGTTATGGTGTGATTTCCACCAGCGCTGGGAGGGATAGTGACCTTAGCCGAGAAAGTTCCATTCGCATCAGCGGTGAAAGTAGCTAAGGTAACAGGTTCGGTAGTATAAGTGATGGTAACAATGGCACCGGGCTTAAAACCACTTCCGGTAATAGTAAGTTCCATACCGACATAACCAGGCGAAGCTTGGCTTGTCGTCTGGCTGATGGTGGCATCAGTGGTAGACACGAAATTAGCACTAGCACTGTAGGTGCCATCAGTGACCTCTACCGAGTAGGTGCCAGCGAGACCAGCCGGCACGGTAAAGCTCGCGGTAAAGCTGCCGTTGGCATCAGTACTTACAGCCGCCGGAGTAGTGGTAACAGCAACGGTATTATATTTGACGGTTATGGACTTATTGGCGCTAAATCCACTGCCGGTAACGGTTACGGTAGTGCCTGAAACCCCGCTGGCGGGGGTAATGGTTATTTTGTGTGCGACAGTGAAAGTGGCGGTGGCATAATTACCACTGGCATCCTGGGCTTTTATAGTGTGGCTTCCACGAGAAGTTGAAGGAATAGCGAAGGTATTATTGGTAAAACTACCTACGGTATTGGTGGCGGCGGTGGCAGTGACACTGATGGTGTCAAAGTAGAAGGTTATAGTTGAGCCGGCGGCAAAGCCAGTACCGTTAATGGTAATGGTGTCGCCAACAGCCCCTGAGGCGGGAGTAATGGTTATATTTTGTAACGTAGTGAAGTTGACAGTTGGAGAACTGCCGCTGGCATCGCTTCCCTTTACCGTATGGGTTCCCCCATAGCTCTCGGGAACAGTAAAGGTAGCTCCGCTAAAGCTGCCGGCAGTATTGGTGGTAGTAGTGCCTACGCTAGTATTATCAAAGTAGATGGTTACACTTGAACTAGCGTTAAAACCGCTGCCACTAACAGTAACCGTACTACCGACATAACCTGACGAAGGACTTATTACGATTTGACGTGCCGCCACAATGAAAGACGCTGCTGTTATCTGTTTAGTAGCATCATATGTAGACGTGGTATGTTGGACGGTAACAGGAACTGTCATTGCCGTGGTATAAGTGGCAGGAACTGTGAACGAGGCAGTAAAGGTGCCACCGGGAGGAACTGAAGCGGATGTTATGTAATTATAATTGAACAGGATATAAACAACCTGGCCCACATAAGCGGTAAAACCCGAGCCAGTTACAGTAACCGCCGTATTTGCAGTGCCAGAAGTAGGGTTGAGCGTAACAGATTGTGCCAGGGCTGGCGTAGCTGGTAGGGCTATTATTAGCAGGGAAAGAATAACGGCTAGCGCCAAGGTGAGCAAAAGCCTATTGTATTTCACGGCTTACCTCCGCTAACACCAAATATGGCATGGTGTGATTAGCCGCTGTATTTACTTAATAATAGTCTTCAAACTACCCCATGTCAATCCCCAGCAAAGGGCGACAAAATATCATTGACTGAAATAGAACATATGTGCTACTATGAACATCGCACCATTGTTTTTTGAGATGTGAGCTATGCGTTGGGATGAGAGGGTGCACGATTTACCACCGGAGTACTGCCACTATAGAGATGAAGGATGCGAATTGGCAGACTCCTGCCTTAACTGCCCGTTTCCGGAATGTATTTATGCCCAGCCGAGGGGCAAACAACGGTGGCTGAAGATGATGAGAGACAAGGAAGTACTAAGGCTATTCACCACCCAGGGTAAAGGGGTGAAGGAACTGGCACTGATGTTCGGCGTTAGTCAACGCACTGTTCAGCGGGTACTAAAGAGAGCCAGAGATGAATCTACCCCAAAAATCAAGATTTTCGGGGACGCCGATGAATGAAACTTCTATTATTGCGCAGCTAAATCGCCAAGATATAGACCGGCTCAGGGGATATAGAGAGCTACTTGATTTCTACCACGGCAGGCAATGGGAAGGTAGGGAAAGGCGAGGAGAGAAACGCCTGACCTTCAATTACACCAAGGTATTCATAGACAAGGTTACCTCATATCTAATGTCTGGCATTAACTTTGCTGTGGAAGCCGTGGAGGATTCAGACGAGGCTAGAACCAGAGCTCAGAGGGCGGAGGCAGCCTTATACCAGGTTTATCAGGATAATAACTTAGAGCAGCTTGACCTGGAGACTGAGATTGATTGCGCAATCCTTGGCGATGCCTGCTATAAGGTTATCTGGGATTCAGAGAAAAAGAGGGTGAGGATTACCGCCCCCGATGCTCAAGGCATTTATGCCTGGTGGCTGGGGGATGATACCTCAAGGGTATGGAGGGTAGCTTCTAAATATAGCCTAACTGCAGAGGAAACCGAGCTCCTTTATGGGATAAAGCCTAAAGATAAGAAAACGACCATCGTTGAGCTATGGACAGACGGGGAATTTGAACTTTACCTTGATGGTGCCCTGATAGAGAAGAAGCTCAATCCCTATGGCTTTATCCCGTTTATCATCTACCCCAACCTTAGAGAGCCAAAGAAGTTCTGGGGTATATCCGATTTGTCACAGATTATGGAATCGCAACGGGAGCTTAATCGGGCGATGTCACAGCTATCCAGGATATTAGAGCTATCAGGCAATCCCATCGCCGTGCTGGAGAATGTAGAAGAATCTGAGGATATCTCAGTTAAGCCGGGGGCGGTGTGGAATATACCCGAGGATGCTAAAGCCTATCTGCTTGACCTATTACAGGGTGGCGGGGTCAGGCTGCACATAGATTATATAAACCTACTATATAGAACCCTGCACGATATATCGGAATCGCCCCGAGCCGCCTTTGGCGGAACAGAGAGGGATTTATCCGGGGTAGCCCTTGAGATTGAGCTTAATCCGCTACTACAGAAGGTAAGGCGAAAGAGGATTATCAGAACCACTGTCTATAACCGGAGAAACGAGATGGTGCTTAAGCTCCTGGAGAAATATCAGGGAATAAGGTCTGGGGAAAACCTGTTACGGGTGGTGTGGAGTCCGATACTACCTCAGGATTTGGCAAAACTGGTTTCCAATGAACAGACACTGGTCCAGACTGGCATTCACTCCAGGCGTAGAGCTATGGATGAGATAGGTATTAAAGACCCGGAGCATGAGTTTAAGCAGTGGCTAGAGGAGAGAGAGGCTATCCTCAGGATGAATAAGGAGCTTAACATCAGGTCACCGAGAGGCGGAGAGAGAGGGAGAGCTTTAGCCGCGGAGACCGAAGGTGTTGAGGAATAAGTTTGGGAGGCGAAGAATTGCCAGATGATAATTTACCCCAAAACCAAAATCCCACCGGGGAGGAGCTAGAAAATTCCGCAGCCAGGGTTGTGGAGCTTGAGGGGTTGATAGCTAAGAAAGATGAAGAGCTTGCTGACAAGGATTCCCGCATCTCTGAGCTAGAGCAGGTTGTAGCTGATAGGGATAACCGAATTGTCACCTTCAAGCAATCTGTAGCTGAGCTAGACCAGAAGGTGACCGACCTGGATGATGGTCTATCTCAGGCAGTATCAAGCTACCGGGCTCTGGTTGTCAAAGCAAACCCTGCGGTACCAGAGGAGCTAATTGTCAGCGACAGCATTGAGGCTATTGATAAGTCTGTGGAAGATGCCCAGACCCTCATTAACAAGGTGAGGGAGGGGCTGGAGGCTGAAATTGCGTCAGCTAAAGTCCCGGCCGGGGCTCCACAGAGGACGCCAGTAGACCTTTCAGCCCTATCCCCACGGGAGAAGATTCAATATGCAATAGGAGAAAGGAGATAGACAATGGCTTTAACATTAACCGAGGCAGCTAAGCTGTCAAATGATATGCTACTTCAAGGGGTGGTGGAGACCATAGTCAAGGAGTCGCCTATCCTTCAGCGAATGCCCTTCATCGAGATTGTGGGCAATGGCTTGACCTATAACCAGGTTCGCCCTCTTGTCGCCTGATTGGTGGTAACGGTAGCAGTCCCTTTAGCTCCACTCTATCAGGGTAAGCGTAGAGGTGCATTTGCAGTCGGTCAAGGACATTACGTCTAGCTTCGGGTGTCAGGTTAGAATTGTAGTCAATACTGTCTTTGATAGCATATTCACCGAGTAGCCATGCACCGGGCGGCCAAAGCTTACCACCATTGGCAAGGTGCTGACTGGCTTGTTGCCAGACTTGAAGTTTGGCTTTTGCCTGTACTAGTTCAACCACCTGTGCTGGGTCTTGCTCGGCTTTAATTCTGATAAGCTCTCCTTCTTTTTTGTCTAGCATATCCTTAAGTTGCTGCCAGCGGGCTTTTGGTAGGTTGTCTATAACCCATTGGTCAGCTAGCCTTTCCTTCCGTATTTGAATGTCGCCTAGCTGTCCGTCAATCGGCTGTAAATTGCGCTCAAGCTCATCAGCATGTTGTTTCAAATGGTCAATGGTCTCACCTAGTAAAGTATTGAGCTGTTGTGGGTCGTGTAGCGTAGTTTCTATCGTCTGCCATACCTTATCCTCAAGCCATTCAGCGTCTAGCCTGGATAGAGTGCACCTATGGTCACCACTAGGACTAGTCCCCTGTAGTCGTCCCCGGCAACTGTAAACACGCCGCCCTTTCTTCCCGTGGCTGTAGCCACAAGCTAGGGTTCGTCCATCTAGCCCACAGGTTACGATCCCTTGTAATAACCAGGGCGAGCCTTCCCTACGGTGCAGATGTGGATTTTCTTTGCTGCGTTCCTGGGCTAGCTCCCATAGATTAGGATCAATAATGGCTGGTAGCTTAACCCCCCTCGGGTGGCTACCTTTGTAGGCAGGATGGTGAATTATGTCCCTAATTGCCGCCTTATGCCATGTGGTGGCGTGTTGGCGAGGCGGAACACCTTCACTATTTAGCAACCTGGCAACTTGCTCAAAACCTAATCGCTGATAGACATACAAATTATAGATTCGCCTTACGACGCTAGCCTCAGCTTCTTCAATATCAAGCCCCTTAGTCGCAGAGTTATACCTGTAACCATGTAAGGGCTGGCCACAAGCCCATTTACCTTCTTGATACCGGGCGTAGCGGCCATTCCGTGTCCGCTCAATAATCGCCTCACGCTCCCACTCAGCTATTACACCAAGGATTTGGAATATCATCCTACCAAAGGCAGTGGAAGTATCTATGCTCTCGGTAACTGAGATTAAAGGTATACCTTTATCACGTAACCTCGCTTCAATATCCAGTAGTAGGCACAGATTGCGGGCTAGCCTATCTAGTTTGAGGATATAAACCTTATCGCCGGGTTGAATATCCTTTAGTAAGCGCTGCAAAGCCGGACGATTACCGTTAGTGCCAGTAAAACCAGGATCGCAGTAATCAAGGGCGTTTGGCGCTACCTCAGCGAGTTTAGCTAATTGCCATTCAAGACTTGTTCCCTGTTCTTGTTCCTCGGTGCTAACGCGCCGATATTGCTTATCCATCGTTTGACTCCCGTGGGCTCCACTTTCTAAATGATTGTCTTTCTATGTGCTCAGGGCTTGACTCGTTCCTGCTCTAGAAGAGACGCCCTGTCCAGGTCAGCTTGCGGGTCGTCGGAAACTCTGACGTAGCCTGCGGCTCTTTTAGCTGCTGCCATAGGTTACCTCCCCGCGTTTTACCCTTTCCTTAATTTTAATTCCGCATCATGGAAAAAGTCAACTGCCAGCTCGTTATTTTCCAAAGTTGATGAAGGCTAGACACCTGAGTTATACTTTCCATATGGCGGAAGATTACTTTTGCTTGAAATGCCTTCAACCTTGGAAAGGCAGAGTTCAGGACTACCAGGATTGGAAGAGACGGAAGTGTCCACAATGTGGAAGCAGGCAAACGGTTAAAAAGAACATATATGACCGGGCTGTCGATGCTGTAGCAGAATCATTAGAGTCTTCTCCGCCTCCATTACCACCGCTGCCAAGTAGTGTGCTCTTCTGCTGGGATGTGATAAATGAGACGTTACCGGATCCGACCTTAGCCCCCAGGGTCATTAAGAGAATATATGAGGAAGCAAAGGAGAGACTCAGCAAAGGGAGTCATGCGAATACCTGAAGGAACATTGTGAAAAGATTGAAAAGGGTGCCTCCGGACAATTTACTAATGGGTGCAGGCTAAAGAGGCCCCAGGCAAATGTTCACTTCCTTGTTCAGTCGTTCAGTCATTCGTTCAGTCAGTCAAATGTTCAGTATCTCCCGGTAGCGGATTACACAGATTGTGTAGATTAGCCTCTAGGGGATAGGGAACCTCCAGCTCTTTCGGGAGAGTTCCCTCAGCAGCAAGGCTGGCGGGGCTAGGCCTTATTCCTAGAGTCCTGTCATATAAGTGTGGAGATAGCCAATATAGAAAAGGGGATAGTTGTTCTTAGGCAGCCTGCTGAGTAATATCTATTGACTGGACGGTTGACTGAACATTCTTTTGCTAGACTTGTACGACTTAGTATGGAAGAGGACGAACCATCCAGCTTCGCTTCTGGCAAATATTCCACCTTCCCTTCTAACGTCGTTGCACACATACCCCAAGCACCTTGCGTGATGAGAGAAAGAGCTTCCTCATAGTTTCGCTGCTCTACACGTATAAGAGACAGCTCTACCCGAGCAATG
>Ga0224501_10002931_pt1 | contig 13424 bp, 12 predicted proteins | sample SF_Oct11_sed_USG_4_FD_169105 | JGI IMG/M metagenome (GOLD analysis project Ga0224501, IMG submission 169105) | Sediment microbial communities from San Francisco Bay, California, United States - SF_Oct11_sed_USGS_8_1 | ecosystem: Environmental > Aquatic > Marine > Sediment | place: USA...
GCCGCCACGCCGCCGATCGTGACGTCCACAAGCCGGGCTTCTACCTGCACATCGAGCCGGAAGGGTGTTTCGCCGGGCTGGGGATCTGGCGCCCCGACGCCCCCACCCTGCGGGCCGTACGCGAGCACATGGCGGAGAACCCCGACGGATGGCTCGCCGCCACGGGATCCCCACCCTTCTCGGATCGGTTCTCCCTGGAGGGAGACCGGCTGTCACGGGCGCCCAAGGGGTTCGACCCCGACCACCCCCTGGCCGACGACCTCAAGTGGAAGGACTTCCTGGGTACCCGGCCGCTGGAACGGAGCTTCGTGGCCTCCCCCCGACTCCCCGAGGAACTGGGGCAACTCTTCCGGGCGGGATCGGCGTTCATGTCGTACCTTTGCGCCGCGGTCGGCGTAGCGTTCTGAAATCACAGGTCCACTCACCCACGGTACGACCATGACTCCTGGTGTTCAGGCGACCCTGGCGATCCTCCCCATCGCCCTGAGCGGCGCCCTTCTGGTGGGCTTCCGCGTCCCCGCTTCCCGGGCCATGCCGGTGGCCTACGGGGCCGCGGTGGTGGTGGCCCTGGCGGGATGGAAGATGAGCGTGTCGCGGGTGGCCGCGGCGTCCATCCAGGGGCTCTTCCTCACCTTCGACCTCCTCTTCATCATCTTCGGCGCGCTCTTCCTCCTGCACGCCCTGGACCGCTCCGGCGGCGTGGCCGCCATCCGGCGGAGCTTCCACGGAGTGAGCGACGACCGGCGCGTCCAGCTGGTCATCGTGGCGTGGCTCTTCGGATCGTTCATCGAGGGCGCCAGCGGGTTCGGCACCCCCGCCGCCGTGGCCGCTCCCCTTCTGGTGGCGCTGGGCTTCCCCGCGGCCTGCGCCGTGATGCTGGGGATGATGGTGCAGAGCACCGCGGTCACCTTCGGCGCCGTGGGGACCCCCGTGCTGGTGGGGATCCAGGGAGGGCTGGGAGGTGAGGCCTTCTCCGCGGAGCTGGCCACCGCCGGGCTGAGCATGATGGGATACCTGCGCCTGGTCACCGCCAAGGTGGTGATCCTCCACGCGGTCGCGGGGGTGCTCATGCCCACCTGGATGGTGGTGATGATGACGCGCTTCTTCGGTGCCAACCGCTCGTGGAAGGAAGGGCTGAGCATCGTGCCCTTCACCCTCCTGGCGGGGTTGGCCTTCGTGGTGCCGTACGTCCTGTTCGGGATCTTCCTCGGCCCCGAGTTCCCCTCCCTCCTGGGCGCCCCGGTGGGGCTCGCCATCGTCGTGGGGCTCGCCCGCAAGGGTGTGCTCCTCCCCGGCGACCGCTGGGACTTCCCCGAGCGGTCGGCGTGGCTGGACGGGTGGGCGAGCGGCCTCGAGGAGGAGATGATGGAGGAGCCCGCCGGAAAGAGCATCTCTCCGGCCATGGCGTGGGCGCCCTACGCGCTCCTGGGCGTCCTCCTGGTGCTGACGCGCCTCCCGTCCCTTCCCGTGGGAGGATGGCTGAAGGCGTTGAGCTTCGGGTGGACGGACATCATGGGGAGCGGGATCTCCGCGTCCACCACCCCGCTCTACCTCCCCGGCTTCGTCCTGGTCGTCGTGGTGATGGCCACCGCCTTCCTCCACCGCATGGAGTGGCGCGAGGTGGGCGCGGCGGTGCGCTCCTCGGCGTCGGTGCTGGTGGGCGCCGGGTTCGTGCTGGTGTTCACCGTCCCCATGGTGCGGGTCTACATCAACTCCGACGTGAACGGGGCCGGACTCCTCTCCATGCCCATCGCCATGGCCGAGTGGGTGGCGGGGAACGTGGGGCGCGTGTGGCCCCTCTTCGCCGGCGCCACCGGGGCGCTGGGGGCGTTCATCGCCGGGTCCAACACGGTGAGCAACCTCATGTTCTCCGCCTTCCAGTTCGGGGTGGCGGAGCGCCTGGCCATGTCCACCGTGATGATCGTGGCGCTCCAGGCGGTGGGCGCCGCCGCCGGGAACATGGTGGCCATCCACAACGTGGTGGCGGCCTCGGCCACGGTGGGCCTCCTCGGCCAGGAGGGCGCCACCCTGCGCAAGACCGTCCTCCCGACGTTGTACTACCTCCTGGTCATCGGCGTGGCCGGACTGGTGGCGGTGCACGTCCTGGGGGTGGGGGATCCGCTGATGTAGGGCGGATCGGGCTCCGCCTTCAGCGCCCCACCCGCTCCAGGTACCACAACCCGCCCCCGACGCCGCCCAGGAGCACGTCCCGGTCGCCGTCGCCGTCCAGGTCGCCGAAGGCGGGCGCGGCGAGTCCGAAGTGGGGGACGTGGAAGCCCGGGTCGGCCACGAAATCGGGAACGGTGGACGTACCCAGGTTCCGGTACAGGAACACCCCGCCGGACTCGGAGCCCACCAGGAGGTCCAGGTCGCCGTCACGGTCCAGGTCCTCGAGGACGGGGAAGCTGCGGCGTCCCACGTCGACTCCGGCGAACTCGTCGCTCACCAGGGTGAAGTCCGGAGCGGTGGGCGTTCCATCGTTGCGATAGAAGTTCACCGTGCCGGAAGATTCGCCCACCAGGAGGTCCAGGTCGCCGTCGCCGTCCACGTCGCCCAGCGCGGGGGTGGCGTTGCGGCCCCGCGTCAGGGTCAGGAAGGGACCCTCCACCGGGGTGAGTTCCACCGCCCCGCCCTCTCCGTCGTTGCGGAGGTAGCGGAGCTCGTCCTGCCAGGTGCCGAGCACCGCGTCCAGGTCGCCGTCTCCGTCCAGGTCGCCGAAGGCGGGGACGAAGTGGTAGCCGCCGCCCACCTCCGACACCCCGGCCTCCCGGAAGACCGGAGCGCGCCGCGATCCTTCGTTCACGAACCGATACAGCTTTCCGTTCCGGGGGTCGTCGGGCTCGATCTTGTTCCCCACCAGGAGGTCCAGGTCACCGTCGCCGTCCAGGTCCACCAGCACCGGGACGCTCTCGCTTCCGACGTCCACCGTGGGGACGAAGCGGCCGGTCTCGTCCCGGAAGCTCCCATCGGCGCCCTGCCGGAGGAAGTGGAGGTTCTCCACCGTGGTGGTGTTGGGGTTGTACGCCCCGCCCAGGACGCCGGCCAGCACGTCCGGGGCTCCGTCTCCGTCCACGTCGCCCACCGTGGGCGCCATGTATCCGCTGGTCCGCAGGGGAGCATCCAGGGGAAAGGGCCGCGGCGTGCCGCGTAGCGACGGGCTGCGACACGTCCCCTGGTTCTCGATGAGGAGGAGGCCCGCCTCGAAGTAATCCCCCCAGAAGAGGTCCTCGTCGCCGTCGCCGTCCACGTCTCCCCAGGCCATGGTGTTCGCCCCGTGGAGCGACCCGAACTGCGCCACGATCTCGATATCCTCGAATCGATCCGTCAAATGGCGGAACACGGGGAGGCCATCGGGCGTCACCCCGCTCTCCTCGTACCGGGAGATGGTGCCCACCAGACGGCCGATGAAGAGGTCCATGCGGCCGTCGCAGTCGATGTCCGTCGCGTTGAGGATGTTCTGGCGGTCGGAGAAGAGGGGCACGCCGTCGGCGTCGCGTAGGGAGTCGGCGGCCAGCGTGAAGCGCGCCTCCGTGGGGGACCCGTCGTTGCGGTAGTAGCGGACGTAGCTGAAGGGCTCCTCCGCCAGGAGATCCGGATCTCCGTCGCGGTCGAAGTCGACGAAGCGGTACCACTCGCCCACCTCGAGCTCCTGGTAGCGGTCGGTGCGCCACTCGAACCGTCCTCCGCCCACGTTCTCGAAGAGCATCACGCTCCCCGAGACCTCCTGCAGGAACAGGTCCGCGTCGCCGTCCCCGTCGATGTCCACCAGCTGGGGGCGGGGAAGGTTGAATCCTCCCAGGAACGGGTGGGGGTACGGGACACCCTCCGCGTCCAGCACGGGAAAGGGCGCGACACGACGGACGAACCCGACGTCGGCGGATCCGGCCGCCGCGGCACCGGACATCCCCGAAGTCGCCGCCCGGGGCCCGCCCACCCCGCCTCCAGCGCACCCGGCCAGGAGGCCTCCCGCCAGGAGAGCCCCCGCCAGGACCGCTCGTCCCCCGGCGGAGCGCCTCATCAGCGCGGAGGCACGCGGGTGGGCGCGCCCATCCCGGCGGCGTACCGCCCCACCTCCATGACCGCCACGACCTCGCGTGTACCGGTGTCGATGGCCACCACCGTGCCCGGACGACCCTCGCTCCCGTCGGCGGGAGTGTAGCTCCCTCCCAGATTCCGCCCGGAGACGAAGAGGGTGCGTCCATCCGCCGAGACGGCGCTCCCGTGGGGCTCGGAGAGGGCCGGGTGGGTGATGGTCGCCTTCACCGACCACTCCTCCGTGTCGAGCACGTCCACGGCGTTGGCCGTCTGCCGGGGAACGTAGAGCTCCTTCCCATCGGGTGAGAAGACGGGGTGCCAGGGCTTGTCGCCCAGGTGGAGGGTGCGCGCCGCCACCGGCGCGTCGCCGGAAACGTCGAACACCACCAGGTCGCCGCTCATCTCCCCGCCGGTGACCATCCACCGGCCGTCGGGAGAGACGGCGAACTGGACGAACATGTGGTGGTGGTGGGCCTCCACGCGGAGGAGGTCCACCTCCTCCTCACCCAGGGGCGCGTACGCCACCGAGTTCTCACCCAGCGACGCCGTGTAGAAGCGGCCACGGACCGGATCCACGGCCAACGCGTGGGGGCGAGGGAAGAAGACGTCGATCTCCTCCATCTCCATGGTCGAGCGCCGGACGATCCCGACCCTCCGCGGTGGGTTCACCGCCGCCATGGACCGCCCGACGTAGAGAAGGTCCGACCCCGGATCGAGGGCCAGCATCCCGGGCGTCTCGAAGTCGACCTGCCCCACCAGACGGTTGGAGCGGTCGAACTTGAGCACCTTCCCGTCGGCGATGAGGGAGACGTACCAGAAGGAGCCGTCGGGCTCCACCGCCACGTGGTGCGCCTTCGCCGTGGGCGAGTATCCCAACTCCTTCAGGTCCACCGTGGCGACCAGGGCGCGGGCGTCCATGTCGATGACCGACACGGTCACGTCCTCCTGGCTGGCCACGTACAGGTACTCCTGTGACCGCGCCGGCCGGGGCGTCGTCGCGCACCCGGCCATCAGGAGGGCGAGGGCGAGCGCCCCGGCGCGGATGCCCTCCACCCTCGTCACGGCGGCGAACGGGGAGCGGGTCATGGAACCAGGTTGCTCCCGCGGTACCGCACCAGGAAGAGTCCCTCCTTCCCGCTGGTGACCACCACGATACCGCTCTCGAAGAAGGGGAAGTTGGACCACGATCCGTTGAACACCGGCTCGTCCTCACCGTAGGGAACGGTGTCGAAGTACCCCACGTTCACCGGGTTGCCCGGGTCCGAGATGTCCAGCACCCGCAGCCCGCTCACGTAGTTGGACTGGTACATGACGTTCCCGACCACGTACAGGTTGTGGTCGATGGCCCGATTGTCGGACAGATGCTCCTTGGCCAGGATGGGGTCGTCCAGATCCGAGATGTCCCAGACGAGGGTGCGGGTGAACTCCACGTTCCCCCCCATCTCGTCCAACTCGTCGTCCATGTAGAACCAGGCGTGGTCTTCGCTGATCCACCCCTGGTGGGTGTAGGCCACGTTGGGGTACGAGGCCGTGGACACGGCCACCGGGTTCTCCTTGTCCGTCACGTCGGCGATGGAGAGCGCCGTCTCGTTGGCGCCGAAGCAGATCTCGTGCCCCTGATAGTCCGCGTCGGGGCCCCGGTACACGATGCACTGGGCGTCGTGGGAATAGCCGGTCCGCTGACGCCCGGTGGTGGCGTCGGCGAAGCATCCGGCGAAGGTGGGGTTGCCGGGATCGCGGATGTCGATCATGTGCAGCCCGCCGCCGCAGGTGTCGCCGCCGGCGCTGCTCCCCACCGCGTAGGCGAAGCCCGTCTCCTCGTTGATGACGATGTTGTGGGCGGAGTTGATGCGGTCGTAGAGCGCGTCCATCTCGAAGGTGACGGGCGCACTCCCGTCGAGTCCGCGCAGGCGCGTGAGGTCGAATACCTGCATCCCGTGCGCCCCGGCCCCGTCGGAGACGACGAAGACGTGGTCCGAATACACCTTCATGTCACGCCAGACCGCGCCGTTGGCCCCCGGGGTCATGGGGAGACGCCCCAGATACACCGGCGCGTACGGGTTGCTCACGTCCACGAAGGTGGTCTGGTCGGTCATCCCGACGATGGCGATCTCCTGCCCGGTCACCGGATCGGTCCATCCCCAGACGTCGTTGGTTTCCACACCGCGATTGGCGCCCATCTCCTGCACGGGGAGGAAGGAGAGGAGATCCACCTCCTGGCACCCGAACGCGGCGGCCTCGCCCTCGTCGGAGCAGTCCACCTGGTTTCCGGTGATGGCGTCCATCCCCACGGGGGTGCTCACGATCTTCACGCCGTCACCCCAGTGTCCGCGGTCGCGCTCGAACACGAACGCGGTACCGGCGCCGTAGTCGTCACCGGGCGCGGAGCCCACGGCGATCCCGCCGGCGGTGACCACTCCGGCCGCGAAGAAGGCGCCCCGGTCGAGGCCTTCCACCCCGAGCTTCTGCGCCGAGGTCCACTCACCGGTCTCGGCGTCGCGCTCGTACGAGAAGACGCGTCCCCTGAATCCCGCCGCGCCCGGTGCGCCGATCCAGGCCGAGTTGGCGGAGACCGCCACGGACACACCGAACTGACCACGGTCCTCCGCTTCCAGGGGAAGGAGCGTGGCCGAGCGCGCGGGGAGCTCGCCTTCGTCACCCACCTCGTAGGCGAAGGCCGCGCCCTGAGCACCCGCGAACCCGGGGGCACCCACCACGGCCACGCCGTCGGCCATGCCCAGCCCCATCCCGAAGCGCGTCCCCTCGGCGAGTTCGGGCGTATCGAGGCGTCCCGTCTCGGACCAGGCGTCGCCCGCCGCGTCGTAGCGATACGAGTACACCGCGCCCTGCATCGACCCACTGAGGGGCGCCGCGACCAGGGCCCGGTCCCCCTCCAGGGCGATGTGGTACCCGAAGCGGTCCTCCGCCTCCAGGTCGGCAGGGGTGAGCTGGGAGTGCTGGATCCAGCGGTTCCCGTCGCGGCGGAACACGAACACCGTTCCCCGTCCCTGGTTGCGGGTGATGGAGCTCACCATGATCCACTCACCGCTCACGGCCAACCCGGAGCCCAGGCTGTCCGCGGGGCTCCCCGTCTCCAGTGCCAGGGTGCCCGCCTCCGTCCACATCCCTCCCGTCTTCCTGAAGACGTACACGCCTCCCCGTCCCCCGTGGGAGCGGGTGGCGGATACCAGGAGGACGCCCCCGTCGGCCGCGACCTGCATCCCGAAGCGGTCTCCCGGCGTGCCGTCGGACGCCTCGAGTGCCTGGACCTCGGCCCACGTCCCGTCCGCGCCCTTGCGGAACACGTACGCGAGGCCGGGACGCATCTCGTGCTCCGGCTCGCCCACGAAGACTTCGTCGGCCCCGATGGCCATGGCGTTGCCGAAGGACTGGGCGCCGGCGGGGAGCGCGACCATCAGGGCCACGCCGGTCAGAAGGAGAGCACGCACGATGTTCATCGGACACCTCGGAAAGGGTGGAAGGGTCTTTCGTCTACAATCGAAGGCCGCGAAGGATCCCACGGGGCCCCTCGCGGCCGGCTCCGGGCCCGGGGTCAGTCCGTCAGCGCCCGGACCATGGCTTCGGCGCTCCGCTCCAGGCAGCGCAACCCGATCTCCGCGCTCATCCCACGGGCATCCCCGAGGATCCCGTTGGGGGTGACGGAGCGGAATCCGTCGCGGAAGATGCGGTCCAGGAACGCCTCGGAGAAGTCGCCCGTGTATCCGGGCTCCGCGCGCTCCTCCCGCACCAGGTCGGGCCGGATGACCATGATCTCCGAACTCTCGGCGATGTCCGCGTGCCCCCCCACCCGCTCGGAGAGATCGGTGAGCTCGGCCACGGCTTCACGCCACACGCCCAGGAATCCCGTGAGATCGGTGTACGCCACCACACGGCTGTCCGGGGCCACGGCGCGGTTGAGGTCGTCCAGCATGTCGGCCAGCGGGCCGAAATTCCCGCCGTGGGAGGGGATGAAGCAGATCTTGGTGAACCCGTGGCGCGAGAGGCTCACCGCGTAGTCCAGACAGAGCGCTTCCAGGGTGGACCGCCGCAGCGAGAGCGTGCCCGGGAAGTGCATGTGGTGCTCGGAACACCCGACCCGGATGGTGGGCGCCACCAGCGTACCTTCCATCCGGCTCGCCACCTCCACCGCCAGGCGGTCTCCGCGCGCGGCGTCCACCAGGAGTGGGAGGTGGGGGCCGTGCTGCTCCACCGCCCCCACGGCCACCACCACGGTACGATACCCGTCTTCCAGCGCGGCCTCGACCTCGGGCCACGTCATCTCCTCCAGGAGGAGTCGTGTCGGGTGACTCATCTCCGTCTCCTACTCGGAATGTTCGGCGACATCCTGGACGCCGGTGCGCCCCCGGTCCAGGGAAGCCCCGGCGGCGAAGGACGCCCCCGCGGCGGCTCCGCCCGGATCCCCGGCCCCGTCCCCGCGGCCGGACGGCGCGTCGGGTGCCCGCCTCCGATGCCAATCGGTGACCGCCTGGTACGCGCCCACCAGGGAGAGGAGCGCCTCCTCCTCCCAGGGCGCCCCACCCAGCATCCCGGCCACGGGAAGGGTGAACCCCCGCGTGTCCTCCATCCCCACGGGGAAGGCGATGAGGGGGAGCCCGATGATGTCGAAGGGGATGGGCGACGTCTGCACCACGACGTCGCACTCCTCGAAGATCCCGTCCAGCACGCGCTGGAGAAGAACCATTTTGGCGCGCTGGCCGCGCAGGTACTCGGGTCCCGAGAGGAGGAGGCCGTTGATCCACGGGGAGAGGGACACCCCGAAGAGGCGCACGTCCTCCCGCAGGTGCTTCAAGAACGGCTCCGATCGCTCGGGAAGCCGCACGTTGTTGAAGTCGCTTCCGGTGAGGAGGTCCCAATCCGCCGGGAGAGGCACCTCCACCACCCGGGCGCCCAGTTCCTCGAAGGTGCGGAGCATGGCGCGCCGGGCGGCGATCTCCGCCCGGCCGCGGGCCCGGAAGATGGCGAGGCGCCGGTCCCGCTCCTGGTCGCTCACCTCCTCGCGGCCGAAGCGCGTGGGCTCCTCGGGCTCGTCCAGGTAGCCGGGGACGACCCCGACGGTGAGGGGCCGTCGCAGACGTACCTTCCCGTTCTCGGTCACCGGCTCCGCGGCACGGACGTAGTCGCCCACGGGAGGGTGGCCCAGGGTGCGCGGGTCGGCCGGATCGGGGCCCGCCATGGCCTGGAGCATCACCGCGGCGTCGCGGGCGTCACGGGCGAGGGGGCCCGGGTGGTCCCGGGTGTAGGTGAGGGGGACGATCCCGTAGAGGGAGGCCCGCCCCATGGTGGGCTTGATCCCCGTGAGCCCCTGCTCGCTGGAGGGCGAAGTGATGGAGCCCCCCGTCTGCGTCCCCGTGGCGGACGCGGCCAACCGCGCCGCCACCGCCGTGGCCGACCCACTGGACGATCCGCCCGGAGTCACCGAGGGATCGTGGGGAGCCCACGCGTTGAGGGTGGTGTTGGCGCCGTCCGGAGTGGTGGCCCGGCTGGTGGCCAGCGGCCCCATCTGCGTCTTCCCCAGGAGGATGGCGCCCCCGTTCTTCAGACGCCCCCACGTGGTGGCGTCGAACTCCGGCACGAAGTCCCGGAAGATGTGGGAGTTGGCCGTGGTGAGGACGCCGGCCGTGTAGTAGTTGTCCTTGATGGCCAGGGGGATCCCGTGGAGGGGGCCCGACCAGGGGAGGTCCGCCGCCCGGCGCGCCTCCGCCCGGGCCGCGTCCGCCGTGACCGTGTTGAACGCCATGAGGACCTCGTCGAACGCCTCGATGCGCGCCAGGTACGCCTCCACCAGCTCCACCGGAGAGATCTCCCGCGACCGGATGAGCGCCGCGGACTCGGTGAGGGTGAGATCCCAGAGATCCGTGGCGCGGATGGCGCTCGGGTCCGGGAGCGTCGTGTTCCCCGGGAAGACGGCCCGGGTGGCCGCTGCTCCCCGGGGGGTGAGCGCCACCCCCGCGGCCGCCGAGGCCGTGAGGCGTCCCATGTACTCCAGGAAGTACCGTCGATCGACACGCCGGTCCATGGTCAACCCTCCGCGCCGGCGTGGCGCGGGAGCGCCGCCGGATACATGATCGGAGCCACCTCCTGCACGTCGGGCTCGAAGCCCAGGATGGCCGGGGGCGTGGAGCGCAGGAAACGGCGCGCCGACTCGAGGATCCTCGTCCGGTCGGCGGGCGCGTCCGGGTCGTCCTCGGGAAGGACGCTCAGGTCCACGCCCACGGCCTTCAGCCGGGTCAGGACGTACGCGTCCAGCTCGGCGTCGGTGAGTTCGTCCATCGCACGGCCATACATGGGCAGTTCCATCGGCAGTTGAGGGAAGCGGAAACGGGGGAGCAAACTACGGCCTCCACCCGCCCCGAGGCGAGCCTCCCCCTTTCGGCGCGCCGGAGCGGGAGGCACGTTCCCGACATCGACCCCCTTCAAGGAGCATCGCCATGGCACCCTCCTCCCCATCCAACACCCTCTCCCTTCCCGGAACGGCGCGCCGGGCCGGAACGACTCGAACCGCCACCGCCCTGGCCGTGCCGGCGCTGGCCGCTCTGGCGTTGACCCTGTCGGCGCCCGCCGCCGTATCCGGACAGGAAGACCTCCCCACCAAGACGGTGATCCAGCCCGCGAACTATCGTCCCTCTCCCGCGCCACTCTCCCCGGCCATCCTGGTCGGGAACACCCTGTACCTGTCGGGAGCCACGGGTGGCGATCCTGTGACCGGGCGGCTGGTGGAGGGGGGGTTCGAGGCGGAGTTCCACCAGATCATGGCCAACTACACCCAGGTCCTGACCGAGGCGGGGATGGACTTCAGCGACGTGGTGCAGGTGGTGGTGTATCTCACGGACATGGACGACTACCAGCTCCTCAACCGCCTCTACCGGGAATACTTCACCACCGACCCCCTTCCCGTGCGGGCGGCGGTGGCGGTGAAGGAACTGGCCCGCGGCGCCCGTATCGAATTGATGATGACGGCGGTGAAGACACGGGACTGACCAGGGGAGGGCCCCATGACGCGCGATCCCGCCCACCTTACCGAGGAAGAGGCCAACCGGCTCTGGCAGAGAGCCGCCCAACTCCAGGCCGAGGCGGCACGCCGGTCCGAGGCGCTGGCCATCACGGAGGGCACGGCCGAACTGGATGAAGAAATGCGCACGGGGGTGCCCGACGGATACGCCCTGGAGCACGTGCGCGCCGCCGCGCTGGAGGCCGGCATCGGCGGGACGTACGTGGAAGAGGCCCTCGCCGACCTCCTGGCCGACCGGGTGGCCACGCCCCGGCTCCGCCGGTCACAGCGGATCGCTCGGAGGATGCTGGGGGATCCACCGCCCACGGTCACGGCCCGGCGTGTGATCCGGGCCGATGCGGGCGAAGTGCTCCGCGCCATGGAAGCGGTGCTCCCGGCCGCGCCCTACCACCTGGTCCTGCGCGACCGCCACGGGGATCCCGCCCAGGGCGGCGCCATGGTCTTCGACATCCCCGACGCTGGGTTCGCCGGCGCCGGGAAAGGCGGGTTCGCCGGCCACGCCAGCTTCGCCGACCTCCGCCAGGTCTACGTGAACCTCCGCGAGGTGGACGCCGGAACGTGCGAGCTCACGGTCCGCGGCCCGGTGGCGTGGGCCTACCCCCTGAACGCCGGGTTCTCCTTGGTGTTCACCGGAATGGGCACCGGGTTGGGACTGGCCGCCGGGTCCGGCGTCGCGGCGCTGGTGGGCGCCGGAGGCGCGGCGCTGGGGATCGGCGTCGGCCTCACCTTTCCGGCCGCGCTCCTCTTCGTGGCGGCGGGCGGCGGCCTCGGCGCCCTGTCCGGCCGGAAGGGCTTCCGGGCGCTCCACCGCTACGGGCTCCAGAGAGGCACGGGGGCGCTCGAGAACCTGCTGGGCGCGGTGGCGATGAAGGCGGAGGGGGGGTGGGGATGAAGCCGCGAAGGGCACCGGATCGCATCAGACCACACCTACACGGGAGGAGACCATGGGCTCGACCCAGGAGTTCGTGGACTACGTGATCGAACGGTTCGACGCGGACTGCGGCGTCACCTGCAAGAAAATGTTCGGCGAGTACGGACTCTTCAGCGACGGGAAGATGTTCGGGATGGTCTGCGACGACCGACTCTTCTTCAAGCAGACGGAGGGCGGGCGGGCGTACGTCGGCGACATCACCGAAGCCCCGCCGTACCCCGGAGCCAAGCCCATCTTCCTCATCGAGGATCGGATCGACGACGGGGAGTGGTTGAGCGAGCTCGCACGGATCACCACGCGCGAGCTGCCGGTTCCCCGGAAGAGGAACCCGAAGCGGAAGAAGTGACCCTGCTCCGAGCCGCGGACCCTATTCCGGTTTGACGGCGGTCATCATCACCGCCTTCACCCCGTAGGCCTCGGCGGAGTTCTGGGTGGACTGTTGCCGGAAGCGGAAGTTGGGCACCACCGCCGACTTGACCCGCTTGAAACCCGTCTCCTCCAGAAGACGGAACATCTCTCCTTCCAGGAGAGCACCTCCGATTCACGACGCCCAGAGCTTGGGGTCGTTCACGATGTTCTGGGAAAGCTGCTTCCCGCTCACGATGTCGGTGATGGAAATCCGCCCGCCGGGCCGGAGCACGCGGTACAACTCCTCGATGACGCGGCGCTTCTGGAACGAAAGGTTGATCACGCCGTTGGAGATCACGATGTCCACCGAACCGTCGTCCACGGGCAATTTCTCCATGGGCGCTTCGCGGCACTCCATGGAGGCACCGGCGGCGGCGGCGTTGGCCTCCGCCTTGCGGCACATGGCCGGATTCATGTCCACGCCGATGACTCTTCCGCCGGAACCCGCGCGCCGCGCGGCCAGCACGGCGTCCAGTCCAGCACCGCTTCCGAGATCGAGGACCGTTTCGCCGGGTTGGATATCCGCTCTCAGATGCGGATTCCCCACCCCCGCGAACGAAGCGACCGCCCCCTCCGGCACCGTATCCAGAACGTCCGGAGCATAGCCGAAGAGCTCGGCGGCCTCACGACCGTGGAAGAAGTGGAACTCCGCAGTGGGATCGTCGGCGATCTCCTGGTACATCCGCAGGATCTCGTCCTTGAGGACCCCTTCCAGCGACGCCTGTGCGTCGACCGCGTCCACCATGCGCTCCTCCACTCATCCAGTGGGACCACCGACCGAACCGTACCCGCCTCGGCGAAGGCACCAAGCTGTGGGCGGGGGGCGTCACGCACAAGGAAAATCTTGCGCGGCGGGGCCGCGGGGCGGGAGACGCATCAGATGGAATACTGCCACCGGGATCCTCGGCGTGCGCGAGCCACCCGTGGCCATCGAAGCTCCGGGCGCGTGTCCGCCGCGCGCCGGCATGCCGTCCTCCGCTATCTCCGGGGCCGGATCAACTCCCCTCGAGCTCCGCGTAC
>Ga0224501_10002932_pt1 | contig 13423 bp, 7 predicted proteins | sample SF_Oct11_sed_USG_4_FD_169105 | JGI IMG/M metagenome (GOLD analysis project Ga0224501, IMG submission 169105) | Sediment microbial communities from San Francisco Bay, California, United States - SF_Oct11_sed_USGS_8_1 | ecosystem: Environmental > Aquatic > Marine > Sediment | place: USA...
CTTCCGTTCAATTCTAAGTGCTACTCGATGTTATAAAGGGTGAAAATCATTAGGTGTCTAAATTTTAGTAATAAAATTCCATTTTATTTCTATTTGGGCCATTTGGGTCGTAGTTATTCGAGTGACCGATATTCGTTTTGCGGAAAAAGACCACTGGCTGTCGCTGCAATGAATACGGAGTTGCCTCCCTTCAAGCATGGGGAACATAACTCCGAAAGTGCGTCTACCATCGACTGTGTCATAACCCCTTTAAGACTTGATCATTCCTTGCAAATGCGGGTTCGCATAGCTCCCATTGACAGAGTGAGATAAATTTACCTCCGAAAACCTTTCCGCATCCAGTGTAGCACTGGATATCAGAAGCTTGAGATCGGGTCTGAATCTAGGTTATAGTTATACAATGAAACTACATGTACAACTAACCTGACATCGCGTTAACAGGATGGTTCGCTGGTGCCATTATATAGCCTTGATGGCTTCCGGCAATTCCTGTTGTGGGGTTATTACTACCATTCGAATGGTTACTATACCCCGATGGACGACCTGTCTGGGTTGAGAGGGCTGTGGACCGATGTCCCTGAGGTGAGCTCTGCTCATTCGTCTCCACCATACCACTCCCCAGAGGAGAGGGGTCTTCCTGTCTTGGATGGTTATGTGGACGTCTGGTATGACCAGATGATGGTGCTTGACAGGGTTGGCCACTGTGATTGCCATAGAGAAATCTGGTGGCTTTTGAGGAACTGTTTGTTGCCAAGCGTCGTTGCCGTGCGGCCATTTCCTGACAATGATAGAATGTTTGGTGTGAATCCAGTGGCAGGTAGCAGTGGAATAATGCATAGGTTCCTCCCCTTTTCACTTAAATAAAAGATTACAGGTTTTAAGGTTTTCGTTACACGTTTACATCTAATTTCGGGCAAAAACTTTCGCAACACCCTCGTTGGTTTCGAACCCCGACGTTAAATAAAGGAGACCCTTCCATAGAGTTACCCAGTGATATGAATATATGGATCGGCAATCAGTCTGTCCTAACAAGGCTCACAGCTCGCGCCATCTCAGTAGATTCTTATGTCATTAAAATCGAACAACTTCACAAGGCATCAGCCTGTTCTTTTAAAATTGCCGTGGTCGTCATTTTCCCCGCGTTGTCAGCTATTGCGGAGTAGTTTACCCTTTAGCATGAAGGTGAGATAACTTTTAGCATAATTGTACTGATACCTGTGCATTTCATGTCTGTTGCTGACGTAAGAGTTCAGTCTGTTCGCCTGTTCTGGATATTGGCAATTGCCAATCCATATATTCATATCAATGGAGTTACCTTCTCTTTGGAACTTGCGGGTGTCCCAATGACGCGCCCTGAGAAAAGCTGAGTCAAAGACTCAGTAGGCCATTTTTTGCACCACCACTCCTGAGACCTGTGCCATCATGGAGACACAAAAAAGGCGGTAATTTAAATTTACCAGAATTGTGTTTTTGTCTCCTTGCATATCATCGAGTTCAGCTCTGAGTTTCTCTATATCCTTATCAGTCTCCAGGACTATCCTTTCCAGGTATTGGCTGTAAACAGTAGACCAAAATGGGATGATATGTGGGTAAGTGAATAACGTACTGGGCTCAGACTGAGAGGTCCCTGATTTAATTTACGGTTTCACCATCACTTTAGTCATTTTATTCTCATTGGATAGTCACGCATAAAACAACACCGATATATAAAAATACCTTTGCTATTGAAATGTACCAAGGAATACCCTGGAGAGTGGAAACAGACCTCTCTGGCTTAGCGGCATTTCCCATGAATGAGCAGAATGATCCTATCCCATCAAACTGTCATCCACCAGCCAGACGACAATCTTATTTTCTTAGTTACGAAGTTGATGTTGAATCCCAAAGTGGATAAGACTCCGGTGACATGATAAACAAGCCTTTTAGTTGCCCAACATGGATTTTGCTTCTTTAATTGTCCAGAAAACTAGTGCAGGGATTACCAAAATATACAACATAGCTGGTAGCGCACAATGGAAATGGTTATCCAGAAAGGGTGCTTGTTTTCACAGCTGTGTATCAAATGCCCTTTACAAGTGGACGTACACATATATATAAACTGGAAGGGTTTATATATCTATGAATATAGTTGCCCACTCCGAGACCCTGTAAATGCTGCATTCCTCCATTCACTTTAGTTACAGCTGAATTATCAGCTTAGTGAAGACAGGACTATCATGTGCTAATCAGCTGCACATCAAGCCACAAAACCATCCACTGACTACAAGAAATCTCCTATACAGAACAGAATCTCAATTGCTTGTTCATACCTTACGTATCCAATCAGAGAGCGGACAGTTAATTCATTGCCATATTGATATGGTACCTAAAGGATGGGTTCTGATAGGAGATTCTGGTAGACCTTGATGATAGGAATTCACGCTTGTATAACTTACTTGCTCACAAAGAGGTGAGGACCAGCCAATGATGGTAAAATAGTTCTGCATACAGCGAATAAATTAGAGAAAAAGTTCATGCACTAGCTAACTCAGGGTATTTCATTCCCTTAAACAACCCTGCTATGTCAGAGATAGGTATATAGTAATTACGGACTCCTCACGCGATCTTATGCGAACATAGACGAAGGCATACATTAGGTCCATGGGTTTTAATCTCTGCAATAATCTTTGCAATTGACTGTAACACAGTAATCCGGGTACCAAGCGTGATACGTTTCTTTAGCTAGGCGGGCACTTGTCCATTTTATTTAGCGGACATTCAGTTTTTGAAGTCGGTTCCGGAGCGGTAGCAGCTGGGAAGTAGGTATGTGAGGGGCTCACAGTACCAGTGAGAATCTGGCTTAACCCAACCCTGAACTGACGATTGATCTATCTTGACCCGAAACCTCTAGCCAATGGTCTTTTCATCTATCCCCGATTACTATACACACCTCGCTGATGGTCCAAGATTAGTGGCTGATAACTCAGCATGTAAGCTTTCCTTTATTTTCTCTATATCCTGCAGCTCAGATTGGATACGTGACCCCATCGAGTTATCCTCTCCTATGTGAGAGGTACTGACTTGGTGACGAACGGATTGGTTAGCAGTTCCATGAGGTCGCATTGCATTTGTCTTGGCCACATATGGCGCAGGGGTGGGACCATGTTCTGCACTGCCTTGACCTGTGAAACGGTGTTTCAATCAAAATAAAAGGGTGTCAGTTAATTTTCCAAAGACTCTGCATAAAAATATTTTTATGAAATAAAATGCTCACAGAAAACCGGAAAATGCTATTAAATCAATTTTCAGCAAGACCCTGGAGGCTATCAAAGCTTGGTTCTTTGCATTGCGTTAGGAATTAAAGTGGTGTTCACCGTTCATCACGCTCATATAGGAACCAAAAGAAAACAGATGGAGCTCCCAAGTCACTAAATATAGCACACAACCATCATGTGAACCGATGTAAAATTGTCCTATAAACTGCAGTCAGTGATAGAGCGACACTCTGTGCTATTTGTGATTACAGCTCTGCCTTCAACTTACCAAACGTTAAGACCTTGTTTGTTAGGGCTACAAGTCACAATTCATTACTACTGGTACATTCTAGTTATCTAATCATTGGAGTCAGAGTGACCTCAGAGACCCTGAGATCTCAGTTAAAAATTGCTCTCCGGTATCAAATGAGGATGATTCTCAATCGAAAAGTAAGGATCCAGAACTTGGTTTAGCGTGTTATTAAAATCTGGTGAACTTGCTCAGTGCGTGCGATGTAAAAGCGGTGCATTATTAATGAATGTCTTAGGTCACTATGACTCGAAATCACGATTCACCCGAAAAGGTCGCCAAACAGTTGCCTAAAGCCTACATATGAGGTAGTATATAGCACACTAGCACAGTTTACCCTGTAAATGTCTCCAGATATATGGCAACCCTATGGAGGGTAGGAAGAAGAGGTCACAGTTTTATTATGATGGGGTCAAATGGAGGAGGGGCATAGACATACAAAAGTCTATGGGGTAGGCGCAATCCAACACGATCATATAAAAATCACTAAAATAATATCGGGTGGAGGGTGTTAGTGACTTGAAAGGGATCATGCATACACCCTTTCTCAGTGTTTTATAGGTGGAGGTTTTAGTCAGTTAGCAAAAACTAATATGGCGGCTAGTAGGTGTTGACACCCGACTTTACCTGCCATCCCAAAACCCTGCAGGCACCAGACTCCGTGTCCGCCAATCACTACATTTTGTATTTCTAACAAACAGGGAAAATGATTCAGCATAGTACCAAGAATGGAACAAGGAGTCAATCACTTCAAAGTTTATGCGTCTGTTATTACTCCCTGTACGGGGACATGGAGTTTGCTGCCATTACTCCCTGTACTGGGTCATTGAGTTTGCTGCCATTACTCCCTGTACTGGGTCATTGAGTTTGGTCCCATGACTCCCTGTACTGGGTCATTGAGTTTGCTCCCATGACTCCCTGTACTGGGTCATTGAGTTTGCTCCCTGGCCCGCAGGGAGACTTTGCTGTTGCTTAGGAGCAAATAAAGCCCGGATGTACTTCCTGCCACCATGATGGACATTTCAGGGATTCGAACCCACGACTTACGGTGTGTAAGTCGAGTACTCTAGCCACTAAGCCACGGCTACTCTCTTTCAATCATTTTGGTAAGGGATCAAAAGCCCAAGGGATCTACAGGCCTACCTGAGGCGGGGAAGGCTTTAAGGTGAGGCTGATCGAATGGTAGCGGATGCTGCTTGACCAGCTTTCCATCTGTTGTTCGGCCAGACTCCGCCTATCATTATAAAATAGATCACTATTCCGTATGTTATAGTGAGAAACTCTGGCATACACGATGAACCGACCCATATTTGCTAGAACTATGCACTGTCATTGAAGAATTGATTGAGAAAGACTTCTAGTGAATAAAAAAGCGACAGGAATTTTGCTTTTTTTAACTAGATTATGCAGGCACTTGCCCAATCAGCAATACAGGTTTACAACCGTTTTAATTATGATTTACTAAGTTTACACAATCCCAAAAACTTTTCACCGCATTTTTTGTTTTGCATTACCCTGGATTTTGATATGGACTGTCTACTGGATTGCGCTTTTGGCATCTGCTTTGACTAAATAGAATTTCTGATTTTCACGGGCCTAATATAAAAAGACCTATGGTCATATTAAGGTGATTTATATGAACGAGACTTTTTAGATAAAATCAAATTTCAATTTATTAAACCTGTGCCTGAGGCCTGCTTTGCAGTAGGGACTGAGAATCATATCTCTCAGGCTCACACTGCGAGTCTGGTGTGACCAGGACCATTCGATTTTGACTCTCAAGCGCTCTAGTTACTGAGCCAACCTGTTAGCCCAATATTTATGAATTTACCTACATAATGACATTACGGTATGTAACTGGCCCACGGTTGGGCTCCTTGAATGACTGACTCACCCACTGTGCCATAGGATTTATCCTGAAATACAGCTGCTACGTAGAGTAGGTGTAAAATGCACGAACCTGCTTTATTTGAGAGGCTGGTCGTCGCACAACGCTCTGTGGTCGGTTACTGTAATTCCAACTGGTTGATCCTTCTCTGCCCCGATCCGTAGCGAGCTGGGACTCACTGGTAGCCTTCCTTACTGGCCTAAACGCAGCCATATTTTCACGTTCCTGCCATATCCCTTCCGCATTGCTCACTTTCAGTGTCTCAGGGTCTGCCGGGAAAACATCCAATGAAATCACTTACCACAATAATAAGCCATGGTTGCATTCTTGTAAACCCGGTAAGGCTGGTCCACATCACCGGTTAGTAAAGAAAGATGGATATTAGAAGCACATCCTGGGTTGTAGTACTAGTGTTCACTGTACCCAATTTAACCAGGATGGATATACCAATGCCAACTCGTCTACTACATAAAACATGCGTATATAATACAACATACACTGAGTATGTGGGTGGTGGCCAGGAACCATGCTGTACAGAGCTGTCCTGCCCAAAAACCAAACCACTCATTTGAGGGTAGGACAACTGCATGGAGCATAAGTCCTGGTTTATGTGGAGGCGGTGTAGAAATATGGAGTATCAGTGAAAACTCAATCATTTTTTGCGCTACTTTTTACAGTTAAATCTCTGTTAGGGGTGAAACCAATGGCATAAAAGGTGAATGATGTGGGGTTGATTTGAATTCGCATAACGTGTTCCTTGACATGAATTCACTTTTCCGTGGCAGAGGGTGTTACTTTATAAGAAGTTACATGCAGGCTGAGGTACCAACAGCTAGTAGGGCAGAAAGAAAACACCTGCGGGTGACATACCTCTACCTGTCGCTATATGTTTATGCAGCTGTATGACTACAGACTGCATAGACATGACAGATTCCTTATTCGCCTCAGCCTTGCTGCGAGAGCAGCATGTATGTGGCCGTTGGAGCCGCTCTAAGCAAACACGAAATCACAGAAGAAATCGGTGTTAGTGCAAGCAAAGTGTGGACAAAGAGGTGTAAAACTGCCTCAATATTACATTGATATAATGGGAGATATAAATATTACCGGAGGGCTAATTGATACTCCTTTGACTGATGATTGAAAGAGAAAACAGAGTTAATAACGATGACTGGTCCTATATCACGGTGGGTTTGAATTAATAGAAACTACACTTTGGTGCAGCTATAAGTGACAACTATTATTAGCAGAGCCACAGCAGGTCACATCACAGGAACACACTGCTTCTATCACGCAAGCTGGTGCAGCACACCACCAAGCGAGATATAGGCTTCTCTTTATACCTGCTTCCGTTAACCTGTTCAGTAAGTACTGAGCAGTGAACGAGCTCTCTGATTGGTCAGTCAGAGTAGCCATGTTCATTTCCATTGGTCGATTGTTTGACGTGGAATACCGCAGTGTTCCTGTAGTACAGGCGGGAAACATTTTAAACTTTAATCATTGTGATGGGTGCTTCAGACAGTCGCACATGAAGGAGCACCTCTCAGCATGCCGTGCTGAGAGCGTGCTGTACCTTGAAGGTTGTGGCCAGTTTTAAGTTCCTGGTTTTGGCTATGTTTTAATGAAATTATTGTTAGCCACCAAGGAGGGACAACTCCGCATCAAAAATCCAAACCATTTCATGCGGAATTGTCCTCCCCTATTGGTAGATGTAGCATGGTATCGAAGGTGAGCTACATGGCAAGGCTCACACCCCCAGTGAAGGGTAGCACGGGGTGCCAAGAAATGCACATCTAGGCTTGGCCATTTGAAGCAGTCGTAAGATGGATGGATATGTCACTATCAGAGGCAAGCCGCCGAAGTGCAGAACTTGGACATCAGGCTTACCTTTAATAGATGGAGTGGCATGTGTAACCTCTCCAGCCTTCAGCATATTCTGGGTGAGATTCCGTAAGTATTCCTTCTACAATCAGAAAGAATTTAATTCACCTTTACGGTATACAGTAATAAGATAATTTACCCAAGCCTGATCACCAAAGGGAAAGAGAACTGTTAAAAGCGAAGCGACAGCACGAACAGAAGATACGCCACACTCACAACATGCCACACCACTACCTGACTCGAATGCAACCCTTCCGCTAAGTCCTCTTCTATAGTCTGAAAACATGACACAGCATGCAGTCAGTAGTAATAGGACTGTATCATACAGCGCAAAATCGCTAATCGCCCGTGCTTCTGTATGTGTATGCGTGTTTCAACCAGCGGCTGTGAGGGTGCGCAGACAGTGTATTCTACAAGCACCGACTCAATAGCGAAATTCAGGTGCAAGCAACTACGATCATCTCTGCGCCCACCTTACACCGGGTATGATAAAAAGACAAGCTGTATAGTGGCATGGTTAGTGTAGTCTATAGTGAGGGTGATAGAAGCCAGGGAACCCGGGTGGATTCATCTTATCTTATGATGTCACCATCCATAAGAAGTTAACTTTCCAAAAGCTCAATCTCCACATTGAACAATCCGAGATAAAGTGTTACGCGCAGTGGTAAAGTGTTATGCGCAGTGGTATAGCTCATCAGGCTGTGAATCTATGTCCGTGCGCTTCACTCCATCTCAGATCACTCCATCTCAGATATATAGCAATACCGCTAACACATTATATGCAGGAAGATCAAATCTAATTAATGGGATTGTTAAGAAGATGCATGTCTATTATTGATAAGAGCAGCGTGTTCGAATAGGGCCCAGCAGCCAGCACCACTGTATATCAAACAATGATTGGCAGGAGCTGGCATTATACCTCATCATGGAGTCCTGTGCCATTAATAAATAGTCCCTGTAAATCAAATGCTAGTAGATAAAAACACGGAAAATCATAAAATAAAGACGCTCCGACATTATAATAAGTTAAGCTGCATTTAGAGGTCGGAGACTGATGTCATCAAAGTAGGTCGGGCCTGATCGTTTCTGCCCCTACGTTAGTCCAGCCCTCCCTAAACACAGCTTGAGTTGGTGGAAAGAAACAAACAATGTTAGTGCAGTGCAAGACTTCAATCTGTCAAAAAGTACTCACTAACAGAACCAAATGGCGACTACTACCCAGACATACCCGCTCATCCGTGTCATCTCTGCTGTGGTTAGGATCTCCATCTGTACGTTTAGCAGATAGAGCCCTTCTCAGAGGTTTCTCCTTAGTTACAGCCTTATGGTTGTGACATCCCTCGTGTCGCGATTTAGCACTGGACGCTCGACTCAGAGTTCCTTCCTAGCACACATTTGAAGTATACAGAATTGGAGCTGGTTGTTTCATAGGCAGTGATAATCACTAGTGAAAATGCAAGATTATCAGCATACCTCGGAGTTATCTTCCCATGGTAAAATTTCACATTATAAATATCATGATAAAATGCCATTTCTTTTCAAACTGGCCGCTTATATCTCTTGCAATGATGCTGTTGACTGGCAATACCGAAAATACTAATACCAGCTAGCCCTAATAAAATCTGATTTCCAAAGATTTATATAAGTTAGTGGATGTTGCCACATTGGGTACAGCACTGAATTTATAGAACATAGCCATTTGGATATTAAAGCTGCCCGCGTGCCTCACCGAGTCTTTATGGTGGAGTCACAAATAAATGTATGCAGACTAGGTGTGATATGCGGGGTAAGCTGTCATGAGTCGGGTTGGGATGGGGTGGATTGAGGCCAAGGAGGGGGTTGAGTTTGGAAGGAGTATAGCAGTGAGCGGAGTGACTACACGTACCGTTTTGCTATCGTTAGGTGTGACTTTAGCGCTGGATTCACTGCCTGGATCATCCTGAAGTGCAACAAGCGGGGATCACTCATAGAGATAAGGAAACAGGTTATAACTCCTAGACTCACCCTGTCCGACTGCCTACCGCACCCACGATGACAGGACAATGTGTGAGCTCTGGAACCATAACCTAGTTCACAGGCAGTAAGGTAGATGAAAACTGGCTTTTGTTTGATATTAGCCCAGTTCATAATGATGCCAGTTAGGTACAGGCTTTTTGATCAGCCAATTCAAGTTGTGATTCTTGGCTGAACCCCATCTATACCTTATTGCCTAGAACCAGACCTCCAAGGGGCTACAGTCTATATGTACTACGGAACATCACACAGAACGGAAAATGGGTGATCGCTAGCTAAGGATGTGGAAAACATCTATAATTATACAAACACATTTCAATAGTATCACAGGTCATTAGAGTCAATGGTTATCAGAGTCTTACTGGCGTTATGGGAGGCGTCATCTAGCAGGACAGTGAAGTACGGTGACCCTTCAATTCCAATCCAATGCAATTATAATGTTCGCCGTTTAAATTAGGATATATCCATTTCATCTGAAGGAATCTTTGATTTATTTAGCTTAACAGCTCCTTGATTCAACCAGACTGATTAGTGACAAAGAAACTGATCCGTTTAATTGGGTGAACTGATCATTGAATTGACGAGTCATAAAATAATTATTGCTGTAGCATTGAAGCGTGATGGATAACACACAGGTGTACACCTTCCGTTACCTGCGGGGCTGCCTTCCTCAGCTTATCTCGCTCCTTTTTCGTTAGCTTCTTTTTCTTTTGCTGGTTAGCCTAGAAGAATCAAGGGTGGTCTGAAATATTTTCTAAGCATCGATCGGCTTCAGCAGATCGGGTTGCTGTTTCCAACAAAAATACAAAGCCAGAGCAGGATTGGCTTACTGGAAATTGACCATGCCCAGGGCTTACTTAACTTGATATCAGGGTATGCAGGCTCTGTGTGAAGCAGTGTGTTACAAGACCGAGCGCATAGTCTTTATATACGGTTACAGTGATAATGCCCATGCCAAGTCCCAACTCTTTGATGAGGGAGAGACATCATCACTAAAACCATACCTTGTTCTGCATGTACTCAATGTTAACTGGCAGACCATCTGAAACTGAACTATCTGAACCGCCTGTGTCATCACTAAAAAGAAATAAAGTAGAAAATCAATGTCATGCATTGACAAGATGACACCATCGATACTCATAGATGGGACACAGTGGGGAGTGGGCTGATAGGCTCCAGGCAAGCATCAATGTAAAAAAGGATCACTCTCGAATTTAAAGTGGTGACATGTGTATTGACAGTTTCAAACCTTATAATATAGGTTGTATTCGTGTCACCTTTAGGCTCGCCTCTTATTGATCGTACGGTCGGAGCCCACAGTCAATGCATCAGAACTAACTAGATGGGCTGTAGAATATTATTTGGCAGTGCACTTATACCATTACCCACTAAACTCCACGTATAGCTACCCACCAAGCTCACTGCGCAACCACTGACCATGCTCACTCTATAACCACTCACCGGGTTATTGCACAGGTCAAGCCTATCGACCACCTACTCTACAAACAGGAGCTGCATGTGCGTCCAAATTGTTTCTTCTATTATACACCACGGCCCACTTACCAAGTCAGCCTACCAGTACCAGCCTTTATCCAGCCTTTTACCCATCAGGACATTCTATAGAGTCCCTATATATTGAGGGCCTACTCACCTCATTTCAGCCCCAGCGGCATAGAGCGCCTCAATATCCAGATTTGGGTCTGTGAGATCAACCTGCTTCCCATCAACTGTTACTGACTGCTTGCCAAGTCGCGCAAACTGATTCAAAATCTGCTGCTTCAGGACATCCTCCAATTCACAGAGCACAAAGTCATACTATAAAGTATAAAGACAGATAATTTAATCAACAGCTGCACATGGTCTGCACTACCTCGGCCATGCAAGCACACTCTTGACTATTTAATATAGAACGAACAATTCAAGACGGGAGAAACAATCAAATTTGTAGCAGTTTGCAGGTTCAGCTAGAACTAATTCTGCGCTACTCCTACAGCACTCAATGAGAGTTTTTTTTAATACAATAATCCTTTACGTTAAGATGAATACAAGCAAAGGCATGACGGTTCAAGCGCCTGGCACTTGTGAATGTGTTTATCCAGTATGATACGCAATTCCTTGGCAAAACGCCTTGGAGGCTTTTTTATGATACCTAGACAAATTCAACTGGAGAATCTGGAGAGTGAGAAATTATATGAGTTGGCTTCACTATTTGAATCCATAACATATGCAGACCGATGGACTACACAACTATGGGGATAAGAATGATTTACAACATCAAACACAGACATATCTATCACACATAATCTAGGAAAAACTTAAAACTTATAGATTTTCCTAAAAGCATAGCATGCAAGTTGATGCCAAAGACCTTAGTCAACAATCTTAAAATTTGCCAAAGATTTTGTTGGACAAGTAGATGAGTGGATGGTTTGTCATGCTAAAAAACTCCAAGGTCTTTGTATAATTTTAAACTATAAAGCCGTGCAGCACATTGTGATGGTGGACAAGCTATGTTAATATTTACCATAAAATCGCAGGAACGAAAGCACTCGATTCAGCCATGCAGTTGGTAGTATGTAACAAAGACTCAACACAATGAGATTTAGACGAAGAGGCTCAAGTCAAACTGATGTTGGATAGTTCAAAAAGCCCCTTACTAAGAATTAGATTTAATATCCATAATCTGACTCAGCAAAAAATGCATAGAATTATTTTCCTAGGGGAGGATAACTCTATGAAAAATGGGCTGTTTAAAAATATGCCCTTCTGATAAATTAGGTGTCAGTTGTCTTCCCTTGACAGAAAATCAAACCGAATGCAACTCGTCAGTTTGTCACAGGTGTCCTGTTATGAGGCAGCCAGCATTGTCATTTGTTGTTCTACTCGGGCAATTGGTCATTCTATTAAGCAGACTACCAAGCCTGAAGCTTGTCATGAACTGGTAAGACCTGGGAATCATGTGAGGAGCTCAAACTCACAGTAAGCCCTGTACGGCTTAAAGTCAAGACCCAATGACCATGCGCCAAGCACTGCAGCCATCAAGCTTTACCATTCATATTCACTTCATTAGCAGATTATACATGCTGGAACGGCAGTGCTAGTCTTACCTTTGACTTATCTGGGTCACAATAGTCCAGTAAAGTGTCACAGAAATGGTAACCCATGGACTCAAAGTCTTCTATGTTAAAGTGGCAATTCTTTTTAGCTCCACTGCTTGTTCCACAGAATGTAGCCTATAAACAACAAACATCTGGTGTGCTTCGATTGAATAGACAGCCGGACAGCTGTCATCACCAATCGGCGACAAATTATTGACAAACATCGCCATTATTGCAAAAGCCTAATGGAAAATTTATTACATGTGCAACATAGCAGCTAGAAAAATGTGTGTACGTGGATAACGTTTCAAAACTAAATTGCTATTTCAGAAATGATAGAATAATCACTTTTTCTGCTGGTTTAAAAAGATGTTCACAGTTGAAACCATAAAAAAGCAAGAGTGTGCCATGACATGAGTCTTCATGATAGACAGTGAGTCCATGTCTTTGGCTTCACAACTACATACATGGTATAAAACCTCGCAAAATCCATAGATGATTTTTCATTTTAGTTAACCCACCTCCATCGTAAAGCTGTTTGTTATGCCCATATTCCACATGACGATTCGTCCGGTACCCTCCTTGCCTTTTTGCACTTTGAAGTTGCATTCCCTGAATGCAAATTTATCTGGACAATTTTTACCGAGCATCGCTGGGAATATCCTCTCGTGCAGCCTCTTTTTGGGATTTCCACGATTTTCGCATCCATAGATGAAAACATTCTGCTTACGGCTGTGACCATGCAAGTCACAATACAGTACCACTTCCCTCTCCACTACCAGCCTACAAATACAATCATAGGTATATAGCATAGTAAGTAGGTCATGTAGATGTATGTGTACAACAGATAATCATCATTTAAAGCCTGCTGTGTTCCACTGCTGGATGAAAGCCTCCTTCAATTCCAGCAACTCATTAACAGATGGTTCGCTTGAAAAATATACATTTTTCACACAGACAGTTCTACCACAATGAGCTGTTGACGGCAAAGGTTGGACGGGGG
>Ga0224501_10002933_pt1 | contig 13420 bp, 11 predicted proteins | sample SF_Oct11_sed_USG_4_FD_169105 | JGI IMG/M metagenome (GOLD analysis project Ga0224501, IMG submission 169105) | Sediment microbial communities from San Francisco Bay, California, United States - SF_Oct11_sed_USGS_8_1 | ecosystem: Environmental > Aquatic > Marine > Sediment | place: USA...
TACGACGACAATGTCGTAATCGCCTGCCTCGGCATCTGGAGAGGGAGAAATTGTTACCTCTAATGCTTTTCTCTCCCCAGCTTCCAGGTGGACGGCGCGTATTAACGTCAATTCGTATCTCGGCATGAATGTGATGGTCCAATTGGCCGGATGAACGGAAGATAAAACGATATCTCTTTCTTCTCCAGTTTCGTTTCTCACATCTACCGTGAACTTGAAATCTTCCCCTGCAGGACCTTCTATAGAAGGATTAGGGGTGCTGAGCAATATCCCAAGCGGAGATACCTCTGCGAAGTCTAGAATTATATCCAAGGAGTCTCTAACATTGCCTTTTTCATCAAAAGCTTTGATTTCAATTGTATGAGAGCCGAAGTTTTCTTCTAGAGGTGGTGATACTATCAGCTCAACTGACCGATTTTCCCCTGGTGCTAGAGAAACCATTTTAATTACGTATCCAGTGCTTCTCAAGGTCGCCTCCCAATTTTCAGGCTTCAAGACTTCCAAGCTGAGAGTTTCATATTGAGTACCGAGGTTGTTTATATTTATTTCCAATTGGATTTCATGTCCAGCACTAATTTCAATCCGGGGAAAAGGTGTGGTGAGTTTTATTTCATCAGGGGATGCCCCAATCGTGGCAGAGTTTGAAATAACTAAGAGTACTAAAACCACGACGCTCGTAGCAAAAATTTTGCGAAATGACCTCAAACGATCACCATTCATGCCGGAAAATTGTCTTAAATAGTTTGTCTAGCCATGATATTCTCTTACCTCGTATCTCTACCAACAATGTGCAGAACTCCTATTCTTAATTTTTCCCCTTTTAATTCAAATTTTGTTTTACAAATTTAAGCTTTTCGTTTTGTTTTGTGAATGGTTTTCATGATAACTTACTGCTGGGGTAGTGGCAGCCATTTATTAGAAATCAAAGTTGCTATATAAGAAGAATTTAGTCAAGATTTGAGGCATATAGGCGAAATTCAATCCACGGAGATCGTCTGAGAGGAGGACAAAAAATACCATGCTCGCAGGATACGTGAGAGCTACCTTGTGTATGACATGCGAAAAGTTAAAAATAGTGTAACGTTATGAAATAAAAGAGATGATGCAAACCACATTTGCTGTTATCGTTGGCAATCGGGGCTTCTTCCCCGATCGGTTAGCCAAAAACGGCAGAACAGAGATTATAAAAGTCATGGAAGAGCAGGGCTTCAACATTATAATCCTCTCTCCAGAGGAGACGAAGTATGGCTGTGTAGAAACTTGGGAGGATGTTCAGAAGTGTGCCAAGCTCTTCAAAAGTCATAAAGAGGAAATTGGGGGAGTTATAGTTTCTCTTCCCAATTTCGGAGACGAGAAGGCTATTGCTAATACACTTAGATTAGCTAATCTTAATGTGCCGATTCTAATCCACGCTTATCCGGATGAGCCTAAAAAAATGAAAATAGAAGACCGCAGGGATTCGTTCTGCGGCAAAATATCTGTATGCAATAATTTAAAGCAATATGGTATCCCTTTCACTCTAACAAGCCTTCACACTGAATCCCCTAGGTCTCAAACTTTCATCAAAGATTTAAAGTTCTTCGCCAGCGTTTGTCGAGTCGTTAAAGGTTTAAGAGGAGCACGCATCGGAGCAATCGGCGCTAGACCAGCTGCCTTCAATACTGTCCGCTATAGCGAGAAGCTCCTTGAAAGATTTGGCATATCGGTTCAAACAATTGATCTATCGGAAATATTAGGTCAAGCCAATAGACTTCAAAATAAGGATCGACGCGTGAGGAGCAAGGTTGAAGAGATTCGCAATTATTGCTCCAGCAAAGACATCCCTGAAGGGGCTATATTGAAGATGGCGAAACTCGGCCTTGCGATCTCCGATTGGATTAAGCAGAATCATCTAAATGCTGTAGCTATCCAATGCTGGACCGCCCTTGAAGAGTACTACGGAATAGTGCCTTGCACCATCATGAGCATGATGTCCGAAACTTTCGTCCCTAGTGCTTGTGAGGTCGATGTTACCGGAGCATTATCGATGTACGCTCTCCAACTGGCTTCTGAAACACCTAGTGCTATCGCCGATTGGAACAATAACTATGATGATTTGGATAAAGCAATATTATTCCATTGCAGCAATTTTCCTAAGAGTTTTCTTCAGGCCCCCAAAATGAGTTTTCAAAGTATCATTGCGGAAACCGTCGGCAAGAAAAATACTTTCGGAACATGCGTCGGGAGGATTAAGCCTGGCCCCATAACCTTCTGCAGAATTACAACAGATGATGCGGCAGGCTGTATCCAGGCATACCTAGGAGAGGGTGGGATTACCGAGGACTCGCTAGAGACTTTTGGAGGATGGGGGGTGGCGAGGATTAAGAATCTACAAGGATTATTGAGATACATTTGTAAAAATGGCTTCGAGCATCATGTTGCTATAAGCAAATCTAAAGTAGCGAAAATACTAGAAGAAGTATTTCTCAATTACTTTGGCTGGAAGATTTACCACCATAATGAAGGAGAGTAATGCCATTCTCAACCAGCCAAATTTCATGGTGGGGCTTTATCCGCTCATAATTGGGGAGCGATGATGAATATTGCTTTGATAACCTTGTCGGTAAAGTTGTGATATTCGTGTTTTACATCCTCTGGGACAAAGAAGGCTTCCCCTTCACGAACCTCAAAGCTCTGGGCGGTCTCAGGCAAAGAAATAGTTAAACTTCCCTCCAAAGCGTAGACAAGTTCATCCCCCTTGTGACTCTCAGACTCGGAGAATGTTTGAGGGGGCACAGCAATTTTGCCGAGGTGGATCAAATCGTTGCTGACGTAGAAGAGTATGGGTATCCGGTTCTCCTTGCCATGAATGACCCGCAAAGCCTTGTCGTCTGTTACAACGGTCATCCTCACCGGCTTGCGTCGGGCTTCCTCTCCTGGAAGCGGCCATTTCCCTAAACCTTCAATTCCCATTTCAACACCTTAAGGCACTTTATACAGTTTCGGTTTTCCTGGGAACTCCGGTGGCGGACCTTTTTTTGGATCCCACATCAGAGGTGCTATGGCGAACAGTATTGTAACTACTTCATCCGTGAAGTTGTGACCTTGATGCCATCCATCCTTTGGGATTAAAAGAACTTCTCCCTTCGAAACCTTGTGAACATCCCCGGTTTCAGGGTTAAACATCGTAAGGGTACCCTTTAAGATGTAATATACTTCATCTCCCGCGTGAATATCTGGAGGCTCGAACCTTCCTCCGGGGGGTATTTGGTAAATACCCACGTGAAGTTTATCAGTACTTACGAACAACCAATTAAAATCTACGTGAGGTTTCCTGCCGTATGTAAAAGTTACTATCTTGTCGCTTGTCAACAGGATCGGCTTTTTTTTATCTGGAGGAAATGGGTGCTTTCCATGAAAATCTTCAAGTTTAAACGGCAATTTCAGTCACCTTTCAAAATACTCTCATTAAACTCTTATAAATATTTCGTGATGTTTAAAAAACGCCAAGGGAGACAAAATTAAACTTTCATTAAATTCTCATAAATATTTTCATTAAATTCTCATAAATATTTTTTGCTCTTCGACTTGTTTCATTACCGAAATATATGACATCGAACCTTTGATGAAAAAGTTTAAGACCCATCCTCAATACAAACACTTAGATAAAATGACGGAAAAAAATGCACCCTCGATTATATCTAAAATATCAAAATACATTGATACACGAACTAGGCTCTTAATCGGGAGCATCATTCTTTTATCTATTGCGCTTACTTTCATTTCACCAGCTTTCTTCACAGTATTAAACTTTGAAGTTGTACTCGAGACTATGGTCATTTTATCCGTTCTTGCTATGGGGGAAACTTTTTTATTAATAGGGGGGGAAATCGATATCTCCCTAGAATCAGTAATGACCTTTGTTGCTGTTACTGTAGTCCGTGCTCAATATTATTTTAGCTGGTACTACGCCGTTATTCTGGGCCTGCTTGCTGGAGCAGGATGGGGGGCAGTCAATGGATTTTTCACGATAAAGTCAAGAATACCGTCTTTCTTAGTAACCTTAGCTACAATGATGGCAATAAGAGGGTTTGCACTTTTACTAACCGAGTATAGATCTTGGACATACCCTTGGGGAATGATAGATAATCTGTTTAGATTTAAAATCACCACAGTTGTTTCCATAGCTATTTTCTGGATGATCGGGATAGTTATAGTGAGCGTCCTTATCCTAAACAGAACTAGGTTTGGCAGGAGAGTGTATGCTTGTGGAGGAAACAGAGATGGATCGGAGATGATCGGGGTCCCTGTGAAAAAAACAAAGTTCTGGAGCTTCGTTTTAATGGGCTTGCTGACCGCTATTGCTGCATGTTTAATATTGACCAGAAATAGAGCTGCAGATGCTCTCATTGGAGAAGGTTACCTACTGGCGACTATTGGTGCTCCGGTACTCGGTGGTGCTACTCTTGCCGGAGGAACTGGGTCAGCTTTTAAAGGGTTCCTTGGAGCCCTTTTATTGACTCTTGTAATAAACGGCTCAAATCTCATGGGACTTCCACCTGCTTATCAGAATATTTTTGTAGGAAGTATCCTAATAACTCTTTTAGCTCTTGGTATAGTATGGAGAAGGTAATGTCATCCACTTCTTTTATGAGCATTGCGTGGCCACCCGCTCGTGTATTCCATGAACTTCATCAAATTTCTCACCCTCAGTTAGGCTTTCTTTCACCTACTTTATAAATAGAAAAGAGGAACCTGCAGTTTATTTGGCTCTATAGCGCTTTTTCACGACCAATTAGCTCAAAATTTTTAAAAATTAGTATAAATTGTCATTAATTGGTTTATTAAGATTATAATAATTTCCCATAAAATTTACTTGAAAATAACTATTGATAAAAAAGTTTAAGACCCATCCTCAATACAAACACTTAGATAAAATGACGGAAAAAAATGTACCCTCGATTATATCTAAAATATCAAAATACATTGATATGCGAACTAAAGTCTTAATCGGAAGCATCATTGCTTTATCCGTTGCGCTTGCTTTCGCGACACCATATTTCTTAACAACCTTAAACTTTCAAATTTTAATCCTGTCTATGTCCGTTTTATCCATTCTTGCCATGGGGGAACTTTTAGTAATAGCGGGGGGAGAAATCGATATCTCATTGGAATCACTTATTAACTTCGTTTCTATTTCGACGCTCCTCCCCATATTTTGGCTCCATGTCGACTGGTATATTGCTATCCCCCTGGCCTTGCTTGCTGGAGCGGGATGGGGGGCGGTCAATGGGTTCATCACGGTAAAGTTTAAAATACCCTCTTTCTTAACAACTTTAGCCACATTGATACTCATACAAGGATTTGCATACATAATGACCGAGTATAGATCTTGGTCACTCCCCAGAGGAGTAATAGATCAGATATTTGCAAACAAAATCATCGGAATTATTGACACAGGTGTTCTTTGGATGATTGGGATAGTTATAGTGACCTACATTATCCTAAACAGAACTAGGTTTGGCAGGAGAGTGTATGCTTGCGGGGGAAACAGAGATGGATCAGAGATGATTGGGGTCCCTGTGAAAAAAACAAAATTCTGGCTTTTCGTTATAATGGGCGTACTAGTCACTTTTGCTACCCTGATAACAATGAGCCGAGCAAAGTATGCAAGTCATCAAATAGGATACGGTTACCTAATGCCGACTATTGGCGCTCCCGTGCTCGGTGGTGCTTTGCTTACCGGAGGAACTGGGTCAGTTCCTAAAACGTTCCTTGGGTCCTTTTTATTTACTCTTATAATCAATGGCTCAGCTCTCATCGGATTGGAACCTGCTCATACGTATATTCTTTTAGGGAGTTTCCTGTTACTTGTTTTATCTGTTGAAAGACTAAGAGGAATTAGGGTAATACCATCGTTAAGAAGGTTAAGATCACTCACTTCTTCATGAGCATTGAGTGGCCAATTTTAGCTCACCTTATTTTGAGCACTCCTAAAGTAAATGTCAAATTGAAGGCGTTCTATGGGATCTAAGTCTGCCTACTGCTTGAAAGACAACCCGAAGAAGTACCACTTAAAAGATAGGAACTCGGCCAAGCTCTCTGGATAGTTGCTTCCCACGGTTGCCATGGTTCGTTTCTTAGAGTTTTTTCTCCCAGTTTTCAACGAAGTCGAGATCAAGAATCCTAAAGATGAAATTAAAGCATGCAAAATGAGGTCTAGATAAAAAAGTAGACGCTTTGTCTACAAGGGTGGTGTTGTAACTTCTGTGTCGAGGTAAAGGTGCCGTGTTCCAATGTGCCTTATCTTCATGATGTACGTTGTTTCTGGGAGGCAGTCGCTCTTTAATGGTATCTCCACTCCGGGCTTGATAGCATAATGAGTTAATTTTTTCCACAGCGGGGGCTCGGGCGCTTCTTTCGGATAGATATTAAATTCCACGGTCTCGGCGTCGGTAAATCCGTCTATCGCCCTTAGCACAATGCAATTTGACCTAATTGCGACTGCGGCCAAGTTTAGTTCAGGATACTGTGGATGGTTTATGAAATCGTAGGCCATTCCAACGAACAACAACACTGATAAACACACAACCAAATTTTTCTTAGTAATCTGGGCTGTTACTCCCAATTTTCTGCACCTTTTAATAGCACTTAAGACACCCTTTTCTGCTTATTTTCGAGGCATCGCCCTTAAATGTCACTTTTCCCGTCTTGAGGATTACCAATTTATCACACATATCTAGTGCGAGATCCACCTCGTGTGTTACAAGGATCGTGGCACAAGTTTTTTTGATGTCCTTAAGTATTTTGAACATTTTTTCTCTTGCTACCTCCGATAAAGCGATAACAGGTTCATCCAGAAGTAAAATTTTGGGTTGGAAATAGAAAGCCCTCATGACTGCAAGAGCTCGCCTTTCTCCTCCTGAAAGATATTTTACCTGTCGGTTCACATCATAATAAAATCCCATTTTACTAAGAAACTCCGCTGCTGTTTTCCTTTCTCTTTCAAAATCAACAAAGGGAACTAAACCTCCTAAGTACGACTTAATTATCTCTTCTGCCATGAAAAAATTTTCGGAAACGTTTAATTCTTCAATTAAAGTTGAATCCTGATATACACACTGTATACCTTCCCTGATAGCATCTCTTGGGCTTTTAAATACTTTCTTTTCCTCATTTATGTAAATTTCTCCGCTGTCTGGTCGGTACACGCCACGAAGTATTTTAATTAAAGTGCTTTTGCCTGCCCCATTATCCCCCAGTAATCCTGTAATCAGCCCTTTTTCCGCTTCCATGTCAACATTGTTAAGCGCGTAAATAGTACCAAAAGTTTTCTTTATATTTTTAACTTCCAATTTTTCCTTTTTCATATTGCAGCCTTCTCAAAGTAGTGATCGATTAATCCTATAAACTTATCTAAATTTTTACCCATAAGTTGTTGAACGGGAAACTTTAAGTTGTACAAAGAACCCTCACTCAAAAGTATATTTTTTATCTTTGCCACCGAATTAGCCGCCGCAGTAGGACCTTCTACATCAGTCCCCCTCATGGGAGATTGTCCATCCGCCAAAGGAATCCCTGCTGGTCTTCCATCAGGTAATGCCCCCGTAATCGAGCCGAAGGCGATATGGCTTGATACAGTCGAAGTGCTAGCCTGTAGCACCCCCCCAATTGGACCACGTCCATATCTTGTGTTTTCAAAAGTTGGTAATTTCTCAGCTACATATGCCAGTGCATCTCTTGCTATAAAATCTACCTCATCGATGTCATTTCCGTATTTTGGTTCGTTTTCACACAAAGCTTTTATTTCTTGGCCGGTGGGATCTGTAGAATTATCTTCAAAATTAGTTTTCAAGACATGTAGTAACTGCTCACCAGTTATCTTCTTTTTATCGAATACCAAGCTCTTTACAGCAAACAAGCTATTCCCTACATTCGCAGTCCCGATTGTCTGTTGCCCGGTAAAATCGTATTTCGCTCCACCGTCCTGCAACTGCTTGAGCCTCTCCAAAACAGTAGTAGGCGAAGCTACCACCGAGCTGAATACTAATGGACAGTATTTCGCCAAGGAATAATCCATAGTGTTTTCAACTATGGCTTCTAATCTCAAATAGTAATCAATTTGATCTATAAAGTCCTCCCAAAGTTCATCGTAACTTGAATAGGTAGATAAATCCTTTCCACTTTTGTTTGGATGTAGTTTAATTCCAGTTCTTGGATCTTCTCCCCCGTAAAGTGTCATTTCCAGCACCTTCCCCATGTTAAACCAACACCCTCCAGTCCTTCCTCCGCGCAGGCCGGGGGCACCTGGCTCTACACATCCGATTATACAGTAATTAAAGGCGTCCCTTTGTTGATAACCCCTATTCAATAATGCTGGTATATAAACAGAGTCATTAAAAACTGCGGGGAATCCTATTCCAATTCTAGCTGTTTCCGCGACTTTTCTCTTATACTCCATCGACGCTTTTTTATGCCATCTAGCGGTGACTGAAGGATTTTCCACGCGAGTACCAGCCAAGGCATCAAGAACTATGTAGGTAAGCTCATTTGTCGCATCTCTTCCTGTGTCTGGATCTATACCTCCTATTGTTAGGTTTTGGAATTGTGGAGCGCCTCTAAAGAAATCTGTAGACCCCCAACTTCTTATTCGGTTCTGTTCGTATATTTTTACAAAGAAGCACTCAACTAATTCCAAAGCTTCTTCTTTCGTGATATTTCCTTTCTCCACATCGTTTTTGTAGTAGGGCCACAAAAATTGATCAAATCTCCCCAACGATATTCCTGAACCATTATCTTCTTTTCTAGGAATCATATGCGTGAAAAATACGAATTGCAAAGCTTCATGAAATCCTTGAGCTGGATTTTCAGGGACTCGATCACATATTCTTGCTATTTTTAACAATTCTTCTTTTCTCCGCTCATCCTTTTCATCAGCGGCCTTTTCCTTAGCTAAATCCCTATACCGATGAGCAAAATCTATAGCCGCTTTACAAGTTGTGACAACAGCATCGGCGAAAATTCTCTTTTCAAAATCTTCCGGTTTATGTGAGCCCTTAAGCTCTTCAGACTTCTTTTCACAAATTTCAATTACCTTTTTAAAACCATTTTTGAGTAACCATTCATGATCAGGCGCATAATGCCCGATTCCCCCCTGAAGGTGATCTTGTAAATTTACTACTTTTATTACGTCATGAGCTATTCTTGCCTCTTCCGGAAGAATGCTATAAAAATGCTGCGTATGGGTTCCATGTTCCTTCCACCAATCAAGTATTTCTTTCAGCTCCGGTAATGTATTTTTATCAAAATGGTATGTGTCCGCGGGCCTCTCCCACGGATGATAATATTCCCCGTCCAATTTATCTAATCGCTCGCTCTTCTCATCAAATATTTCTCTTAAATACCATTCAACGCCAAATTCAGGCCAAAGGTCATCGCCTCTCGGTTTTCGACATCGGCTACCGACTATCAACTCCCCAGGAAGTATATAGATAGGTAGTTTCCTTAGATTTTCTTCGAGTACTTTGGCCCTTAGTAAAATGGGTGGTGATCCTGGGTTATCCTTGTAAATTTTGGTAACAATTCTAATCCGGTCCATAAAGACTTCCCAAAGCTGGTTCCTTACTAAAGAAATTAAGTTCTTAACCCTTTCAGTAGGCTCAGCTGGAACAGCTAGCTGGTAACTCCCTAGAGCTTTAATTTTTTCTCCCGTTACGTCCATTTCTCTCTAAACAACAAGAATCATTTTTTTCTTAAATAACTTTCCCTACTTGTTCAGCCGCCGCGCAAACTACTACTTCCTACCCATGACATCATTCTAATAGTCCTGCTATTTTCTAAAAAAAATAAGAATTAGTTTTAATTACATTAATTTGTTCTTAAAATTTCATAAAAAATAAAATAATTATAAAAATTTCATCATTACCAAAAATTATTTAAAAAAGAACATAACCCACACCTTTATATAACATAATTAAGTTAGAGAAATTGACGTGGTGAAACAGTGACACTAAATTCGTACGACGAAAGAGGGATTTCGATAGCTTTGGCTGTAATCGCTATTGTTATAATAGCGGTTGTAGTTATTGCGGGGGCTTATGTGGCTCTCCAAGCGCCAGCGCCAGGAGAAGAGGAAGAAGAAGAGGAAGAAGAAGAGGAAGAGCCAGAGGTATATGCTTCTGGAAAGAATAATCCGAATATTAACGCACTAGATCCGGAATTTATGCGAGAACTCGTTGACTGGGCTGGGCCAGCGAACAGTCCTTGGACTCCAGTGGGACCCTATGGTGAAACGCCGCTAAAGGTGACTGCGATACAACTTACAGACGAGGAATTAGCAACACTCAAAGGAGCGGCAGTGCAGGGCTACTATACGGCTGCGACTATTGATTTAACAGTTACTCTCTCGAATATAATGCAGAATAAGACGTTGCTAGATTATGGGATTGCAGGGAATATAGGACTCAATTCTACTGAATCAATGGCGGAACAAAACGATTTTATAAGAAGCTTAATTCCAAGAACAGATGTGGACCTTCTTATAATTGAAGCGTGGGACACGGATGGCTCAGCGCCAGCTTGCATCGATTTGGCAACAGCTAACCCCAACATTGGCCAAGTTTTCCTATGGGGTGCGGTAACGGGTATAGAACAGACAACATCTTATTTGGGCACCTCAGATGCAGATGGTTACGCAACGGGAATTGTCGGTGCTGAAATGATTGTGCAAGCATTAGGAGGCGAGGGAAAGATAGGGATGATCGAGTTCGCATTAAAACAATATGTCAACGATTGGCGCAAAAAAGGTGCTCACGATACCTTTGACAAATATCCGGATATTGAGATAGTAGATATAAAGAGGTATACGGACACTGCTGAATGCAGAGAATTAGCTATGGGAATGCTAACGGCGCACCCTGAAATCGAGGCTATTTGGGTCCAATGGACTGAGCCATGCGCTTTTCTGGCAGCTGAAGCAGTCGAAACGCTCGGTAGGCAGAATGAGATAATCATAGTTTCCAACGATTTGGCGGGAGAACATGGAACTGACAAATTAATAGACCCCGACTCTCCGATATACGGACTTGTCGATTCTAAACCCCCAGATATGGGGGCAAATGCGGTGCGATTAGCGCTGAAGTATGCCGCGGGGAGCACTGAATTCACGCACTCCTATATCTGCACCATAATTAGGCCCATATCTATCTACAACTTGGAGTGGGGATACCAAGAAGCTATGATGGGTGCAACAATACCAAGTACTCTCCTCGCCAGATTAGTGCAAGTCAGACCGAGCGGGTACACGGAAGACTTGTTCCCATACGGGGAAATTTAGTCTACCAAAATATTTTTTTTATTTTTTTTTATTTCTGCAGTACTAGTTAGAGGCATCAGACATACACTTGGAACGCGGTTTGATAATGCTAAGTTCAAAAATTTTCGTCCTGATTTACCTCTCAATAAAGGAACAAAGCCTGTCGAAGCAACTTTTTAATGCGGGGTAAAGAGACTTATAGATTTCATAATATTTATCGTAAATCTTTAGGTTTTCTTTTATTGGCTCCGTTCGGCTTACTTTTTTGATTGTCCTTTCGCATGCCTTGCCGACGCTGCTGTATACCTTTGCCCCAACTCCAGCTAATAGGGCCGCGCCAAAAGCTGGTCCCTCTTCTACATTTATCGTAACGAGCTCTGTTCCGTATATGTCCGCTTGAATCTGACGCCACAAGTTGCTCCGAGCCCCACCCCCCAAGGCGCGAATTTGGTCTATTTTAATCCCGAGGCCTCTCATTATTTCCAAGGAGTCCCTCATCCCATATGCCACACCTTCCATGACGGATCTTACCAAGTGGGACTTCCCGTGGTGTAAGGTAAGCCCGAAGAAAACGCCCCTTGCGTTGGGGTCTCCGTGAGGGGTTCTTTCCCCAGCCAGGTAGGGGAGAAAAATCAAACCCTTGCAACCGGGCTCGGCTCTGGAAGCCTCAGCGTCCAAGAAAACATAAGGATCCTCCCCCGTCAACTTCCCAGCTTGGATTTCCAGTCCTCCCAGATTATCCCTAAACCACCTCAACGATCCTCCGGCTGAAAGCATCACCCCCATGAGATGCCACTTCTTCGGGACCGCGTGACAGAATGTGTGAATCCGACCCTTAGGGTCTGTTTTAGGCTCATCACAAGAAGCAAAGACAACACCCGAGGTTCCTATGGAAGCCCATACCAACCCCTCTTCTATCACACCGCTCCCCACCGCTCCCGCTGCATTGTCTCCAGCCCCGCCCACTACCAGGGTTCCAAGCTTTAGTCCGGTGCTCGCGCTGGCTTCTCTTGAAATTTCCCCTGTAATCTCGGGCGATTCATAAACCTTGGGAAGTAAATCCTCTCGAATGTCTAGTTCATCCAGCATTTCCCCAGACCATTTCCTTTTCTTCACATCCAGAAGTGAAGTTCCAGAGGCATCAGAAACATCGGTAGCATAGTCGCCGGTTAGTTTGAATCGGATGTAATCCTTCGGCAAAAGGATTTTATTGGACTTTTCATAAATATCGGGCTCGTTCTCCCTGACCCATAATATCTTCGGCGCCGTGAAGCCCGTGAAGGCGGGGTTGCACGTCAGTTGGATCAGTCTGTCCCTCCCGATCTTTTCCGTGATTTCGGCACATTGCGAGGCTGTCCTTTGATCGCACCAGAGAATGGCTGGTCTCAAGACATGATTTTTCTTATCCAGAAAAACGGACCCATGCATTTGCCCCGTTAGGCCCAAAGCGGTGACTTCCCCACTTCTCAGCTCAGAATCCTCGAGGACTTTTTTTAGACCTTTCACTGTGGCATTCCACCAGTTCTCTGGATTCTGTTCTGCCCATCCTAGTTGCGGAATGTGAAGAGGGTATTCTCCAAAGGCCTTAGAAACAACTAGCCCTTTTTCGTTGATGAGGAGGACTTTCGTGCCCGTTGTTCCCACGTCTATTCCTATCAGGTAACTCATGCTAATACCCAGAAGCTACCCTTTTATGAGGCTGGAGGTGGTCGTTGCTCCGTCGACTGTACCCCATGAGATGGTCTCCTTGATTTCGCTCAATTTGGCTGTATCCACGAATATCTCCATCACGTCGGCCTCAGACTGTCTTTAAGCAAGAACACTATTTCCAATATTCTCTCCATGTTTAAATATGTATAGATAACAAATTCGCCGGGCGATGAAAATGCCGAGACCGAGAAAGGTGACCGGAGAAGTCTTTGAGGAGATGAAGCTCGGGGGGTAAGAAGCACCTATCGAGAACCGCGAGGGAAGAAGGTAATAATGGTAGGGTCAATGAAGCCGACGTGATCGTCAGGCTTGTCGACTAAGATTGCTTGGAGATGGACGATTCTAGAACCCGAGTAAAGCTTCGCCGTAAAAACGCAGGAATATCTCAAAAATGATAATTGCAATAGTGAAAATTAA
>Ga0224501_10002935_pt1 | contig 13419 bp, 8 predicted proteins | sample SF_Oct11_sed_USG_4_FD_169105 | JGI IMG/M metagenome (GOLD analysis project Ga0224501, IMG submission 169105) | Sediment microbial communities from San Francisco Bay, California, United States - SF_Oct11_sed_USGS_8_1 | ecosystem: Environmental > Aquatic > Marine > Sediment | place: USA...
GCGGGAATTCAATTCAAGGAATCCGATTTTTCCTTCACCCGACTGCCTTCAGAGAAAATGCTTACCTTGGCTCTGCCTGATCGTGGCATCCTAGTACTGTTCTCTTCAGCTAGTGAATAAATCTGTCCTAGCAACAGCTTAACAATGCAACCTACTAATGCTTTTACTGAATAGAAAACAATAAAACCCATTAATGCATAATAATTTGCGATGAAGGTGTAACCAGGGGAGTTATATGTATAACATGTATCGCCTAGTAAATATATTATCGGAGTGTTTCTTCAGGTTCGACAAGATGATAACACTACTGGTGTGAATAAACTGAGTACCATGTACCATGTGGCTGCAATGATTTACTAAGTGAGGAATGTGACTCTTCTACGCCTGCCCTTCGCTATCCGACCCTTCTGTTCATAACTAATAAAGCATTTAGTATAATGGGACTGAATGAGAATAAATAGGTCTATTGTACCGTTACCCGCTATTTTCCATAGAGAATTTTTGCATATGATCTCCTTTAATACCTGATGGAGTCTCACTATGATGACTTCCATCAAAATAAACGAACTTGACAGGAATCCGTAGCCCTCATAATAAAAAAATATCACCAAAGTGGCCGTATTGGATCATATTTTATTGTACATATCTAAACGCCAACACATTCAACAGTAAAAACGTTATAGAATGATGATTGAGTGTTTGGCAAATAAAAATTATGACAGGTGAGTTGTAACAGTGTAGGGCAATATAGCGAGAAGTGATGTCGTACACAGCTCAGCTTCTCTTAAAGGGAGAAAACAACTCTGGATCTCCCAGGAATTTCGGATCTTTATATATTAATGGCATCAGACCTGCAAGACATTAAAAAATCTTAAATGGTGGCCAGAATAACCAAAGGACCAGATTAACCATAAAGAAATGTTACGGAGTCAACTGCCATTACCATTACAGACAACATCAAAATAGCCAACAATTACAGGCCACAAGAATACAGAAATAATAAAACATTTTTGGGTATTACTCTACATATTCAGCAGTGACTGGTGTTACTGTACATATTCAGCAGCGACTGGTATTCCTCTACATATCCAGCAGTGACTGGTATTCCTCTACATATTCAGCAGTGACTGGTGTTACTGTACATATTCAGCAGTGACTGGTATTACTGTACATATTCAGCAGTGACTGGTGTTACTGTACATATTCAGCAGTGACTGGTATTACTGTACATATTCAGCAGTGACTGGTATTACTCTACATATCCAGCAGTGACTGGTATTACTGTACATATCCAGCAGTGACTGGTATTTCTCTACATATTCAGCAGTGACTGGTGTTACTGTACATATTCAGCAGTGACTGGTATTACTCTCCATATTCAGCAGTGACTGGTATTACTCTACATATTCAGCAGTGACTGGTGTTACTGTACATATTCAGCAGTGACTGGTATTACTCTACATATTCAGCAGTGACTGGTGTTACTGTACATATTCAGCAGTGACTGGTGTTACTGTACATATTCAGCAGTGACTGGTATTACTGTACATATCCAGCAGTGACTGGTATTACTCTACATATTCAGCAGTGACTGGTATTACTCTACATAGTCAGCAGTGACTGGTATTACTCTACATATCCAGCAGTGACTGGTATTACTCTCCATATTCAGCAGTGACTGGTGTTTGCTTTCACGGTCAACTCACTGCTGAGCAAAGAGCTAAAGAAAGCTGGAAAATTGAACGGTTCAGTTAGGGTCATATATGCTGCAACACAAGAGGATGACCTGCTGATCTACAGTTCAGCGGTGAAGTTACATATGTCAGTGTCTATGAAGAGAAGCTAGCGTTAAACCACTTACCCATTCTTCTTGCTCTGTTGATAAGCTGGGCTACTCTCCTCTGCATTGGTATGCATAGACCAGTTGTACTTGCTCCGTATATTCTACCAGTGAATGGAGATACAAACTGTGACAGGAGGCGCACATTCTACAAAATAATCCAAAAGCTACTGCATGATATTAAATATATCAGCTATGCGCTCCTTCGTATCGGGTATACGACAGGACAAAGGGCATCTTGGGGCCGACATATTCTGTCTTGTCTTACCAAATGTCCCTTTAATTGAATCAGTAATCAGCGGGATTCACTATTCAATAAAATGAGACTTCTGAGATCTCCAAAGGAGGAGTTATACCTATAAATAGGTGCCAATCTCAATATCAAAATTGTGATGCTTCATTCTATAGGTACCAACAAATATTCTCGCGCAGTGAAGAGGATTAGCACTAGCATCTCTCTTAGCTCACTAATATCACCTTTACACTAAGTTCTATGTCGTGTTTGCATATAATGCATTTCTGTTGTGGCTTTCTGAATGGGCTGACCATGCTGTCGCAGTCAACCAGACCCGACGAAGAGTCTACTGGCAGGTTGGCAGCGGGTGCCTCAGCTTCCTTTGGCTACAATGGCAACGGGTGAGGGTTACAGGGAGGATAACTCTATACAAATTGGGTAAAACGTCACCGACTGAACATAGGCATGCTCGGACTGGAAATGGTAGCAAAGTAGCTGTTGGTATAAATCTGTACAGTGTCTAGTATTTTGAGAAGAACCCGAGTATAAATATGTGAAACATACATTTGAAGCCTTACATTTTTTTGTAATCTTATTAGATTTATAATATCCTCTATTGGTGTGAGATCTTTGTAGGGTTGATATTTCTCCTGGGCACTTTGCTTCTCAACTCTCTCAGCCTCTTGCAGTTTTGCTATTTTCACTTTATCTCGAGCTAAAACATCAGACATGAATCACAGTTAAGAGTTAAACTTACACTAGCTACACTGACTTAAAGTTAGACTTAGACTGACTCTCAGTCTCAGTCTTACTCAGTCAATCACTCAGTCTGGGTAGGCGTAGCTCACTAGCGTAGCTGCAAGTAACTGTAGAGTGTAGTCAAACAACTTGCTACGAGTAAGAGTTAGTAAGACTAAGACTAAGTTACTCACTCCCTCACTCAGCAGTCAGTCTCACTCTCAGTGTTAGGCACTTAGTGACTTAGTAGTTAGTAGTTAGTAACGTAGTCATTTTATTTATAATAAATATTACTGTTACAGGTTACTAATTTAGTTAGTAAGTTAGTGTAGATGTACCGTACGAAACGCGAGTCGAACTCGAAACGAGAGAACAAGAACTAGAAGTAGAAATTCAAGAAGACACTTACTTAGAGTTAGACAGTCTGAGTCTCACTCTCAGTCTCAGAGTCACCGTCAGTCACTCTCACTGTCAGTCTGAAGAAGTAGAACTTGACTTACGCTTGTCGTGGTATAGGGCTGAAGCATATACTGGTGACCCCGGTATTTTACAGAGAGATCCACGAAGAGCTCTGTATAGAGTTTGCAATGACATCTTCGCCAATGGTCAATCAGTATAACTATAAGTGTTTAAGTTTGAATGCGTATTCGTCAACCGGCTTCGATGGGTCGCCTCTGGTTTGGAAAAAAAGTTGGATCGTGAAATAACGACCTTGAACTGCAGTAATAAGACCGCAGAAACACAAAAAACCGGCCAATACATTGTTTGAACCATTTTAAAACATATTTTCAGAGATTGTTACCTCTAGCTTGATATACACTGCTGATTCATTTATTCACAGCAAGATAAATATATTAATCTCCCAGCACATGCTATAGATGTATGGTCAATGTATGAAATCAAATTTGGGTACCTGGATACAATTTAACCTTGACCCCGATGTAAACAAGCTAGAAATTCTGGTTTAGTGATTTTACACCTTGCTACACGTACTCGCGCCTCTCTGTCTCTGGGACACTGGGTCAAAGATCTACCTTATGTTTTCAGTCTGCAAAGATCAGACTGGATCATTAGCCTCGTATTGAACCAAAGGTATGCGTTCTAAACTCTGTATCACTCGCAAAGGGGCTGGCCGGACACCGAACCCAGACACTGAGACTGAGTGACTGAGTCACTGACTGAGTCTGACCCTCACTTGAGTTCACTTGAAGTTGAACATACTTATAATATTGTTTCACTTTCAGGATATTCTTAGCGAGAGAAGGACGTGTGATTTCTTTGGAAATGAATTCAGCCACCAAATACCTGGTCAGTACCTTGGTCTATGACTTGATCGGTTACAGTTGTCCAAAAATTGTCAAGACTGGATAAACTGTTAAATTGCCCTAGAGAAACTTTCCAAGTATCTAGCAATTCACCAAAAACTAGGGCAAAACAGCCCATGGTACATCGTAAACCAACCATATCATATGTCCTAAATTATCCAGTCGGACAAAGTAGTAAAATGTTGAGTTTACATGACTGGTGACACGATGGTCACCATTGGCGCACCATAAGGTGACATCTGATTTTAACGATAATCATCCCAACATTGATACTGAAATATCTCTAACACCCCACCACCAGGTCACCACGGTTGTATGAACTCGCTATAAGTGAGGAGCGGAAAAACAGTCAATAAATTTATCCCAGATACAACCGTTAAGTAAAACGGAATGTCTAAGTCGATTCAAGTAAGAGATGAGCTTGGGTAGGCATTCATAATATTTTTCTTTTTTTCTTGTAGCTAAGTGAGGATACTACAGAAGAGAATGGAGAGGCTACAAATGCAGCGTATCAGTCTGGGGAGACGAATCTTGATGGTAAGATTTACAACTACTGCAGCCTATCGTGCAGATATGATGAGAAGTCAACAACTCATTTAGGCTATTGGCGTGACTGTATAGTGAAGACCCTGAAAACTGTTGAAAATATTAAGTATAGGATTTATTAAAACTAGTCCAACACTGATTTGGTGCATTGCTCATCTTGTTTTGTAGATATAAATTTATTCACAGACATGGAGGAAGTAGAAGATAATCCCATATTTAAGGCAGACTCCCCGGGATATGCTAAACGCAGTGACATTGCTGACACTATTGAGATCAGCATCCTGGCCTGTGAAGGTCACGTGTCTGATGATATCCATGTTGACACTGATGAGTTGTCAACGGTCCTGGAAGCTCTGAGCAGAGCTCCAGCTGGAGATGCGAATATTGTAATAGAAACACCGGATAAATCGCTGGTGTATGAAACAAAAGATAGAGAGAGTGCATCACCACCTGCATCCAGTCCGGCTGAACTGGACGAGGACCTGTCTATGGGTGACACTGCTGATGTTCAGCTTGAGATAATGGAGCATTCTGCTGTGAGCCCTTCACATGAACCCGAGGTATTCGGTAAGTGTATTTCGTCCCTGAAGCTCACAACATTGTAGTGGAAAAACATTGTGATCATACACAGGGTCAAAAAATTACCTTGGAAATAGGTGCAGGATTTTCACTTGTGATTGATATTTACCAGACTCAAGCCGCCTGTTTTAGTTTTCTCATCAGCTAAAGATGACATGGAAGATGATGAAGACGAATGGGATGTGTTTGGCAGCAGCGACCAGCGACCAGCGACAGCGTCGATTGCTGCTCCAGTACAAACCACTAGTCAACCTACTACCAATCCAGTGCCACCCACATCTACTCAACTGATTACCAGTGTGACGACAGGCACGCCTCAGCTCACCACCAGCCCGGTCCAAACCATTCCTACTCAACCTGCAGCGAGTCCGGTCCTAACCACACCCACTCAACCTGCTGCAAGCTCTGTCCTAGCCACACCCACTCAGCCTGCTGCAAGCCCAGTCCAAACCACACCCACTCAGCCTGCTGCAAGCCCAATCCAAACCACACCCACTCAGCCTGCTGCAAGCCCAGTCCAAACCACACCCACTCAACCTGCCGCAGGCCCAGTCTTAACCACACTGACTCAGCCTGCTGCGAGCCCGGCCCTAACCACACCAAATCAACCTGCCGCGAGCTCAGTCCAAACCATGCCGACGCAAACTACGGCCATTCTTACACTAGCCACGACCACTCAGCCTGTCGCGCGCACACCTCTAGCCATGTCTGTTGGTGGCCCATTATTATCTTCACCAACTCAACCAGCAGAAAACTCAGTCCCTGCAATTCAGACTGCGAAGAATTCTCTTGCGACAGACGCAGCTAAAAGCCACGTTTCACCAGATCACACATTACTGCACACTGGTTAGTCAATACTGCATCCTCATGCTACACCAGATCACACATTACTGCACACTGGTTAGTCAATACTGCATCCTCATGCTTCACCAGATCACACATTACTGCACACTGGTTACTCAATACTGCATCCTCATGCTACACCAGATCACACATTACTGCACACTGGTTAGTCAATACTGTATCCTCATGCTACACCAGATCACACATTACTGCACACTGGTTAGTCAATACTGCATCCTCATGCTACACCAGATCACACATTACTGCACACTGGTTAGTCAATACTGTATCCTCATGCTATGAAATTAACCTTATACAAAATATGCAGATGAGAGATCTCTCTTCAGTAGCTTTTTCCTCCTTTTTAGACCCATATTTAGTGTGATCGAGGCCTATGAAGAGCTCCATCCTTGCCATTTTCGTTCCCATCATAAACTGTTGATTATGATCAAACCATCGTTGGTGGTGTTTTAGGAGATGGTGATGCGATATCTTCTGACGATAACGAGGAACATAGGGTGGGAGCTCTGGCCAGTGAGGATCTCTGGGATGCTGTAACAGCTTCTAAGACACCCCAAGTCGGTGCGTCACTTAGATTATCAGATACTAGATTGATCACATTAGGGTGATAGTTGTTAGGTGGTCATGAACCAGGATTGAGTGAAACTGTCATTATTTTACAGAAGGACTACATGCTGGAAGTACAAAGAGAATATTAGCATCTGAAGTTATATCACACTTCTCCTCTCATCCCGAACTGCAATATCACAAAGTATGGGGTCATACCTTCACTGTCACAGCTGAAAAATTTCACTACCTATTGGTACTAGTCACAATGCGTAGAACATAGTCGTATAGAGCTACTGCTGTATATGTGGGCTCCTCGTATAATTTTTCGCTCCTATCACCAAAAACCCCCAGGTGGAGGGGGCTTAGTATATAGTGTAACACAGAATAATTGTAGACAGTGAACAGAGTGCAATATATGAAACTTTGGTAGAGATCTGTTCTAATTCGAGGGAGTTCCCCCTTATTACATGGGTCTGATTTCGCAAAATAAACTATTTTTCATCATGCCGTAAATTTTACACAGCTTCGTACAAATTTAATGCCTTAAATTTCTCTTTATGTTTTGTGCATTTTTCAGAGGACGATAGTACCCGTGATTCAGTACAGTGGATTTCGCAGCTGCCTGGCGAAGTTATTTGGCCCGCCTTCACTGCGAACTGATCTGCTCCCAGACAGGGATTTAATATTCGCCATGGCTGCTTGTAAGTACTCAATCTTCATGCTAAACGCGTTTACCTTCTCAGCTCGGGTCCAAACCAAGTTCCTCTGATATACCCACTCGGGTGTATGACTTTTTTATACTATACAAGCAAAAGGCCAATGTGTGAGCTGGAAACTTGGAACAGGTCCAGTTGCCCACTGGTGGTATATTCCAGTAATTAGATATCAAGACTCTGAAGGATATGTTTGCTGTTTAGAGACTTGTAAAGTGCAAGAGGTACTTTTAGCCCTTAAGGCTCTATTCTAGTAAATGAAACTAAACATCGCTGCTATATCCAGTATCATGAAGTATTCACGGCGAGCGCGCCTCACTCCAATTGGCCTTTTATTTGTGTCCTATCTGAGAAATCGGAGTTATCTTCTCTTAGCAATATACGCCTTATCAACGATAGATTGAAACCTGGTCAGTCCATTAGCTTATACTCTTTATTATTGCAGCCGATTGTATGGTTGTTTTAGGGTCGTTTGAGAATTCGGATTCTGTTCATGTCAGGATGTTACAGACTTTGTATAAAAATGTAACAGGCAGGCCTACTGATGTACCACGATATGGTAATCACTGGGATGACATTGGATTTCAAGGTCAGTGAGCACTCACATTAATTGAATATATAACAAGGCAACCATGAATAGGCCGGCGACAGATTGGACGAGACTTTATCGATACGTCGCTTATTTTTTCCCTTTCAGTCATTAGCCTTCCTTTGTTAAACCCCTTGCAGGCCTCAGGCATCTTGTACAAGAATAGAAATACTCCAAAAATGTTCCTGGGCACTCATTAGAAATCCCATTTAAAATTTTGATCCCGGTGTCGGGTCACGTGACCATTTCATAATAAGGCAGTTGGATTCCGGATGCTGGTTGGAAACTGGCCAGTACCATAAGAAAAGTTTTATACTCAAATCTTCACCTGACTGTAGGGACGGACCCTGCCACTGATTTAAGAGGAGGCGGCTGTCTTGGTCTGCTTAATCTAATCTATCTAACTCAGACATACCCTATCCTCGCCAAGGATATATATACTTTATCACAGGATGTCAATCAAGTGAGTTATAAAATAATGTTTTCTATGTCTCTGGTTGCGGGGGAAAATTTAGCAGTCAGTGAGCTGAATGTATGGCGCCTGAATTTAAAATAAGTTGTGTCCCAAATATTTTTTAACAAAAGAGTTTAAATAGTCTTGTTGTTTCTTAGGCTGCATGAACATGAACAAATCCGTGTTGAACTCTACAGCAGTTTTCACTACCCTGTCAATTGAAACTTTCTCACATTCAGGTGGCGCTGTATATGCCCTGCTATGCCGATCATCTACACAAAAAACTTTGGGTAATTGAATATCAGCATGTGTTCCTTTCCTTTTTAGAATTTCCCCTTCAGTGTGATGGGATTGAACATAACTCGGATTTCGTTACAAGTCATGAGAGCACAACTACTCAACAAACTGGCGAATTCCACACGCGACATCATAATGACTCTCAATGATTTCTACTCAGGCTGTTATTGCTACCTTTATACACTCTGGAGAGATGGGGGGAAATGCATAGCAGACTCTGGATATGTAGTTAAAGGTTTGTTCTATGGTTTTATTTGTTTATTTTTCCACCCAGGCACTACTTGGCCATCCTATTTAAGGGACCTTCTATTCCTGAGGCTTGTTGGAGCAATAAGAGCTAGGAATTTTTTTAGGAGCATCATTCTCACAGTGGGCTTTCAGTATGACTAGGATCCAGAATCTTTCAATTTCGAGCCAAGCTCTCCAGCCACTGAGCCATCCTTCTATGCCAATGTATGTGTGCAGGGAAAAATAACTCATTGATTTGACTGCCGCTGCCAGTACCGCTGCTTTGCTACTATGCATTGAGTATAGTGATCGCTGGAGGCATTAGAATCCCGATTTGCTGTCGGTTCCCAAAGAATTTACGCTTGTTGTTGATTGGGTTCGAGCCCAACACTGTTATGATGATACTACTGAGCGAGGAATGCGGCTACTAACTAATTTACATATAGAAGTTCTCTGAATTGAGTCTCATTCATCAAATACTAGGTAATGGAGGATTTCTTTTGGTTTTTTAGACACAGAAACCTTCTGTAAGAAAAACCCTGATCAAGTGTTAAAGATTCTGCATTCTTACAAGGCCAGCAAAGGATCTCCCAAACAGGCCAGGAAAGGGAATCAATCCAGTAACATTGGCGGATTTACTCAAATGGATGAACTAGAAAAGCATCTGGGGTCATGACATTCGTGACAAAAAAAATTGATTCTCATCTGTTCCCAGTGGTAGGAGAGTTTCTGAACTCATGGCATGTAACATTTTAGCTGATCACACTGCGACAGTTGCACTGATGATTTTTGTATATTGTGTCCGCAACTTCACTGCTTTTTCACAGTCTCGCTCCGTCCACATGTAACACATATCACAATTCTTCATGGTTTTTCTCAGTACTGATAAGAAAAAGGTTGAGCTTTTAACATGAAGGTCTGCCAATTTTGAAGTTTGTTTCCTACACATTCACCAGTTCAAGTAATGTTGTTCTTTCTCTAATAGTAAAATTACGCAACTGAAGTCTGAAACTCCCTCAAGGCAAACAAAGACCACTGGTGCCACCAACCAGGATTTATTCCCTAAAATAAACGTACAGAGTAAACAATTAGTGCCTGAACTGGTAGTGAAGAAAATACCTAGTGTAACAAGTGCCATCAGTAAAAACATGGGCATCAGGGTAGTGTCCTAGCAATGCCATAAAAGGTGCAGCCATTCACCTAATCTGATCACGATGGAATCCTCTCGCGCTGAAGCAATCATGACATTCTCAGTGGAGTTTGTCACTCATGGCTTGAGTGAGTGTGAAGAATCACAGTATCTCTTATTTCTATTTTCAGTTGGCACTATTACCAAATAAATATTTCGTCTGGCGTTCTGACAAAATAGGAGCGCTTGGTCGTTGTTGATGAAGTAAGGCAAGAACATATACAGGCAATACTGTACCAGTCTTACGAAATTACGAACCATGGCAATGTTATAGATTATTGTATGCCTAGCTAGTTTCCCATTCCTGTGTGCTCTCTGAGGGGGTTGTAGAGGCGGTGCTCGGGGCGTGATGTAATAAAATCACAGGTATGTTAGGAGTGTGCTGATTCCTCTTCGATGTAAAATTAATCTCGTTTTGTTTGGAGCATAACAAGAAAGCTCTCATTGTCATGTAAATACGAGGATTGAGACAGCTAAACAGTAATGGGGCGAGTCCACTGCTAAGATGAGCGAGTGCATTAAATCCGTGTTGAAGCTCCGACGTTACGCCATCACAGAGGTGTGGTGAGACAGTTTCTACCCCGGCGTGGCAAAGCGAGCGTATCTGCACGACAACTCCATAAGGTAGGGAGGTGATAAGAAAAAGCGTTATTATTAGCATCACAGATAAAGCTGCTTTACTAAGCCTTCTCCGAGGATGAGCCGAGAACCGTCTTAGTCTGGCTCGAGCTATTCTATACATACAAATATATGCACCTATTACCACAGTAACTGAGACCAGCTGTACTATCAGTATGAGAACAGACTGGACATGAGGGATGTCAGCTATATGACCATTACAGGTACATCCTCTATCAAGTTTCATTGAGTAGTCATCTGTCAGCCTTGGGTTTCCGAAGCTACCAGCCAGTAGCGGTAGCCATGTGTAGATTGCTGTAAAAACTATAGCGAAGCCCGTCATGCCCACTGTCCACGCTTTCATTGAGTTTGGGTTGAGCAGGGGTTTCTTCACAGCAATGAGCCTCTCGATAGATAAAAGTGGCATTAAAGCCAGAAAATAATTATCTAAAAATGACATGGTCAGTGAGTTTATCACACAGATGGAGGTAGGCATTTCATGGCAGAAGACATTCTGTATCGGTCTGATGATGCCCATCACTATTCCGTGTATGAAGCAGAATATAAACAGCTGTAGAAGCATAATGCTAACATGGTGTTTCAGCGCCGGCTTTTTAGTCAGCAGCACGAATATGATGGAGTTGAAGATGACAGCCGCGATGCCCATCACGCCATCTATGATGTTATAGATGAGATGGCGCTGAGCAAATGTGAGGGTAGGAGTGCTCAGTCTGGGTTCAGTGTCGCGTAAACTTGTATTCGTGAAAACATCCTCAATGTATCCCTGCAAACCACATGCTGTTACATAAGAATAGAATACTCATTTTCACATTGACTCAAGTGTATGAAATCATCATTGACTGATCTAGTTGTTTGCAGATACAACCTCCCAGTTCTAGCCAGACAGCATTAAAGACTGTAGACTGAATGTACTATATACACTTCAATGATCTGGAATAGCCCAGCCAACTCACTAATTTCAATGGCAGTGGAACATTTAAACATTAAGGTCTAGCACATGTGTTTGTTAATTATTCCAAGGTTTACAAGATCGTTGATATCTGACCGGTCCAAAGCCTTTTACGGCTTAAAGGGCTCTGGACCAGACCAGCTCTGATTTTGTTTTTGAAAACTGAATTTTCCTACACACCACATTTTCTCTCGTGGGCTGTTTTTAAAATAAGGTTCTCCATTAATCTAACCTAACCTATGGGCTTTATTCCAGTTTATTTCTAATAAACTAAGCGGGTAGGTGCCTCTGGTTCTCTTCCATAAATAATACTGTGAATCTCCTATGAATTACAGGTATAATTACAAACTGACCATTTGAACATTGAAATTATATATGAAACCGATTTGATTTGAAGGTAGTAGCCAGGGCATGGTTCTCCTGCTCCCCGGAAGCGCCTAATATAAAACCACGTCCTCCTGACCGAATATGGAGCAGTAAAGGCAACCTGCCTTTACCTACAGAGTTGACTTACCATAGCTGTGAGATTGCCTCGGTGTGTTTGTGGCTGCGTGGTCAGGTTTTGACTGCCCTCGGTGCTGTAGTCTGAAACCTTATCATAATATTACCAAAGTAAGCACCAGCTTGCTCTGTTTACAGTGTCATTTTGCCTGCAAAACTGCAGGATGCACATAAAGGCCACATACATATTGCGGCATTATACATAACAAATTAATAAGACTGCATACGCTGTGTCAGCCTCAGACTAATGGTGATTCAATAACTTTTCTAAAAAATGTGTGGTAAAAATAATACCTCCAATCACCCCCATATGTCATGGCGAAAAGTTAGAACTTTCTTTTGTTTTATTCAACCAAGCTCTATTCTCAGTGCATGCGGTAAATCAGCATTATCTTCACCGGGTACAAGCGCTAAAACAACCTGGTGTCACACATACAAATGTACAGGCAACTGCTTATTCGTGCAACCCTCATAAACTAACGAACACGAAACTGCGCTTTTGAGGCGTACGCCTCTCCAGCCCACCAAAGGCTCTTCGTGTTGTCAATAGGCATATTTTGATTGAGCAACTTTCCAGCTTCCACGTTTGGTGAATATTGATACTTGCCAAAATTAGGCATCATCATTTTAGATGATACATGGGTATCCTACTATCCAGTGACATAAAGGAATATGGTCACTTATGTCACTGTACTAGCCTAATGCAAAAAGACAATAGCCCCGCCCTGACTTAAAGTCAAACATCACCACGGAAGAGGAGTTATCGTACCACGAAGCGGAATCATGTGAGATGACGTCACGCTAAAACATTGATTCGGCAACCATAGAGGCCAGTTGACCTGGCCGACAACTCGCAAGTAACGTTACTTACTAACGGAGTTCGCATACTTTGAAGTTTAAAACGCCAAACAATCGTCACTCCACCATGTGTTGCGGTATCCTCAGCAGCGTAAGACTTCAATTGAACTGATGCCAACACTCTCAGTCTCACAGTCACATGACACTTCCCCTTTCAGCAGATGACACCGCCATGTCACACTGACTGACTGAGCCGTGACGTGAGCGACTGACAGTGACACTCAGTCACGTCAGTCCTCACCACAGACCACACACTCCACACTCCAGTCACACTGACACTCAGTCAGTCTTGCAGTCAATAGTATAGAGTTATTTAGATTATAACC
>Ga0224501_10002936_pt1 | contig 13415 bp, 14 predicted proteins | sample SF_Oct11_sed_USG_4_FD_169105 | JGI IMG/M metagenome (GOLD analysis project Ga0224501, IMG submission 169105) | Sediment microbial communities from San Francisco Bay, California, United States - SF_Oct11_sed_USGS_8_1 | ecosystem: Environmental > Aquatic > Marine > Sediment | place: USA...
TTGCTTGGCGCCGATAGGTTGTATTCGTCGTCTATGGCTTCCCACAATGGGAATACGCATGTTTCAACGGCTAAGCGTGAGATTTCGATGCTTTTGCTTGGGTCGTAGCGCCACCCTCTTGGACAAGGAGCTATTACATGTAAGAAGGCTGGACCCTTCGCTTCTAAGCCTTTTCTCACCTTTCTTATTAGGTCTATCCAGTGGGCTGGGGCTGCAGTTGCCACGTATGGCATTTCGTGTGCAACCATTATATCTGCGATTGGTTTTTTAAGCTGGGGTTTTCCAGGGATTTTTCTGCCAGCTGGTGTCGTTGTTGTCCATGCTCCGAAGGGTGTCCCTCCACTTCTTTGTATGCCCGTGTTCATGTAGGCTTCATTGTCGTATAGAACATAGAGGAAGTCATGTCCCCTTTCGACAGCTCCAGACAAAGCTTGTATGCCTATGTCAAAAGTTCCCCCATCTCCTCCAAATGCAATAACATCTACATGTTCGTACTTGAGCCTGCCCTTCTTTTTCAGTATTTTTAGTGCTGCTTCAATTCCAGAAGCGTTCGCAGCCACGTTTTCGAAAGCTGTATGTATCCACGGTATTTTCCACGCTGTAAAGGGATAGATAGTCGAGGTTACTTCCATGCATCCAGTTGAATGCGTTGCTATTGTTGGGCCTCTAACAGCCTTTAATATAAGTCTATGAACCGTCGCAGGGGCGCATCCTGCACATGCCCTATGTCCAGACATGAAAATCTCTGGTTTTTCTGCAATTTCCTTTGCAGTAAATTTCCATTGCAATGCCAATTCCTTTGCCTCCTTCACTCTCTTAACCCTATAAATTGGACTGAGTGTTCGATTCGGCCTGTTTCAAGAATCCTTGCTAAGTCTTGGTAGATATTTTGAACAAGGTCCTGTGACATGTCTCTTCCGCCTAAACCATAAACGTAGTTCACCACGTGTGGACGTACATTTAAGTCGTAAAGAACATGTCTAATTTCGTGAAAAACAGGTCCTCCATGGCCTCCGAAGCTGCAACTTCTATCCATTACAGCTACAGCTTTCACATTTTGCAATGCTTCGATTATGTCTTGGACTGGTAAAGGTCTGAAGACCCGTATTCTTAATAGTCCAGCTTTCACTCCATTCGCTCGAAGTTGGTCTACAACTGTTTTGACGGTTCCTGCTGTCGAGCCTAGGCATACAGTTACCAATTCTGCATCTTCCAGTCTATATGATTCTACTAGACCGTTTCCATATCGACGTCCACTAATTTCTGCATATTCCTCATGAACCTTCCGAATTATCTCTGATGCCTTCCTCATGGTTTCTTCTTGTTGTCTCTTGTGCTCAAAGTAGTAGTCATGGAGGTCTAATGGGCCTATTGTTATCGGGTTTTCCGGGTCAAGCTTGAACGGCACCAATTTCCCTTCGTGGCTTTTTACAAGTGGGAACCGCCTTTGACCAACGAAATTTCGAACAACTTCATCTGGTAGAACGCCTACGTTTTCTAAGGTATGACTAAGGAAGAATCCGTCTAAACCTACCAATGTGGGTAATAAGATTTCTTGGTGCTCTGCTATTCTAAAGGCTTGTATAATCGAGTCGTACGCTTCTTGACTGTTTTCTGCGTAGATTTGTATCCATCCAGAGTCCCTTTCAACCATGCTGTCTGAGTGGTCACAGTGTATGTTAATCGGAGCCGACAAGGCTCGATTCGCAACTGCCATCACAACTGGAGCCCTACATCCAGAGGTCACGTAGAGCATTTCATGCATTAATGCTAAGCCTGCAGAGGCTGTTGCCGTAAAAGTTCTTGCTCCAACCGCTGCCGCTGTCAGACAACACGTAAGCGCGCTGTGCTCTGATTCTGTACATACGAACTCTGTGTCTACCTCACCATTGTGAACATACTCGCTGAACCTTTCAACTATTATTGTTTGCGGAGTTATGGGATAAGCCGCTACTACATCCACATCACATTGCTTTACCGCATACGCGACTGCTTCGTCTCCATTTAGAGCTATTACCCTTTGCCCCTTTTGCTGAGTTACCACCATTCTTATCCCTCTCCCTCCAGCTTCATTGATATTGCATCAACAGGACATTCGTTTTTGCAGATTCCGCATCCCTTACAGTAGTCATAGTTGAAGTCCATCTCGTTTGCTTCAGCCTTCCATGCTATGGCGCCATCTGGACAGTAAAGGTGACATAACATGCAGCGAGTGCATTTTTCAGAGTCCCATACAGGGCGATAGGTTTTCCAGTCTCCTGTTAGGTATGCTGTGCTTGGAACCCAGCACACCCCAGCCATGGGTATTTCTTTCCAACCTTTCTTTTCTTTTGTGCTCATTCGGTTTTAGCCTCCTCGTATGCTTCTTTTATTATTGGAATATTTTTCTCCGCTATGTTCGGCGGAAACCTTTCTCTTGCAGCCTTTTCTATGCTTTCTAGGCTTACGATTTTTGTCGCCCTTGCAACAACTCCGATCATTGCCGTATTTGTTATCGGGCGACCCAGAATTCTAATCGCTATTTCGGTTGCCGGAACTGTCCAAACTTTTCCGGTTTTTAAACCCAGTTTTTTCCGAATTTCGGCTGGAGTTACTTTCGTGTTGACTATGAGGACTCCTTTTTCCTTTAGTCCTTGGGTTACTGGCACTGTCTTTAGAAGGGTTGGGTCCAAAACGACCACAATGTCTGGATTATAAACTGAGCAGTGCAGATTTATTGGCTCTTCACTTATTCGTGTGTAAGAGTTTACTGGCGCTCCCATACGTTCTGGACCGAACTCTGGAAAAGATTGAATGTATTTTCCCTCCATTATAGCCGCTTTTGCTAAGATTTCACTTGCAGTCCATGCTCCCTGTCCGCCTCGACCATGCCATCTAATCTCTTTAAGATTCTCCACACTACTTTCCTCCAAGCTTCTTTCGACATAATTAACAGACGTTAGATATACACGTTACCCTTTTCTGGTTAGATGTGACAGAAAGAAAAGTTTTCCAAAAGTTGGATTCACTCACCTGAATCTGTGTTGAGACCAAACACTAATATCCTATGAAATATACGTTTCTTTTCTCAAACCAGAAGGAAGACCCTAATGAAAGAAGTCAGGATTCATGGTCGAGGCGGACAGGGTAGCGTAACCGCCGCAGAGTTATTGGCTCGCGCAGTGTTTGCAGAGGGCAAATGGGCACAGTCGTTCGCATTTTTTGGTGCTGAGCGGAGAGGGGCTCCAGTCGAAGCTTTTCTTCGAATAGCGGACAAGCCCAACCCCATACGCAGCCGAGTCTACAATCCGGATTATGTAGTGGTTTTTGATTCTAAGCTTCTGAAGGTTGTGGCAGTTACAGATGGGCTTAAAGAAGACGGTATGGTTATAATAAACACGACAAAACGGCCTGAGGAAGTTAGTATCAAGGGGCATCGAGTGGCAACTGTCGATGCCACTGGAATAGCTCTTGAACTGGGGCTTCTGGTTGCCGGGCTTCCTGTTGTTAACACCACAATGATGGGTGCTTTCGCTAAGGCAACCGGCGAAGTCAAACTTGAGAGCGTGAGAGAAACAATATGCAAGCGGTGGTCTGGATCTGTTGGAGAGAAAAACGCTGAGGCAGCGACCAGAGCCTATGAAGGGCTCATAAAGGGTTGGTGAACGTGTATGAGTAGGGAGCCTAAAAGCCTAAAGGATTTGCCAATAACACCTCTTTCACGTCCAAGGATTGGTAGCGCGGGAGAAACCGGTTTTTGGCGAACATTTCGTCCCGTTTTCGACATGTCCAGATGCACTGGGTGCCTGTTATGCTGGATATACTGTCCAGAGGGCTGTATTGAACGAGATGAGGAAGATATGCCCAAAGTTAACTTCAAGTATTGCAAAGGATGCGGAGTATGCGCCAATGAATGTCCAGTCGACGCCATAAAGATGGAGAGGGAAGTATAATGACTCAGACGATAATGGACACAGGAAATCACATAGCAGGCTACGCTTGTAGAGCCGCCAGAGCAGAAGTGATCGCCGCCTACCCTATAACTCCTCAATCGCCCGTAGTTGAACAGATCGCTGAATTCGTTGAAAAAGGAAAGATGGACGCTAAGTACATAAGAGTTGAATCAGAGCACAGCGCTATGTCAGCATGCATTGGAGCAGCCGCGGCTGGAGCCCGTACCTTCACAGCCACATCAGCACATGGGTTGGCGCTCATGCACGAAATGCTTCAATGGGCAGCCGCAGCTCGCCTTCCAATCATCATGTCGGTGGTAAACCGTGCTATGGGACCAGGCTGGAACATTTGGGCAGACTTCAGCGATTCTTTGTCCCAACGAGACACTGGCTGGCTCCAGTTCTATTGTGCAGATAATCAGGAGATCTTCGACACGATTATCCAAGCTTACAAGCTATGCGAGGACAAACGTGTTGTAATGCCAGCAATGGTCTGCCACGAGGGTTTCATCCTCTCTCACACATCCATGCCCGTCGAAATACCAGATCAGAGTGCAATCGACGAATTCCTACCGCCGTACAATCCTGCTTGGACACTAGATGTGGACAAGCCACTTACTCACGGCAGCCTAATCTATCCCGAGTGGTACATGGAGTTTCGCTACTTCATGCATAAGGCCTTGGAGAACGCTATAAGGCTGATACCAGAAATCGATAAAGAATACGGCAGGAGATTTGGCCGCGAATATGGCGGGCACGTGGAATGCTACAGATGTGAAGACGCAGACCTTTTGTTGCTGTCAATGGGAACCATTGGAAGTGAAGCCAAAACAGCTGTCGACCGGCTACGAAACCGTGGACATAAAGTGGGTGCAGCTCGGGTGCGCGTCTTCAGACCATTTCCAAAGGAACAGATTCGAAACCTTGCAGAAAAGCCCCGCATGCTGACAGTGATCGATCGCCATATCTCCTATGGGATGGAAGGACCACTTTTCACAGAGGTCAAAGCGTCACTGTACGGAAATAAAGAGACACCATTGATGGCAGGTTACATAGCCGGCTTAGGGGGGCGAGACGTAACTTTTCTTGACATAGAAGGGATCGCTCGCAAATCATTGAAGGACCTTAAGACTGGAAGAGTGGAAAAAGAGGTTAAATGGATCGGTTTAAGGAAGTGAAAGGCATGGTAAAGCTGAAAGAGCTTCCCAGAGAAGAATATTTTCTCACCGGCAATGCTACATGCGCTGGATGCGGTCTTTCTATAGCAATAAGAATGGCCTACAAGGCACTTGGTCCACGTACAGTTTTCGTGGTTCCTGCCTGTTGTGCATCTGTGATTCACAGCCCATTTCCCAACACAGCGTTTGCGACTCCCTGTCTCAACATAGCATTTGAAGCGGCAGCAGCAGCAGCCTCCGGAGTGGTCGCGGCATACGAAAAAAGAGGTGTGAAAGATGTGACTGTGCTTGCTTGGGCTGGCGATGGCGGCACTGCAGACATAGGCATCCAAGCGTTGTCCGGCGCCGCGGAACGTGGAACCAACTTCATATACGTGTGCTATGACAATGAAAGCTACATGAACACAGGCATCCAGCGAAGCGGCTCAACCCCTTATGGAGCCTGGACTACCACGACACCAACAGGAAAAAAGCAACACAAAAAGAACGTTCCCTTAATCATGGCGGCGCATGATATCCCTTACGTTGCGACAGCCTGCACCTCCTATCCTCTCGACCTGATCTCAAAGTTGAGGAAAGCCAAGGAGATAAAGGGACCTAAATTCATTCAGATACTGACGCCCTGCCCACCAGGCTGGAGATTTCCTACTGAGAAAACTATAGAAACGGGAAGATTAGCAGTTCAAACAGGCATGTGGGCCCTTTTTGAAGTCGAGCATGGGGAATTGAAACTGAATGGTCCAAGTGCACGCTTGCTGGATAAATCCAAACGTAAGCCAATCGAAGAGTATCTGAAGGGGCAAGGACGTTTCCGACATATGACCAGTGAAGATGTCGAAGTGCTTCAAAAGTGGATTGACAGGTCATGGGAAAAATATAAGAAGCTACAGTCCATGTAATAAGGAACAAACTTCAATGTCAACTTTGAGGAGGAATTAAATTGTCTAAAGAGGAACAAGTAAAAAACGAGAAAACTGAAAAGACCGAAAAGGTTGAAGCACCTAAAGAAGCTAAGGCACCCCCAAAAGAAGAAGTTAAAGCACCTGAAAAGCCAGTTAGAAAAGCAGGCGAGAACATAGTCTTCATCGGAAGAAAACCAGTGATGAACTACGTGACTGCCTGCCTCACTGTCTTCAACACAGGAGCAAACGAAGTATGCGTTAAAGCCAGGGGACGGTCTATCAGCAGAGCAGTGGACACGATTGAACTTCTTCGCCGAGCTTTCATTAAAGGCTTAGGGCTTAAGAAAATCGAGATAGGCACCGAAGAGATAACAAGAGAAGAAGAAGGACGGAAATCAAACGTTTCAACCATTGAAATAACTGTAGCCAAAGCCGAATCCGAGTGAGTTTTGCAAACGAACAAAACAACTGCAAAATAGTTGGAGCTTCCACCGAAACGCTTCGCCACTTACTTATTTTTCCCTAGATTAAACAAGAAGGAATATCCTTAAAAGCAGAGGCTCCAAAAAGGTTTATCTCCTTAAGGTGAAGCCTATGAGCGATTATCCCAAAATCGTTGTACGCCCACCGGGTCCAAAGGCAAGAGAGCTTGTCCGAAAAGATGAAGCCTTAATTTCATCCTCTTATGTCCGATTTTACCCACTAGCTATCGAGTCAGGCAAGGGCTGCATAGTGAAAGATGTTGACGGAAACGAATACATAGACTTTAACTCCGGACTCTTATGCCTTAACGTGGGACACAACCATCCAAAAGTTGTCCAAGCCATAAAAAAGCAATGCGACAAATTCCTCCATTATTCTAACACTGACTTCTACTATTCTAAAGTCGTTGACTTAGCTGAAAAACTGAGCGGAATTACTCCAGGACGCTTCGAAAAGAAAGTCTTCTTCGGAAACAGCGGAACAGAAGCTGTTGAAGCAGCAGTAAAGCTTTCAAAATGGCACACACGAAAACATCGATTCATCGCTTTCATCGGAGCTTTTCACGGCCGCACCTTAGGAGCTCTTTCTTTCACAGCAAGCAAGCCTGTACAGAGGAGACACTTCTTCCCCTTGCTTCCAGGAGTGATTCATGTGCCCTATCCCTACTGTTACCGTTGTCCCTTCAAGTTGTCGTTGCCAGACTGCGACTACTGGTGCGTCAACTTCATCGACGAACTGGTTTTACAGAAGCATGCACCGTCAGAAGAGGTTGCTGGCATATTATTCGAGCCTATACAAGGCGAAGGCGGCTACGTAGTGCCCCCACCAGAATACTTCCAGCGCCTCAAAAAACTAGCAGACAAATACGGCTTACTGCTAATAGACGACGAAGTGCAGGCAGGAATGGGTCGAACAGGAAAATGGTTCGCAATCGAGCATTGGAAAGTGGAACCCGACATCATCTGTATAGCTAAAGCCATTGCGTCGGGCATGCCTCTTGGCGCGACTGTGGCACGAGCTAGGCTCATGGATTGGGAGGGTGGCTCTCACGCTACAACTTTTGGAGGAAACCCTGTTTCATGTGTTGCCGCATTGGCGGTCATTGACGTAATTAAAGAGGAAAGGCTTCTTGAAAACGCAACTAAACAGGGAAACCATGTTCTTAAGCGGCTTGAAGAGCTAAAGGAAGAAAGCGAAATTTTAGGCGATGTTAGGGGAAAAGGCTTGATGATAGGCACAGAAATAGTAACCGATAAACGAACCAAAAAGCCTGGTAGGGAAGAGGCTAAAGAAATTATGTTACGATGTTGGAAGCGAGGTGTAGCCATAATCACAAGCGGCGCATCTTCAATTCGCGTGGCGCCTCCTCTGAACATTACAACCGAGCTGATGGATGCTGGTCTTGACATATTTGAGGATGTTATTAGAGAAGTTGAAAAAGAAAAGTGAATACTCTCTGTATTTCCTTGCGAGTTAGATAAATCCAACCATCCCCATAGCAATTAGTAATGAAAAGATGCCTAGCACGTCAGAGATGCTTGTGCTTATCGGTATTGTCACGTTGTCTGGGTCTAATCCTCTTCGCCAAGCTATAAAAGCTATACCAATTGCAGCTACACAAACGAGAAGAGTAAGTATGATTACCGAGATCACACAGACTGCCAAGAAAGGAAATATTGGAACCGATCCAAGACCAGCTTTATCGGCTACAGCGAAGGTTATCATCCCCATGTAAAGAGAGGAAAGAGTGCCTATGGTTAAAATGGCAATGATATTTGTCTCTAAAGCTTCGCTACTCTCCAACTTTGGTTTAATAACACCCAAAGCCAGAAGTGTCGTGATCCTCGAAGAAAGAATGCAAGCTACATCGTTTCCAAGGTCACTCAAGGGCGGCACCAGCATTAGAAAAACGGGAATTGCCACCCATGCTTCGATTCCTCTAAGCTGCATTGTTGTGCCAGCCATAATGTCAATTAGAGCTGCCACTATAAGTGCTGGGGCGCTTTCCTTCATTATACGCTTAAACGCTTGTTTCTGCATTTTTATCCCACCAGAATGGCTGCGAGAAATAGGCAAATCACCGCTGTAATGTCGCCGACGCTTGTAACGAGAGGTCCCATAACGCTGTCTGGGTCTATACCTTGTCGGAAAACCAGAATTGTAAGCATTATTGTGAAGGGTCCTACTATCACTGAAGCCATTGCACCACTTAATGCTCCCAGCGCCACGAGTTTCCACAATATAGCATCCACACCTAAAATGACACTGACAAAATAAGCCAACACACCGATCAGCGTATTAACAAACGTGCTCAGAAAGAGTGAAGCAACAAAATTCATGGCAGTGTCACCTTTTAAAGTGATTTTTGGCTCTATCAAACCTGTATGTAGTCCAGTTCCGATACGTGCACTTACAGCCCCTAGAATGTTGCCTCTAAGCCCCAAAAACCCAGGAATCATAATCAATAGACCAGGAAAGCTTTCTAAAAGATTCTGCATTGCGCTACTAGCCAGTAAAAAGCCTGCCAAGGTTCCGCCACTTATGGAGAGCACTTCTGAAAAGAAGCTTTCCTTGACCATTTTTCGAATTTGAGTCATTTTGATCGCCTTGTGGCGGATCCTGCATCCTTTCCACCTAGATGTGACTGTTTCTTTTAGTGTTCATTTATAAAATTGTTTCCATGCCCTTCTGACAGCTTGAAACCTAAATGGGATAAGACATATTTGTGTGAAGTATTTATGTTAATTGAAGCAAACAAGGTTTTCTCCCTTGGGAGTTTTCACCCTATGGTTCGAGTAGAAAAAGTTGAATATAAGCCAGTTGGTGTGAGAGCTCTTCTCATCGAGATGAAGGACCTCTCTGAATTAATGATTGACCTAGCCTATTCGGCTGCGCTTTTTGACAGTCCGGCGCTTGCCGAAGAAGTTATGGAAATGGAGAGCCGCATAGACACGATTACTTATCTTTTAAACATGAACGTTATGGTAGCCGCTAGAGATGCTGAAGACGCCGAGTCTCTTGTTGGAGTTACTAAGGTGGCCAGAGCCACCGACAAAATATCGGATGCCGCAGCAGATATAGCTTCAATAGTTTTGCAAGGAATAGGCATTCATCCAATTATACGAGAAGCCTTTGAAAAAGTTGAAGAACAATTAACACGTGTGGAAGTGAAACCCAAATCCATCTTGGCTGGAAGACAACTCGGAGGACTAGAATTAGCCGCAAAAATGGGCGTCGACATAATTGCCATCAGGCGGAATAAAAGATGGATAATCAACCCAGAAGAAAACGAAACTATACAGGAAGGAGATGTTCTCATTGTACGAGGCGCCCCCCAAGGCATAAAAGAAATCGAAGGCATCGCCAAAGGAACAATCCAGAAACTTGAGGACTGAAGTTTATGGCAAGCCAAGAATTGTTTAATAAAATCATTGACATGTTAGTGGAGTTGAAAGACACCTCCGAACTTATGCTGGATCTCGCCTACTCTTCCATTCTACTTAACAGCAAGGAACTAGCCGAAGAAGTTCAAGCATTAGAAGAGCATGTGGATAAGCTTCACACAGATTTTGAGCTATTAGTGTTGTCTGCAGGCATTTCACCCGAAGAATCGAAAAACTTTCTCGGGCTGATTAGAATAGGTGTCGTGACCGAAAATATTGCTGATGCAGCGGCTCAAATTGCAGAGGTTGTGTTGAGAGAAATTGAGCCTCACCCTGTTCTTGCATTGGCGATTGAAGAGGCTGAAGAAACGGTGGTGCGTATTCAGGTTTCTAAAGAGTCCTCATTGGTAGGCAAAACCTTGCGGGAGGCGCAGGTTCATGAGGAAACTGGCATGTGGGTTTTGGTTGTAAGAAGAGGCGGTAAATGGGTGCGTCCCAGTCCCAACTTGAAAATTGATGCTGGCGACGTATTGATTGCATCTGGCTATGCTGAGGGTGAAGAGGACCTTAAAAAACTGGCTTCACCCGAAAATTATTCCTCTACCTAGCTGTTTTTCTTGGAACTTGACCTTTTTTGCTGTTTACTCTCTTTGGCGTTTTGCTTTTAGGCGTGTTTATTGACTTCTCGACAAAAGAGTGAGCTTGATATAGCTGTTGCATGTAAAAGGCTCTTTTACGAGAATAGAATATTCCTATCACTACTCCATAAACCGACAGTGATATTCCTAAAAGCGTTAGTGTTAAGCCCAAAAAGCTAGCTGGATGAGACGTGAGGTTGTAGGGGAGAAATATGAACCATTCCAGATTGTCCGAGCTATGCATTGTCGCCAGTAATCCGCCCACAAAAAAGACGGCACCTGCAATGAACATTAAATACGCAGCTGTCTCGTGGTGACGGGACTCCTCAGCTTTCTCATGTAAATACTCCTTAATAGAATACAACGTGGCTCCCTTTTGCTGTATTTTCGATTAACCGAAATGTAAGCCTTCTGACTCAGAAATAAAGAGTGTCAAAACGAATTGCAAATAACATGTGCTTAAGACAAGACTGAGATTTTCTCTCTGTAGGCCGGGATGTCTAGGAATCCATGTCCACTGATGTTCATACAAATGACTTTCTCTTCTCCCTTCTTCTCGTTCTTCAATGCTTCATCAATAGTTGCTCTCACCGCATAGCTGGATTCGGGTGCTATCAGCCATCCTTCACATTGTAAGAAGATTTTTGCGGCTTCAAATATGGCTTTCTCATCGGTTGGATAGGCAACAGCTTTCACTATTCCGTGATGCCTGAGCAAGCTAATAATGGGTGCAGCGGCATGGTATCTTAAGCCGTCGGCTTTGATTGGAGCCATCTCTGTTTTATGACCAAGAGTATACATTTTCATAAGAGGTGTGTGCTCGCCCACATCTCCAAAATCGTATTTATACTTGCCTTTAAGAAGGCTGGGTGCAGCCATCGACTGCGCCGCGAGAAACTCGCATTCCCGCTTCTTCTTTAAGACTTCTCCGACGAATGGAAGGGTTATGCCGCCGAAGTTGGAGCCTCCTCCTAAGCAGCCGACAATCAGGTCTGGCTGGTCGTCGATAAGCTCGAACTGCTTAAGAGTTTCAAGTCCTATGATGGTTTGGTGCATTAAGACGTGGTTTAAAACGGAGCCTAGACAGTAAACGCTTCCTTCATGTTTTTCTGTGTACTCTAAGCCTTCCGAAACAGCGATTCCAAGCGAGCCATGATGCTTAGCGTCTCTGGCAAGGATTTCTCTTCCCATTCTGGTCTCCTTGCTCGGTGAAGCGTGGATTTTGGCTCCTAACAGCTGCATCAGAGTTCGGCGGTCAATCTTCCAGTCGTAGACTGAGCGAACCCAGAAAACGACACATTCTAGACCTGCAAGACGGGCTGCATAGGCTAAGGCTGTGCCCCACTGTCCAGCACCAGTTTCGGTAACTAGCACCTCTTTTCCTTCTCTGGCGGCAAAATACGCTTGCGCAAGAGCAGTGTTAGTTTTATGGGAGCCTGTAGGCGACAAATCTTCCCGTTTATAGTAGAGTCTCGTCTTCTTCAGCTTAAGATATTTTTCAAGTCTCCGAGCACGATACAACGATCTAGGTCGACCCGCTTGAATGTAAAGCTCCCTTATCTCCTCAGGTATGGGAACCCAACGCTGGGTAGAAGATTCCTGGCTTAAACACCCTTTTACCATGGTTCTTCCAAGGAATTCAAGGCGGGAAGGTCCTTCCTCCGGCTCTTTTGGAGGAGGAAGAGGCTCTGGCAAATCTGACAGAATATTATACCATTCTTTTGGTAGGTCATCCACTGACAAGGAAATCTGGTTTTTCTCCAATCGTATAGCACCACCAGTAAGAGGCGCATATATGAAGGTTTTCAGAAATAAGAATTCCGCTTGAAAAGTCTAAGAATTAATGAGGAAGCAAAGAAGATGAAGCTACTATAGGATTGATTTTCTGTTAAGCGGAAACACTGTGGTGGTTCTTATGTCTCTGCTTCCCAAAACGTATTGGGCTACTCTGCTAAGTCCTATGCCGCAGCCTGCATGATGTGTGCCACCAAACCCTTTGTAAAATTCCAAATACCAGTCAAAATCGTGGATGCTTCCTCCTCTCTCAATCAATTGTTTTAGCATTGTTGAACTCTTTAATCGTTCAAGTAGTTTTTCATATTCATATTCCCTTTCAGCCGCGCCTACAGCTTCTCCACCGTACGGTAGAAGAAGGTCTGTGCTATTAACGATCTTTGGGTTTTCCTCGTTAGTTTTCATGTTGAAGAACTTGATGGCTTTTGGGTAATGCGTGATAAACAAGGGCTTGTTGCCATGGTTTTCTACAAGGATTTTTTCATGCCAGCTTTTGAGGTCGTCGCCCCACTTGACACTGAACCTTGATAGTTCCTTTACTGCATCAGTGTAAGTGACTCTCTTAAATGGCGGTGGAACATTTAGCCTTCCTATGTCTATTCCGAGAAGTTCAAGTTCTTCTTTCCTTGTTTTGATGAGTTCTTGAACCATTGAGTAAACAATGTTTTCAATATGCTGCATCAGTTCTGTAAGGTTGCCTTCAAACTCTAATTCTATTAGGGTAAATTCGGTCAAATGTCTTTCATCCACAGACGGCTCTGCCCTGAAGCTTGGACCAATACACCAAACTTTCTTTAGGAAAGGCGTCAAAACTTCCAAGTATAATTGTCCGGTTTGAGCAAGGTAGACCTTCTCTTTGAAATGATCCACCGTAAACATGGTGAATATGTTTTCGCAAGCCCCAGTGGCTCGTGTAATGTGGGGCACGATGATTTCAGTAAAGTCATTGCCGTCAAAGTATTTTCTTGCACCCTTCAACAGGCTGGCTTCTATCTTCGCTACTGCTTGCATTTCTCTCGTGGCAAGTAACGCGTATCTTTTTTCGGTTTGTTTTAGTTTCTCTAGTTTCTGGCTGGAAATCAATACTCTAGAAAGAGCTTTCGAG
>Ga0224501_10002937_pt1 | contig 13413 bp, 8 predicted proteins | sample SF_Oct11_sed_USG_4_FD_169105 | JGI IMG/M metagenome (GOLD analysis project Ga0224501, IMG submission 169105) | Sediment microbial communities from San Francisco Bay, California, United States - SF_Oct11_sed_USGS_8_1 | ecosystem: Environmental > Aquatic > Marine > Sediment | place: USA...
CAGTGGTTCATTGGAAAGCTACAATAAATACTATAAAATTCCTTCAGGTATCTTTGCTTGTGTCAAAACTCCTAGTAAACTCCAGGTAGAACTGGATTCAAGCTATTTGTGTGTCATCAACTGGGACGCAGCATCAGATCCACAAAAATAGTACATTACTTCGGCTAGGAATAACCTTCTTAGATTACATTTAAGTCTTTGGAGTTGTCTGTTCAGCTATGATCATACAATTGGTCTTCTTGTAGATCCCGGATATCAATGTCAGTCTAACTCATGGTGCGAGCTGATCGTCCAGACTGAAATCTCTTCTTAAAGTCTGTCTGGATTTTATACATGTACATTATCATTAGTTACACCTGCATGTATCACAGCATATCATTTTTTGTAACCTTTTTACTTTACAGGCTTTTATTGTATTTCCGTCAGTAAGCACATGGCATACTTGTGTATAAGTCCTTTTATAGCATTACTAGCATTCCGTTAACTGTTGTCTACATTAATGTGCGCACAGGCGGCGCATGGTCTAGATATGCTCTGCCACTAGTCACAGGAAGCAATAGATACATAAAAGTGAATGACATTGTTGCAATTCGTTTCTTAATATGCAAAGTGATTCCATGGCGATTCCACCATGACTACACAATGAATCGAGAGATTCCCAATACAAACAATTTTGAATTCTAGGTCTTATGAAAGCTTTCATGTTGGGCTCCAGTTACAGACGATTACAATGAGATGTTTATCCTGTACACTACAGCCAATAATCCTGGGTTGTGTTATTTCCACATTTGTTGGGGAGGTGCCATGTCGAATTATTGGACACAAGAGGAAACTCTAGTATAGCATCTCATGTCTACCAGTTATGGGAAAACTAAAAAAATAGCCTTAGTTTGACAAATTGATTGAGGCCGCTCTAGTTGAATACCGTCTTGTACCCTTTTCGCTCGCCATGGAAGTCTGGTGTCTCGATTGGGAAACTATTTTTCTGGGTTGGTATGGAATGGACTAAAATGGCTGTTGTCCAAATTTGATCATCAAATCCATGTTTTGATTACATTTGGTCGAATGGTAATTCCTCCTTAGTGCTCTCAATGTGAAGATATCGACAGAAGACTGGCAAGAATGCAGCACTCTGTACTGATTGGCTTACTAATCAGCTCAGAGCCCTTTGGGGCTTTTGCTCGACTACTGCGCTATGCTGAACTGTAGATGGCCAGATTGTCGCAAGCTAGCGAGGTGAATGCTAATTGTCAAAGTATTACTAAAATCTATTGGCGACACAATGAGGGTAGGATGGCAAAGCCCCACATAGCTTTCTTCTGATTGGGTGCAAAACACAGAAAGGAGGTTACATGCTGACATAGTCCCCTTTGGTTTTGGCCACCAGCGTACTGCGTCCGATCGGGACGGCGCTACAAGAGTTTAGGCTAATCGCTATAGGTTCCAGCCATAGACCACCCTTTATATCAAGAGTCAGCTGGCCAACACCCTACAGCCCCATCAAACAACGCCTATAATCTCCAATTCATTATTTAGATATTTTTTAATTGACAATTTACATTGGCAGTAATAATGAGGACGAAAGGCAGATGATTTTGTAGGTCTTTACCAGCGATCAAGGGATCATCAACTCAAAAGATATCCATACACCTGGATTGGATCACATAAGGATATCAAATCTCTATTTCTGGTCTGTAACTTGTATATTTTACACCGATAATATTGCGTGGTCATGAGCACGGACTAGAATACACTACATGTACCAATGGTAAAATTATGGTTGATGCCGTATATGTTAATCAAATAATTAATTTATAGCAGACTAACCTGATCAAAAAAGGACTACAGCACTTTGGAGCGCAATAAATAAACCTGACAACAGGGAATCTCTCGGTGGCTTGAATAGGGAGCTTTATAACCATTTTCCACTTCATGCACCTGATTCCGCTTTACTAAGTGCGAGGGCGAATTCAAAGTCAGCTCGTTCCTGTTCCTCGAGCTGTTGTCTTCTTTCAGCTTCCATTTTGGCGCTGTCGGCGGCAGCCCAGGCCATCTCCTTATCCAGAGTCTTATCAGTGTCAAACTATGAGAGCGAGAGAAATTCGGTTAAATTGACCAGTCGCTGGAGAGGAAGACATTCCCACTCAACGTTATTTGAAACCATGGAATCAGGAAAAGATTTAGGCCTCATGACATGCTGCAGATCCCTGATTGGTATAGCTGTGTACAGATCCACTAAATACAAAGAGGCTGCCAGTGAGGTCACTAGAAATTGCATGCAGGATAATAGGCCTACCTAAAGCCATTCAGTGTGCTGAGCCTGTGATAAAACAAGAATTACCGTAACAGCGAGGAGTTATACGCCATTCAATCAACAGGCTGTGGTACCACTTTTACAAATATTTCGGGCAGATATATGGTTGATCAGGATTACTGCGTATTTGCCAAACCAAGCGAGACCTGGTTATATTGCCTGGTAACATCGCGATGAATCCGGAACACAATACAAACTTTGCTCACACAAATATTCAGTTAGTCTCCATTTTCCAAATCCTCCTGATTTGAAAGAAATAACAGTTTTGCTAGCATAGCTAGCCAGCGATATTTTGTTTCTATGATCATAGTCACTCACCCCAGATCCAAAGTCAGCGAAGCTCCCAAATGGGTCGTTGCCACCGGCCGTGGAAGTTTTCCCGGAACCAAACGGGTCACTGGAAGCAAACGGATCGGCCCCGCCAAACCCAGCAAGCGCCTCACTGACTGGCGGAGTGACTGCTTTAGGACGAGGCTTTTTGGTCGATGAGGTCGAGCCAGCCATACCGAATGGGTCAGCGTTGAAGGCTAAGGTATCGGCGGCGCCTTTCGGGCGAGGCAAGGCTGGTCGGGGAGGTGGCTTTTTCTTTATGTTGGGGCTATCAACAGGAGCCGAGGAAGAAAATGGATCAAACCCAAACGGGTCAGTCTACAAAAGAAAAGTGAGCGTTGAATTGTCAGCTGGGCATACCTATATGTAGCTGCGCCGAGGCTGAGATCTCCAAAACATTAGTTAGTATTTACAAGCTGGCAAGAGTCATCCGTAGGCATAAATTAGCATGCAACGATGCCATGGACCTATGGCATGGCATTATTTCTAGAACTAGTCACCCGATGGCTTGTTTCTTACTCACCGATGAGCTTGCAGCAGTCCCAGAAGATTGGCCAAACGGATCAAACTCGGAGTGGTTCATCGGGACAGCAGACGCTGATCTAGCTGGCTGACTATTTGCACCGCTAAACAAGTCATTTGAGCCAAAGGGATCTGTGCTCTATAAAAGTTCCAAAACCTCCGTTGATAGTAATACCATTCACACTGTATCTTTGGCACCGACAGCCGGAGTCGTAATGACCAAACAGCAAAATTACATCTATTCATTGATTCAAAGGCGCAGAGCCAAAGTAGGATATGGGGCGTGCCAGTTCCTTTTGGTATAACAAATTTGGTTCCAGAAGGCAGCTATACATACCTTTGACCTTTCCTGTTCAGTAGTTTTGAATGTATTGCCAGCGAATGGATCTGAACTACCAAAACCACCGAAGTCTGCTTCTCCAGTGGAGGCAAATGGGTCGTCTTTACTGAATGGGTCAGTCGATTTAAATGGATCATCTTTTCCATTGAATGGGTCAGCTTTTCCATTGAATGGGTCAGCTTTGCCAAATGGATCCGACTTAAAAGGGTCAGCGTCTTTTGTGAAAGGATCATCATCAAATCCGACGGACTGTTTGAACGGATCATCGGTTCCGAATGGATCGCCGTTGGACATGAACGCCCCGCTAGAGTTTGTAGTCGTCGCCCCAAAGTTAGCGAATGGATCTTCACTACCAAAGGCATCGTCTTTCTGAGCAACAAATCCGGCGAATGCGTTATTGTCTGTGGATAAAGCAGAGCTATGGTTGGTCGAGGACATAGTAAAGTCAATGGTGATTGACTGAGAGGCTGGTACAGCCACTTCGGTGAGAACGGATTGATCTGGCTCCTGTGCCCCTTCTTCATTGTTTATTAACGCCTCATATTGACGCAGTGCTAGGCTTAGTGCGTCATTAGCTTTCTCCAATGCTTCTATATGCTGCTGACTCTGAAAAACATGGAAGTTTAATTTAAAACTTGGGTAATGAATGCAAATATATTAGGTGAAATCTGAAGCAGAAGGTTTCCAATAAAGTACTACCTAAAACTGCTGACCAAAAGCAAAGAATATCATAGCACCAATTCAGATATGCAGATCTCTCCAGATCGATGACAAGTATAAACACCATGAATACAAATATATACACGGGCACGTACTTCTTGTTTCTGTCGCGATATTTGTTGTCGATTCAGTCTTAGTTGTTCCACATGCTCTTTAGTCTCTCGCAGACGCTGCTCCAGCTTTTTCTCCTCGGCGTGCAGAGCCAGAAACTCTTCCTTTAGCCTGCCCAACTCCGCCTCCTGCTCCTATAATCCACAGGATCTGTGGTGAAAGCCTAGCTATAAGGATAGTGCGATAGTTCAATGACTAGAGCACGTGGTTCGAGATGGACAGCTCTTGGACATGCTGAGTGCCCACTGAGAGAATGAGTTCCTCACATCTAATTCCTAGCTCTTGCCCTCCAACGACCATTAGGCTTTGAAGGTCCTTTATAGGATATGCTCGAGTAGCAACAAAAATATTCTAGTTTGAATCACAAGCATGACCGTATAATTATCATCATATGTCAATAGTCCCTGGACCTGGAGATGGTCAAACCATTCGGACATCATAGACTTTTAACTGTACTGTATGTATGCCAGCTGGGCTTTAGTGCAGCCACCGTGCACAATTATCACTGGTTCTATTAAAACCTACTGTCTATAGTCTGCAAACAGTAGAGAATTTTGAACCGATGAAAGCATTTTCAGCTTATAAAATGAAAATTACGGTCCTAATACCCTTGGTCACAAGTGTTTTTCTACTTCGCGATATTTTAGCTTGTTGCTATGAGCAGAAAACTCCTATACAGACTGTCCATTTTAATCTTAGCAGATGTGCTATTAGCATATACCCGTTCTCCTCTCTCCTGCTGTGATATCTGCTCCTTCATTTCATCTATCTCTTTCTGCTTGCTAGCACATTTATCCTTGACCTCATTGACATCAGTGTCCAAGGTCGTTCGTTGATCCTCCATTTCATCAAGCTTTTTTTGAGCCTCCCCTGTAAGTAAGTGGTTTAGCATGTATGTCATACCATAGATGGTTTATACCATGCAACGAATGCAGAGTACACGCGGTTAAGGCGAATAAGTAACCAGGTAGGCATTAGAATAAGAAAAGTGTTCAGCTAGATCTCACAGTGGTTGAAGTTGTTAATTCACTGCTAACACTATTTTTCATATCAAATAATTTTTATTGGTGGCTTTGTGTAAATTTGCGAAACATCACTCTATCAGAAAATACTGTTATTCTGGTGTTTCAATTAACTCACATCGCATCAACCTGTAGACTACTGTACATATGCACTGTATATATTCCAGGTAATCAAGTTTAGTTGGAGAATAGTCGCAAGACAGGACAGGTAAGAGCTTTGCCCCATACATCTGACCTGCCCTAATTGTTATTATCATATGGTCATTCAAAAATTCACCCTTTTCAACGATGGCCTAATGTAAGCCAACCGGATGCTTTGTATGCCCATCTGTTCTAGACCGTGTCACTTGTAGGCTGTCAGGGCCACGCAATTTAAAAGATGATAAACCTTTTGCCATGACTGAAGAAAACAGAAAAAACACAACCAGAGATTACTACCAAGTATATTTGGTCCTAGAGTTAGCGGATAACTGCGGTTAGTTGCTACACACTGATCCATGCCTGCTGGCGCAGGAAGTGGGCATAGGTCCTCAGGTGGCTAGTAACCAAAGAAAAACTGGAGAAACATGATAATCCCACCCAGCCCGATAGGAGATAATCCACATAGGAGTTATCTTCCACAGTACCTCTTTGCTTCTCCAGTAATTGGATGGTGCTGTTAATAGACTCATACTCCTTCTGCAGTGTTTGCACTTCGCCACATTTTATTTTCAGATCAGCGTCTCTCTGCTGTTTTTCTCCTTCTAAACTTATCTTTCTCCTAGAGAATGAAATCGTCATGAAGCATACATGATGGAATGAAAATAAGACAGCGACCAACAGTGCGGTCTATTTTGGGAGACAATGGGGCCACTTCTACTCAAACTCCAAGGCCTAAGGGTGGCTAACTAGTGTCCTGCCTAACTCCACTCTTTCATGGTATCCGGTGGCTCGGTGTGAAGCATTGCACTATAAAACTGACCCTAGTAGTCCTTGGAAGATAGGTTCAGGCAACATAATCCATTTTTATACATCATCACCAACTGAGAACCTGACCACTCAAGAATCATAGTCCTGCCAATGAAGAGGTTACCATACTCAGAGGTTACCTGTAAGGGTAGTTAGACAGAAGAATCACTCACCTCTTAATCTCTTCGATCTCAGCTTCAATCTCGAGTAGTTCCTTTGAGAACTCAGAGTTTCCCTGGAAATAAGAACGACCGCGTATAGATGCTCGCACTCTTCGCAACATGCTGACTGTCAGAGTCCCAGTGAATGAATGAATGGTAGCCTGGTGAATATGAAGAACTAACCATGCTGGTAATTATTCAGCTTAATATTCATAACCCAGCAATGATGAGACAGTCATGTCTCATAAGAACCGGTGGCCAGGAATCTATATGTGTCACACTTTTCATGCCAAAAAAGGTCAGGTCCTTGGGGATTTCACACTGAAGCACACTCATCAGTCAGGCTTTCGTAACAAAATGGTTGGCTGTTGAACTATTACGTTCTAAATGCTTTTTTTGTTAGTCAATTTATCTTCCACTAAACGCTTGAATTTGATTTTAATAACTCAATTTCTTAATGTCCAAATATCAGTGTTTCAGTGCAGTAATCTTTAATTCTGTTCACTCGGTAATTGCTATATCATGCCCTCACTACTGTGGCTTCACAAACGACATAATGTCATTGACTCTTGTTGGATGTAAAGTCATAATTTGAAAATGCTGTATGCCGCTCTCTTGGTTTGTTGGCTACTGCAAGTGAATTTTACACACGCCAATGATATTGAGGAGCCAGATCCATTCTACGAGTATGCCAAATGTACGGATAAGAAAGTAACTCTTTACAAGCTCAACAATGGAAGGCCATATCCAAAGGCAATTGTGGTACCACAAGGCGACAGGGTGGAGATGAAGTGCAGCCTATGGTGAGTTCACATGCGGGAAGAAGCAGAGAGTCAACACTTCACAGGCCGGGCATAGCGAGCAAGGATCATTTACATTCTCCGTAAATGTTAAAAAACCATGCTGGTGGCGCACACTAACATATGCAAAAGTACCCATAAAGGAGGAAGCCGATTGTCCTGGCCTTGATACACAGGTGAACAGAACACCAATGAAGTCTGAAATGGGGTCCAGTAGAATGGCTGGTAATGCTGCAAAAAGATACTCCATCAATACCGCTTTGGTCTGGCGAGACACATACCAGCGCAGCTGTAATGGTTTTATTACAAATAAATTTAAGTGTTTCATAAAATTGTAATAATAAAGTCTTATATAATTTTTTCGTCTAACAGCTACCGGCCAGACAAGGATTGGAGTGAGATGCATATCGTATGGTACAGATTACGAACGGAACTAAAGGAGAGTGAAGAGGTACCTATTGGCAAACTGAACTATGCTCTCACAGGATACAACAGCCTAGTAATAGAATCAGTGGGAGAACAGCATTCTGCCCACTACATATGTCTATATAGAGGGCTAGCCCGGTCTTCATACTACCTAGAAGTCAGCCAACCGGAGACTAAACAACTGGTATGTTGACTCCATTTGTTGTGAATGGAGTGCCTATCCTTTGGAGATTTTCGTTTATAAGATCATTTTATTTCTTCTGGGTAGCGTAAGTGCATAACTAGCCCGATAGCTTGTTTCCAGTATGGTCTATGTTATGACCTTAGAGAATGTTACTCCGCGAATAAGCCTACATAAGTTAACATTGTGATCCGCATGTGACAAAGGTAAAGTGAAAGCAGTGACTGGGAAATGAACTGAGGGCCACTGACTCCAACTAACTGCACTATTCACTAAGCCAGACTACGGACTATTTCCTAAAAAAGAGTATTAGGAAGACTACTGCATTGTGCATTGAAAGATGACTTTATTCAGTATCCACCATGGAGGAATTAACCTGTTGGGATGATTTCGGTCAATTGGTTTGTCACAATAGATGAAATGAAGTTAAATCTGGATCCCAGGCCCGTATTTCGGATTTATCTATGATGAGCAGTCGACTAGAGAACCCAATTCTGTCTGTGCAGCGATTTCCTGACTAGCACCTGTATTCACTAGCCAGTTACTATGGTACAGTTGAGTATAGGTGGAGTAATGACTGACGCCAGGGCATTCATTCAATGTATTAGCATGCATGTTATGCAGGTTCTAGCCCAGGGTAAAGGGAGAAGACCAGCTGCGAACAAGGTCATGGACCACAAAAACCTTTATGTATTTACCGCCTGGAGTGATTGGAGCCAATGCAGCGCGTGCGATAAGGTACATCCGTATACACAGCGTATTCGTTTTCACGAGTGCCAAATTATTCAATTACAAAATTTTACCTATTGAGTAAAGAGCATGAGGCTTGTCACTTCATTTAGTTGGAAATTATCTCTTTGGTTATTGAAACACAGCGGCACCGTCCTAATGCTCAACAGAGAGTACAGCTTACTCGAATAGTCGTAATTCCAAAAAACCTTTTTAGTTAGGTTGGGTGATGCTGACATGTAGCCATCATAGACATATACAGGCAATACTAACATTTTATGCGTCTTATGGTAACCATGTAGTATCATTAGGTGGGCTTCCGACGAAGAACTGGTATCTGCACCGTGTCAAAGCTAAGAAAAGGACCTAGCAAACCAGATGATGTCCATTTTCTAAATGTTTTTGTGGATGGACTTCCATGCAGGTCTGTTGGGCTCAAAGATCTCAGCAGAAAAATTCCAGTAAGTAATCATCTGTCGGGCGCAAGAACAAAAAACGGCCAAATTATCGGCGTCCATTGGTCTTGACTAGAGGTATAAGCAGACAGGGACCACGGATTATCCCGGTTGATTCTGTTTTTTGTACAGGAGATAAGTCAAAGAAAGAGCGAGATCCTGATTGATTTCTGCTATATGGTGTGCCCAACAGAGCCTCCACTAATAAATGTCACAGATGAATTCGGTAATGTTGTCGAACAGCTTATGGGTCCGAATGAAGTGAGTATCAATGAGCCAGCTCCACCCATACCACCGATGGTACACAGAGAAACACACTACCTGGCTCCAAAGGCAAAAATCAACTTCACCTGCCCGAGGTACATAATAAAACCGGTAGACTACTCTCCGTTCTGATGTACAAAATCTAGCAGACCGACTTCTTCATGCAGTATAGCAATTGGGAGCTCTGTAGTTTTATCAACAGAGGATGGATTTTGGCTTAGGGGTTCAAAGACCATCCGCGCATCTTAGTCAATAAATCGAGTGTAGGATTAGCTGATCGTTCTCATCTAAATGATGGCAGGGATAAGCTGCATCAAGAGAAGCTACACGTTCAGGTGAGATGGGAAAATGGGAGTCGTCCCATAAACCCGATATCGATAAGTCGGGCGACAAGAGGCAGAGTTTACATCGATGGCAGCAACCGACTCAACTTCAAGAAAGTTAAGCCGTCCGACACAGGATATTACAGGTAAGTCAATATCCTGTGTCTACAGTGCATCGACATAGTATTATCCAATGCTTGGTCCTTATATGACTCTGGAAAGACACTACACCAATTTACAAAAGCGAGGCATGTGTACATGACAGTTAACTTAACTATCTGGCTCTGAATTGACCACTAACAAAGCAGGTAGAATTAGGCAGATAGACCGTAAAAAGAGAAAGACAATGCTTGGCGACTGATGGTAGTGAATTCCGGTAACAATGCCTTATAGCGTGGAAGTTTATAGGTTTCTGAGTTACCCCGGGTGAATCGCTCGCTTCTACGATTACATACAAAATAAGCTCCCCTTCACCCAATGGTAACAACTAAATACTCACATCAGACTCAATAACCTGCTTATTTCAGCTGCTGGCAGGAAGGGTGGCTTGTGGCCACCTTTCGCATCATATGCGAAAAGAGATCATTAGCCTTTGAGCTGATACCCAGCTATACATTCTACATCGGAGGGTTTCTAGCCATTATAATAATGACCTGCGTCGTCTTAAAAATGTGGAAAGGACGTGAAGACAAGAGAGGACGTTAAATCGCTGCATATAAAATGAGGGGAGAGTACTCTTATCTCCAAGAAATATGGTTTTCCCCGGCAAAAGATTATAACCGATATTGAAAGAGGTTCTCACATTCACCTACACAGTGACTATTACCGATTATAAAGTATGCCGAGTGAATAAAAATAATTGCCTTATGTTGAAAAGTATTTCCGTGAGTCACTGAAACCTAGATAACCTACCGTGCCGGGGTCGGAAGCACTCCTCATAGATGGTGGAATCATATCAGGGGTGAGCTGGGCTGGTGGGTCCATTCCTTTAGTTGACTTCTCCTCTATGAAGTACATTGCTAGGGCAAACTGTTCCCGATTCAAGCTGCCTACTCCATTACTGTCGCATAAAGCCCTGTTGCAAAGAAAAATATAGTCATGAACCACATAGAACCAAAGCGACTGATCCCTAGACCCCCCAGGGCAGACAATACCGCCACAGCAGAGTAGGGAAATACCTTCTAACGAGCCCATGATTCGTAGTTGTGACTTGATAAACTGTCTTATTGGTGGGTCACACCCAAGCTAACCCAGGCACGCCAGGTGTGACTGAACTTCAGCTTTATACACACCAAATATTAGCCAGAGTTTGCTGCTGAAGACCACTCTGCAGGAAGATATCCCTAATCTCCATGCCATTAACCAGTCCATCATTATCTGTATCTAGCTGCTGGAAACGCGCATCACTCGACATTCTTAGCTGTGGTGATACCACCCAGGTGGCCTGAAACAAACGGCATACAGGTGGCCTGAAACAAACGGCATACAGGTGGAGGCCTGAAACACACGGCATACAGGTGGAGGCCTGAAACACACGGCATACAGGTGGAAAGTACTGGAATTTGGGAATTTCTTTTACTTGGATAGCATCAGTCAACCATCAGCTTGTCTCCGGGATCATCCATTGGATGCCTTAATGTAGGTTACTCTACGCGTGTGGACTTTATTTAACGTCGAGGTCTGAATCTGATCAGGGTAAAACAATGAAGTACTGCCTCAACTGGGAGTTAAACCAGGAAGGTTTTGTTCGAAGCCCAGTATCATGTCCCCTTGTGGTACAATCTCAAACCGCACCTTCATCAGGTGAGATCAATCGTCAAATAATAATCATTGTGCAAAATTTAGGAAATTGGAATGTCCCCCCTCCTTGCAGAGCACAACACACCATGACGCCACAATCAAGCTAGTATTACCTCGTCATCTATGTGAGATTCCTGTAAAACAGCATGCAATAGCAATACCACGTTCAGCTAAACAAAAATTTGCAATGGAACGAAGGAGTATTCGAATGGTGAGGCCTTTTGATCCGTACAAGTGCTTGCACTCGGCAAGCCAATTGCATGCACTCGGCAGGCCTATTGCATGCACTCGGCAGGCCTATTACATGCACTCGGCAGGCCTATTGCATGCCCTCAACAGGCCGATTGCATGTCCTCAACAGGCCGATTGCAGTGGTCTGTAGCAGTTGAGTATTTATGATCGCTAGGCTATCACAGCAACTCAAGGGGTTTTAATTTTAAAAGTTACCATCATTTGAGGTGCTCGATTCATAGATGCTGGGACGGCCGTTGGAGCCCATGATGTTTCACTCGCTACTGAGCTGCCTGTGTTTAGAGTCGGCATCACTGGTAGCACAGGTACCCCGCCGACGGGTGGTTTATGACCTGACAGAGCAGCACACCGCTGACTGGGAGGTATCAGGTCTGCTGGCACGGTAGCCGGAAGCGGTTTCTGCTCCAAACTGTGGTATACCAGATGCATCGCCTACAGTGATATATTACATATAGGTCGAAGCTCTGTACACAGATGGATCCGGGAGAGAAGCAGGGAACACATGTCATGTATATGCAGATGTATTAGTACATGTAAGTGTGAAAAGATACTCATATAAATGAACAGATAAATGAGCATTTAACCGCATGAACAGTTTTCTTAGCATGTATCCAAGGATGTGGGGGTACTATGGGTGTTCCTTTACGTACCACGGCAAACTCTTCTGAATCCAAGCATCCATCTTTATTGTGGTCAGCGAATTCCCATATTTTGCCCAAGATCTCCACGGGAAGATTAGAATTCATCAACACCTACAAATATGGAACATAAGATAAGATCATCTTCCTTAACATGGATAGTATCACTAAGTCGATGGGTTACTTCCGGGATGATCGACGATGTGCTCATGGTGAAAGGTATTCTATTCTATGACGCTAAAAGACGTTTTGATCAGATATCAATCTAGTGAGGAGAATACGGAGAAAGAGCTGGAGTTCACTGGTGATCTCACCGGCTTAACCTTGTCTCCTCCAAGCTTCCCACTGACTGGTTGCAGACTTTCGAATATGGCATCATACTTGGACTTCTCATTTGCCTGTGGATGAGGAACAAAACTCACTATCTGGAGCATTACAGAGATGTGGCGATGAAGGAATTAACTGGTCTGCCAAAAGAAAAGTTGTCCGTTGACTTAATCAAAGAGCATTTGCGAGTTTAACCATAAAAAGTTGATTTTAAACAAACTCTCTGAAAAGCAAAAATCGTTTGGTACAGGGCTTTCCGCACCAAGTCATGAATTTAAAGAGAGTACACTACAATTATAACCTAATTGTGTCTTTTTTTTTCTATCAGCCATCGTCTGTCCATAGTTGAACTTCGGCCTTCCTCCTCGCTGTCCACAGGTTGTGTGGTGTCATTGAGGGGAGATTGAGCCATTTTCTGCCACGCTGGCTCAGGACGGGTTGGCAGAGTGTGCTCAGTCAGGGAAAAATCCCTTGAAGTACTCCGCCGTGGCTGCGTCTATTATAGGGGAAATCATCAGTCGAAAGGGAAAGCGATCAGCGGCAATATGTTTCAAGAAATTAATCCTAAACAGCTGCAGGAAAATTTTGTGCTATGCGACTGCTAACTTACCGTAACTCTCCATCCAGACGAGGTGTCGTTAGCGGGCAGTGGTCCCTGGAAAATAATATTAGTATAATATATTCAGTTTTATGATATAAAATATATAATTTGTCACGACCCGGTGGGAGAAAATAACGCGTACAGAGCTC
>Ga0224501_10002938_pt1 | contig 13412 bp, 8 predicted proteins | sample SF_Oct11_sed_USG_4_FD_169105 | JGI IMG/M metagenome (GOLD analysis project Ga0224501, IMG submission 169105) | Sediment microbial communities from San Francisco Bay, California, United States - SF_Oct11_sed_USGS_8_1 | ecosystem: Environmental > Aquatic > Marine > Sediment | place: USA...
TCAGCTCCCAGACGTTTGGAAATCTCTGAGTTATGCATTTTAGGATTCTCTTGTGCCATTTTTCGTCTCTGTCCTCGACTCCAAACCATGAAAGCGTTCATTGGTCGTTTAACTCTCGATGGATCGATAACGCCACCTTTAGGGCTGTCTGGGTTTTCTTCACCCCCCATATTGTCCATACCCTGAGAATCGTCCATACTCTGTGCTCCCATCTGTGCCTGATGTGCCGCCACCGCATTCATTTCCTCCATAGTCATGCTGTGTCCATTCTGTGGCTCCATGTTCTGAAGAAGCGGTCGTTTTGCCGATAGAATGAATACGTATTGTGTAGCTGCTCTCAGAGAATAATACACAACTATACAGCTCAACAAGCGCCTTTGAATTGCAGCTACACTCTGAAAGCCTGGCAATTCATCTAGTGACACCAGCTATTAATCTAACATAGCCGACCAATCAGATCGCGAGTTGAGCCAAGCATTGACCTATTGTGTGGAAGGTATACGAAGAAGCATGGTGGCCAGGCCAATAGGCCCGCCTCGAATACCACGGATTATCAATAATTAGTCCTACTGATTACCAAATATCATGACAAATTCTTTAAATCTAATCTACACCGGAATTATTATTATGTAAAAATAATCGGTGTTCCATCACAATAGGTCATATCGAATCTAATTTACGGCAGAAATTATAATTATTATATGGTATCTAAATTTGGTTACAGGGTTATTCAGTCAAAGTTTAGACAAGTATGCAACATGTGAACTACCTCAATATGAGCTACTTGAAATTTTTTTACAGCGAGGGTATTCTATAACGCCTATCGCACGATGGTATCAACTTGGTTATGCATGCGTGTTATGCAATTACACATTAAAAACATTATCGGGAAGCATTAAGCTATGAATGGCACCTAGACCAGTGAATCATCAGACTACTGTAACAGCTGTCTCCACTGTTGCCTCAGCAAAAACTAAAATCTACTGTAAAGAGCAGAATCTACTAGATATTGGGGCTCTGTGTCTTTTGAGTTTTGAGCCCCTTTTGTACTCTGATTACCCTGTCAACTCTGAAAAGCGACAGGACCTAAATAGCAGAATGTGGTTATGGTACAAAATAAATAATAAATTGAGTTCATAATGTCCTGACTCGGCGTATGTTCAGGTGCCAACACGGAGGGATGGCTTTGCCATCATAAATCACCGTACTGGTCACCAATTACAGCTATTCTTCATAAATACTGGCAAAAACACACGCAACCCATCATCGCTGGCATCGCGGAATGTCGCTTGGAGTTAAATCTCGATTCGATATGACGGATTAGTTTGGGATCGCTCGGCAGTCATTCCACACAGCGGCTGTCGTTTTAATGAAACTGGCTGCGTTGGGTTTCGAGATGAAAGCTGAGAAAGCTCGGTTGATATCAGAGATGGGAACAACTAAACTCCAAACTGGTTTCTCGTTAGTCATATCGCATCAAGTGCGTGAAATGATCTGCATGAAACTGTGGACTATGGTTCGGAAGAAGCTATGACTTTCCATGACTTTTCCAAATTCTCTGGGGAGTAATTAAGCTGGTGGTAAGGTGTTAACACAGTGTAATCCTTTCACGCCGAGGTCACACTATCGAGCCAACGCATTGTTACACCTCATTAGATACCAATCTCAGCTACTGGAAATTAAATCCGGTACTGCGAGTAATCACCAAAAATTGCCCTCTATTACAGGCCCTAATCCCATTGAAGTTCCAGTTACGAGAAGGCAACCTTGATGACAAAAGGTTATTTCAAACGGGCAGACTTATGATCTAATAAATTTCAGCTGCCTTTAAACTCATGTAAACCTAAAATTAAAACTAATCCTCTATTCTGTTCGGCTAATATCGGAATCATTACAACTAGCGGCGTAATTGCAGCACATCTGCTCCAGAGCACGAGGCGGCACTTTTAATACTACGCAACAGGTGCTCACGAGGTACCCTCTAAATAGAACAAACAACAGGATCTCGAAGGGAGTCTTCCAAAACTACGACCTATTCATACCATGTTTACCAGCGAAAGAACTCATTAACTTAAAACAACAACCGTACATAATGCTGCTACACAAAACAGTTATGAGAAACAACAGTATCTATAATATGTGAAGCCAGAACTGAACAATGCCATGAATACTCACCACTTTGCCAAGTATTGTTTTTGTATAATCGAGTCGTTTCGGACGCTATATGACATGGTCACAGGCGCTCACTGCTTAATCCAAACGGCTGTCGAGTTCACTGCCATTGCAAACTTATAATCCATCTGCAAGAAAATGTCGTGTGTGTTAGGATCAACTACTGCTAGCTAAATGATCAAACAGTTAAAAACAGCCAGACCACTCATATAGCTTTTATTATGTATGTTTTGTTGTCCAAAAAGAATGATTTATCATCTTGAACAATGGACCATTCATTGTTGTAATGTTGGCCTCATTCAAATATTAAACAATATGCCTTCATAGCCAGTATAGTCATACCCACTGCTCTTCAAAGGAACCATGAAAGATGAGCGCTACTATTTTCTAGTCTCTATTGACATTCCCAGTGGTTCACAATGGTTTGGGTTACGGCTGCGAGTTCAGCTTACACTGGTTATCTGACCTCTTGTGATCACATGCCTCATGGCCCAAATCAGCCAATATCGCGTGTCAAAATGCCATAAAACCTGCTCTACCTTTTAGATCGTAGCATTGATAACAGCACCCATACACCACCACCGCACTAAGTCAGCCGCACGGCTCGATTTAACCGACACATGGGGAATAATTTTATACTCCTGATAAAACTGGGTCGCTTGTATTTATTTGCTCGGTAAGACTTCGGGGCTTGAGAGCGTCACAATGTTGGAACAAAGAAGCTTAAACTCTGAGTATGTGGTTTAGCTGTGAGCTAAATCTAGAGTGCTGGCTCAAGTGTTAATCCTTGACTAGTTCCCGGGATTAGCTTGTATTTTGGCAACTTGGAGGCGCTTGGTAAACATTCTCACACTTTCGTAAAAATCATTTAAACAAAATTTATTTCAAAAGTGTGTATAATGGTCATATCGATGATTGTTTTTTCACTTGATATTGCCAAAATAATAAACCAATTAAATTTTAGACCGAATAGGTCAGACCAAATATTTGTATAAGCAGATGCTGCACCTCAAATGGCTAACTCCATAAAGACCATTGCTACCGTTTGATTTATAAGGTGCTTAGACCAATGCATTCTGGTTTTTTTTCTTTTTTGCTTCATACATATGTACACGGGCACCTGGACATCAATTTTAGCAGACTTGTTTAGCTTCGAAAGCTGTCGGGGTGAAAATTCTGTAAGAACCTCATATTCAGAATGGGAGCTCAGAATGAACATCGCTTTTGACCAAGGCTCTTTGCCCAATGAGTTATCCCAATCTTAAAAAGAAATTTAAATTTAAATAACCAAGCGGTGTAAACTCCTTTAGCGTTTATCATTCACAATATTTGACTTAGCTCATCAAAAAAAGTGGGATAACTCAGTGTTTGAGAGCTGAGTTCGCAACAGCAAGAATCTTGATTCAAACTCCTGGACATTATGAGTGTGAGCTCCTCACACCAATTCTAGCCCACCAAACGGGTCTCATACACTATAAGGAGGAGCATCGATAATGATCACTCGACGCTGAACCATAATCGACAAAAGATCTTACAGCTTCACCATAATGATGAAGAGGTAGATAGGATGCATACGTATAAGTAATGCTCATCGTTTACCGGGCATGTATTTCTGTCGCCCTCTCGATGACACGGGTTCGCACTTGAGTTGATTTATCGTCTCATTGCTGATCACGGCGACGGTAATCCTGGGTAAGGCAGGATTAACCCAGTACGATGAAAGTAAATGAATTCAGGTGACACCTACTGCTGGAAGAGTCATCACACGGCTAATAAAGATGAGCCCTCCCTAATCTACCATGCTATGCTGTGCTATCAACGGTGCCTCGACAAGATATTTTAGGAGAGTATTGCCGGAGATCCACTACCGAGGGCAGCATTACATTGAGCCCTAATTATCCTCACAATACAAAGGGAACCATGTCACAAAATTGACTTTACAGACGAACAAAAATGTTTCAACTCCAGCATTTCAGTTATTGGAGGCTTATTATTATGGGTATAGCCAATCACTTTGTTATTCAGTTTTGAAATAAACGTGAACTTCTAAAGAATTGTACCGGATTTTCGCATCTTGACAGCGAGTTTGTGTAACTAAATATTAGCAGCCCAAACCAGTAACCTCGTCTCACTCAAATGATCTGATACCAGTTTTCATTATGAAGCTTTCCCCATAAAGCATCAGATGCCATGATACACTTGATGTCGCATATCATACGACAACGCATCTCGTTCTTTCGGTTTATCAGTTTCTTTTCAATGCGAGTCTTTCATAAGAAGAGGGTATGGAATTCAGCGAGTAATATTACCCGATACATTAGTACTGGGTGGGGCAGGGCGTTATGTATATTTTACAGGGATGTATTACGGTATTAATAACCATATGTTGTTAGAATGAGGAAGTGATGTGCGACAATGGGAGATTCATACAATTGCTATTGTATTCTTGGTCATTGACATTGTAAATGTTAAGGTCAATCTGAGTAAATTACTAGTCTATCATCGATGCTCTGTGATAGGGTTATATAAAACTATATTGTCTCTATCTACAATAGTCTATTGCCTCAAGAACATTGGTATGACAATAGGAACACTGAGTGGCTTTGTCCTCACTAGAGAAAATGCATTGAGCAGTACTAGGCATCCACGGAGAGTAGCCAAAGCTTGTTAGCCAACCATTGTGACTGAGTAAAAGATTTTAGGTTACCTGCTATATAATTTATAAGTAAATTACTAGGTTCGTGATAATTGCCAACTCCTTAATGCATGATCTTAGATGATTTATATTAGAGCGTACGCTCTTTGTCCCAACCAAGCGACAACTATCTTACACCAACAAGTAAATAAAAACAACTGGGGAAGTTAATGCGCAGGCAACCATGAGAACTAGCGAGTAGATTTACCACAGATTTTTTCTCAAGTATGAAGTCTCATCAAGCGCGGGGCAATTATGTATCAGCGCCTCATGCTTAACAGTCATTAGTTACGGATCATAATTGTCCGCAGCCGAGTTCAAACGACACTTAAAATGCCACTACTACTAATGCCATGCCTCGAAGCAATCTTCGAGGCAAACAAGGCACTTCTTTTGTTAAAATTGAACCTAATTATATAAAATACCGTCACCGACTGAATGGCATCGCTGGACCAGCTTTCATTCCACACCGAATTAATTCTGAGAATTCACTCCACCCCGATTAGATATCAAGCAGTGGGATTTTATATTTTTTGACAAACCATCTCATCCCAGCAAACCACCATGATGTCACATTAATCGTGTGACTGACCCCGTCTTACGGAGTCAGCGAACAAATTCATTTGAGAGGAAATGAGACGGAGAGGCTTGGCGTAGAGTCAGCGAGTGCAGAATGCTAGCGACAGAGATTAACCTGATGGCAGAAAATTACCATCGTTGGTAATTAGCTAGCCAGTTAGGCATGGGAAATCTATGCTCCCAGAATAATCATGTACAGACCCTGTTTATCTTTACTAACACTTTACATCATCAGTCAGAAACAAACTGAATCGACGTCCATAGAGGACTTACTCATTATGAGGAAAACTAAAGATAGACAGCCAACACCATCGGAATTCCGATTACGACTCTACCCAATCTACTACTCTTCTCACAGCTATTTTTTGGTAAAAGAGAAATCGAAGAGCATGGATCTGTTTCGATGGCGCTATCAAATAAAATCCCCAGAAAGAGGAGACGATGAAAGCATGCCAACGGTCAAATAAATCATAAAGGCAGTCTCTCTGTCACTTTATGACTGACAGCAGCAGATCTGTACAGAAATAAAAATTTTCCGCGGGTGTCACATAAGATTTGTATATTGGGCTGACTAAAACGTTCTTCCTTCTAATGTCATATCTTACAACATCCAGAAAATGAAAGAGAAGAGGCATAGGTTTAGTTCTCAAAATGAACGAAAGCCTATAATAATTGTCACAAGCTATTAGTGCTAAAAGATCGCTACCGGTATATTTATGCTGAAATTCTAGTTCAGCTACCAACTATAGCTCAGTCACATCGATAAAGTTATGCTGTATGTCTTTCAGATTTTGCTAAAAGTAGTACAGAGAATGGCCCCTAAACTTGCAGCTCAGCGTTACCCAGGGTGCATCATCGGCAGACTTACTGCTTGTATTCACATATGACGTAGAGTATACCCAAAATTATAAGCACTAACCCAGAGTAAGGAGAAACAAGTTCAAGTCAAACAACATACTGGGTTGTTTGAGTTTTCTGGTGGGTTCATGTGCCACCTCGAACCCGACCCATCTAACTGATTACTGAGAGAGAACCTAACCGGACTGTCTACTGACATCATGACAACTTTCACTATCAAGGAAACTTTATGAGTTGGTTATTTATTGATTGAGTTGGTAGAACTGATGAAAACAGCTGTTTTTCTTTTCATTTGCTTGTGAATTCTGAATTTCTAGGCTTTCATTAGATAAGTATAAATATTAATAGGTGGAATCAATATACAAGTCAAAGGAAAGACAACTCCTCGTCACCTAGACTTGAGTACAGATCATGTGACCAGCAGTCCGATAATGGAGAACTGCTTCTGAGCAACACGCAGTCAGTAATTACCACTTGAGGCTCAACTTTCTGACGTGACACTGGTAACTGAAATGAGTTCGCCTATGACAACATTCAATCAGTATCGGCGTTCTGCTCAACAGCATTCATCAGGATATTACAGCATTCAGTAAATGATATCAGATCAAAATTTGTCTGGAAACTGTTGCTAAGGTAGAGGTGGTGTGATACCATCAGTTTCTGACTGAGTGAGGGGTTGGGATGCTTGAAGAATCACTCGAATCACTCTTAACAAGCCGTTGAACCCAGTCTTGGTACTCATGCAGTGGGATTATCTTTTGTGCGGGTCTGTTATTCTTCTGGAGATTACCTTTGTCAATGACCTATTCAGCATTATATAGGTCATGGACATAGGTTAGAGTTCAACCTGTAACTGGGTTTGGCCCATGCTCTGATACCCCAGAATCTTGCAGTGAAATGATTGGAGTATTATCTAGAATAGGTGGACACAGAATACGATAAAATATGATCTCTGGAGAAGAAAACTAATGTCCTCAGGAAGGATCAATAACAAAACCGTCAGCATGTAAATAGCATGGTGGGGAGCTGAATTGCGGCCGACTTACCATGCTTAGTTTATCCAGCCACCGCGGAGCCTGCTGGCCTAGTGAACATACACAGAGCAACTGGTCTATACACCGCACTCAAGAACTTATCATTGTAAAGCTCAATACATAGCATATCTTTAGGCTTTTGTCACTATGAAGGGATGCTCTTATATGTGGACAAAACACCAACGGTTAGCATTGACATGGGCAAAAGGCTCAGACAATGGTATATTCATCAAGCCCAACACGTAATGAATAGTTGCATATTATAACCTCTCTAATAATATGCCAGCAATTATTGTCAAGAGTAAACATTAGGAGACCGTACTGGGACTGCTCGATGAACCGCTGGGCAGGGCCGCGAGCGTGCATTACTCAATGCTGCCGGTAGGGCGCTGCTGATCCACCATCACTGCCTTGAGCTATCATTCTTACACAATGCGGGGTGAATAGAACAGAGATCTCAGGAGATACACAACCCGCGATCCCGAATGAATTGCGAACAATGGCGAATGAAACAGTATAGATTTCTCCTGGGAAGAAAGTCATCACTGATACACAAAACAGACTAGACAGAGCCCTCTCTCTAAATATAGCCCCATTTATGCAATGCAGCTGAGGCTTGATTCCACAACAGACACCACACATAGATCTTTGCTCAGACAAAAGAACCATAGTCTCCAGATAAAGACGTCACCGCCCCTCAAACAAGACAGAGCTTTGACCAGGGCCTTGATATCTGACTTGATGACATCACATCAGAGAGAAGATTCACTCCGTACTGTGTATGCCTGCTAGCTATTAGCAGGAGATTTACTGTTTGAGCACAGAGAATGGTGATTTAGTTTCAATCTTTAATGGAGACTCGCATTCAGATTGAATAAATTTTAAATTGGCTGTGGCTTTTGTTAGCTAAATGCCCACAGGAAAACTCTATTCAGAGTCTTCTATGAACTGCCTTTCACCATGGCATGCCCATTACCAAAGGACTGCTGTAAAATTGATCAACTATGGCCTGACACTATTAGAGTATAGATATCAACTCTGCTGCATGTGTCACCTCAATGGGTTATCAACGCCATTCAGATCTGGTGTGTTCCCAGTATGGCAGCCTACGTCGACTCTCCTCCGCCCCCTCCGTCTCCTTGCCGAGGCTACGACTGAAACAGGAGAACTAAAGTGACCCCCAATTTAAAGGATGCTACAACAGAGATAGGTACCGAGATCGGACGACGACTGGATGTGAGGTTGCGTATCTGTTTACTCGTTTCATTTGTCAGACTCTCATTTAGCCAAGCACAGTTGTTTGGTGTGAGTCGTAAGACCAGTTGACTATTCTACTATCTTTACCACATATTTCCCCAAAATTCATACACATGTGATGCAAGGAGAGCTGAACTACAGGAACCTCTGGTCCTAAATCTATGTAGTTAGTTATCTAATAAGCCACGGATTCACCAAAAATGGTATTCATCTGAGTAAAATGCTATATGACCATGAAATACAATTTTTATGTATTGCTCTAGTCGGGCACTGGGCTATCCTATTTAATTGACTTCCTTAGCATGAGCCTTGTTGGTGAGGTAGAAGATTGGAATTAGATGAGGAACCCATTCTTACAGTGGACTTGAATCCGGGATCTTTCGATCATGCGACCAAGAGCTTTGGCAATTGAGTTATGCCTTCCCAATTCTTGCTGGGATAAGCCGACTTGAATACTAACTAGGCAAATTTTTATTACCGCCTACAGGTGGCACCATGCAGACATCCAAAACTGTTATCACTGAACCAACTATACATGTACTAGAAAAAAATATCAGCCTATTCGCTTAAGTTTAGAGCCTTTAGCTGGAGCTTTATAAGCTCTCTATACACCATTCGGTGGCTACAGCTGTGTTAGCACAGAACAAGCTCCAGGTGTCAGGAGATCATGCTCTCGAGTAGTTCTGAGTGGTACTGGTCTATTTACAGAAGCCTCACGAAACGTATTGAGGAATTAGTCATTATTTAGTCACACTGGAACAGCCAAAGGCGTTGGTAAATAATATTATAACAACATCTTGGTATGAAAGTTCAAGGTCATATTTTCTCTGAGCTAGAAACTCATGCAGAGTATGGAAAGGAAGAAGGGTATTTCTGACGTGACATCGTAGTGTTGTCATGCAGCATTTGCTAGTAATTTGCCCACCACTCTGGTAATGTTTGGTTGAGAAGTGGTGTACTAGACCTTTTTTATCAGACAGATTTCTTTCAAGAATATCTCTGAATTGACCAAAGAAAGGAAAATCAATCGCGAGCTGTAGTTCGCTCTTCACCGCTTCTGTGCAAAATTCCAGCTAGAGAAGTTGCCAGACCATCAAACAAATGGCAGTTTTGGGCAAGCCAAATTATGCGATCACATAGGGTCATAGCTGGAGCATATATGTAGACTGAATAAAGCTAGCCTTTTGAAATACAACAGTTTGTAGCTTTGTATTATCATGGCAAGTTCATTTATCAGGAGTTATCCTCTCCCTTGATATCCGCAATAAGTTTCCTTATACTGAGGAACTGTCTGTGATATCACTCTATACGTTTAGTTCAGCATCTCCGTCCGTAGGCCGACTACACATTACCCTGACACAGCCTAGTATCTCAGTGACTGCGATCACAGAGGGTATGAGATCAACTACTCAGATTTCTAAAAGCATGGGCGCTGATGAACTGCTGTTAGACTATGGAAGCTATCTATATAGAGCTAGTTCACTTACTTCACTTGAGATCCGTTGGGTAGAGTTGTTGATCTTCGCTGCCACCATTACGTGGTTCCTCACAGTTCTCAGTATTTGAGTGGCAGTTAGTTTCGTGTGGAAGCTTTAATCTTCCAGCCGCGCCACTCTCAATCACCCATGCAGGCATTGTCCTTACACACGAACGATTGTCAAATCCAGAGTCCACCACCCACCTGCTTTAGTCTGTGAAGCTCTGCTGCTCTCTGCAAAAAGTCCTACAACCGTCTGTGGCTAATAGAAAGGCTTCAATGCACTGAATTTCAAGTATAGGTTGGTCACAATAGATTGCTAACATTTCTTTTCTACTTTTAATCATTACCCGATGGTTCGTTGACAAAAGCATCACTTAGAGTCTTTTAAAACTATAGACATTACAGTCATAGAAATCATCTGAAATAACTATTCAAACTGGCTGAATAACTTTTATTCCGAGGCAAGCAACTGACTTTCGATCAATCTCCAGCCTTCAATCAAATCGTCTGCAGGGATTTCCTTTATACTAAGGCATTACACAACTATCTACACGAAATCAATAATAAATAAGAATTAGGACTTTTAATTGGTCTTTTAACAGTGATAAGTCTTATCCAGATAATATTGTAAAAAATATCCGTTATGATTTGATATTCACCAGTCTGGGATGGTCACAAAACCAGGGACAGTTTCATATACCTATAGTTTACAGGGTTTGGGTCAGTTGCAGGCTTTAGAGCTCCCTAACTTCAGGACTGCTTCTAGAAAGACTGTCACACCCATTCCAGCTGAAGGGCCCACCTCCTCCCCCAGTATCATTCGGCTGCTTTTCGACTGCAGTGGTGCGTTTACTCTTCCCTATGTGGTGCTGTTGAATGGAATGGTTGAAGGATAGATCACTGGATGGAGTATTCCAATCATCCACTCATTGGCTCATTTTCAATGGGGTTTCATCATTGATTGGGTATCAGACTTCAGCATATATTCTTCCATTTTTCACAAATTATGCCGGATTTGTGTGATCTCTACAGGGTGTGCACCGCGTGACCCCTAGGCAATCAAAACTGGCTTTCGGCTCATCTAATCAATATTCTGAGCTTCTACCATTAGAGGGCACGCCCCATCCAGCCTCTACTCCGTTGCTCTTTGCTGTTGGGTTGAGAGAAAAGATAACTAAAAGACTTTTCAACACACTACCATCCATATCGGTGATATTAGAATTGGCTAATTCATTTTCATCGGGGCAGATTAAGCTGCATTGTATTTGCCTCCCATAGATTTTGAGCTTGACTCGTGATGCCAACTTGCGCATGTTTAGGATCTAGAAAACCTTTGGAAAACGGTGAAAGCGTAGAATGCAACACGCAAGCCAAGACATTGGAGCTCTCCTCTGTATTAAACTAGGGATAGATTTCACTAGCTAGAGCGCTCGACTACATATATTTTGATGTAGTGTTTTACATTTTTGAAGTCGATACAAGTTGGGAACGAGCAGGATTGGAAATATCGAATACAATTTAGTACTCGTTACTGTTACTTGTTTCATTTTGTGGAGCGAAAATGGTAACGATTGGCTCACGAAGATTCAGAATCGAAATCAGTATCAGTCACAATCAGAATGCATATGATACTCTCATTCTCTCAATAACAGGCTCATCTGGATTCAATGGTTATGAAGTTTGTTATATAGTAAACACCCAACTAAAACAGTCAGCCACTAGTACTAGCTAGTAAACGGACAGTTGGAGCAGCTGTCACATTGCTCAGATCCTAGGTTTAAGCCTTCATCATGCTAGGCTCTCTGTTTAGCAACCGAGCTCCTCACATAATTCCCAGCCCTCACTGATCCAGAGTTATTATCCTGGATGGTGCGTCTATGCATCTACCTCAGATAGGGCCACTGGCTTACTAGTCACTGACTACTGATGTTGCTTCCCATCCCATTTCTCCTTGTTGATTCGTAAATTATTTTTTTTACTGATTATTGAAGAATAAGTCACTGCCATTAACATTAAATTTAGTTCTTACTGGTTTAGCTCATGGATAGGTAGTCCGCATGTATTTTGTTGAAATGTTGGGATACATAATCATGAAGTTTTCAATGAGTCATGTTTTTAACTTTATATCTGAAACATTAACAAGAATAAAAATGTAAATAATGTGCACAGTAAAATTGAATATTACCCATTTCATTAACCACAATTAACCAACATGACTGTGAAACCAGTCTCCATAGAGCTGGTCAAATCAATCCCCATATCATAGCAGTGACTAGAGGACTCCAGTGGCAGCAGTTAGGTGGATACTCCGTCCTTCTGGTGACCCAGATCCTGGCGTTCTGATATCTGTGTCTGCACCGCAGCTCTGAGAGCTTCCAGAAACCTCGGTAGAGTGGTGACAGGAGCTTGCACGAAGAGAGCGTGGGCGAGGAATGGCAGCTTACGGATAGTCCGCCCACTGAACCCTTCTGTTAGAAAGGCGATATCTCGGAGAGCGCATGAGTGAACCGTGGTGACTTCATCCCCCATAGCCTTCAGAACACGCCATTCTAATATCTACAGTATCAGCGGGTGTTGGGAGATTCATAACTGAAAGGACTGACAGTGGATAACTAGTTGCTGAGCTGGTGAAAATCAGAGACTAAGTGTGATGAGTTCATACGAGGTATTAACCCTTCACAATGACCAGCCCATGAGTGTGGCTTGGTTCTATCAGGGATGCAATTTAGTTTTTACTGTGAGTACTATTAGTGCAATGCTTCAACCAGCGAGATCTAACACAGTGGGGACAGGTCTGCAACAGGAATCTACCTGCAAGGAACATGGATCTTTAGCAGGAGAAAATGCCTTCAGTGGTAGGAGAACATCATTCTCTTACTTGGATAGCTATGCTAGAGGCCTGTTTTCGGGATGGTTCAATAAAGACTGTTTGTTGCATCGGCAGCCACTATTTCCCATGGTGATCTAAACCTTTTAGGGTGATAGAATATAACAACACTGGGAGTTAGACTAGGAGCCACTTCGTGCACTGTATACTAAGCCACTGCTTCAGTCCGAAGGGGGGGGGGTCCAGACCTGTTGTGTAGAGGATAGACCAGTCATGGTGTAGAGCTACCAGTTTTTGGGGAGATAAACCTGTTGTGTCAATGACAGACCTGTTGTGGAGGGAGCAGACATGTTGTGGAGAGCGCAGACCTGTTGTGGAGGGAAAATACATGTTCTGTAGAGGGGTACATACCTGTTGTGGAGGGTACAGGCCTGCTGTGGAGGGAACAGACCTGTTGTGGAGGGTACAGGCCTGCTGTGTAGGCTATACAGACCTGTTGTGGAGGGTACA
>Ga0224501_10002939_pt1 | contig 13411 bp, 13 predicted proteins | sample SF_Oct11_sed_USG_4_FD_169105 | JGI IMG/M metagenome (GOLD analysis project Ga0224501, IMG submission 169105) | Sediment microbial communities from San Francisco Bay, California, United States - SF_Oct11_sed_USGS_8_1 | ecosystem: Environmental > Aquatic > Marine > Sediment | place: USA...
CAGAGCAGAAAAATACAGAAGACAAGCGCGGTAATAACCCGTTTGTTAAACAGCCAACCCTCACGGATATGATCTTTTATTGTTAACCCTGTAATCATATTTACACCATTACAGAATCTGGAATGCTCTTCGGATATTTCTCAGGAAAAGGTAAACCCATGGCCATAGCAGAAGACTGGTGATGGATGAAATCCAGTATGTCCATGTATCAGGGGGTGTATCGATAATACCAAGCACCCAGAGCGATACCATTTGTTGCATGGCAACCAACACCATAATACTCAGAGCTTGCTGCCACATCGGGAAGACACGCAGGCGTTGATACATTTTGAGTGTCAGGTAGGCGACAATAGAGAGTCCCAGCGCATGTTGTCCGAGCAGAGTTCCAGTCAATACATCCAGCATGAGCCCCAATACCCATGCGGTACCGACACCGACACGTTCCGGTAGTGCGAGACACCAGTAGATGAGAACCAGAGCGGCCCACTGTGGTTGGTAAATCCTTGCCCATTCCGGTAACGGAATAAGCATGAGTACCATAGCAAGAAAAAACGTACTCCAGATAACCCAGAATCCGCGCGGTAATGGAATCATTTGGATTCCCCTGTTTGTTGCAGGACAGGTTGTGCTTCCACTCCTGCGTCAGGAGTACTTGACCAGACCAGAAGCACTTCTTTATTTCTTTCCAGCTGGGCTGTAGGTTCAGCAATAATGCGTGCAAACGGTACGGCCGGGTTGCGATCAATTTTTAGAATACGTGCGACCGGGTAACCGGAAGGAAAGCGGCCACCCAGCCCTGATGACACCAGCAGATCGCCTTCCTGAATATCTGCATTATTTGGAATATGAGGAATTTCAAGCTGGTTCAGTGTGCCGGTACCGATGGCAATAGCACGTAAACCGTTACGGTTTATTTGCACTGGAATGGCGTGAGTGGGATCGGTAATCAAGGTGACCATACTGGACAAAGGTGACAAGTGGATCACTTGACCCATAATGCCATTGGCATCAAGAACCGGCTGGCCTGAGAACACATTGTGATTACTTCCCTTGTTGATGACAACCTGTCGGCGAAAAGGATCCATGTCAATGGATAGTAATTCTGCAATCAGGACGCGTTCTCCGGCCTTGGGTGAAGAATCCAGTAATTCACGTAGCCTGACATTTTCAGCCTCCAGTGCCGAGAATTTTTGCAGACGCGCCTTTAAAACCAGATTCTCATCGTGAAGCCGTTCATTTTGTTCAGATAACGTGCTTCTTAAGGTCAGTGATTCATTTAGCCAGGAAACAGCGCTGATTGGCAGGTTGATGGCATACTGGACGGGATAAAGCAGAACAGTCAGGCCTTTCCGAATATTTTCCAGATGCTTGTCACGATGATCAGCAGAGATCAATGCAATCGAGATCAAGGAAAAAATGATCAGTCGTATCGTTAACGAAGGTCCTTGTATGAATAATGGTTTAATTGCTATACCCCTGAAATATCAGATAATCAGCACTCCAACGAGTACAGTTTAGCAGTCTGTCACCATTGATAGAAACAGGATTATTGTTATCAACCGTTTATCAGGAAACGGTATTATTATTCTGTAACAAAGAAATCGGTTCCGTGTTCTTCCATTAATTCAAGTGCTCTGCCACCGCCGCGCGCAACACAAGTCAGTGGATCTTCTGCAATCACGACCGGGATACCGGTTTCTTCACTCAGTAATTTATCCAGCGAATTAAGTAATGCACCACCGCCGGTCAGTACCAGACCTTTTTCAGCTACATCCGAACCCAGTTCCGGTGGTGTTTGTTCCAGTGCAGATTTCACAGCAGCCACAATACCGGACAAAGGTTCCTGCAGGGCCTCAAGGATCTCGTTACTATTTAGAGCGAAACTGCGTGGTACACCTTCTGCCAGATTACGGCCTTTAACCTCGATTTCCTTTACTTCTGAAGCAGGATAGGCCGAGGCCACTTCCAGCTTGATGCGTTCTGCGGTGGATTCACCAATCAATGTGCCGTAATTTCTGCGTACATAGCTAATAATCGCCTCATCAAAGCGGTCTCCCCCAATCCTGACGGAGGCTGAATAGACGATGCCGCTCAGCGAAATAACCGCCACTTCGGTAGTGCCACCACCAATATCCACGACCATGGAGCCCTTGGCTTCACTGACGGGCATACCGGCGCCGATGGCTGCAGCCATGGGTTCTTCTATTAAATAGACTTCCCGGGCACCTGCTCCAGCAGCAGATTCCTTGATGGCACGGCGTTCAACCTGGGTTGATCCACACGGAACGCAGACCAATACGCGTGGGCTAGGTCGAAAATAACGGGTCTGATGCACCTTATGTATAAAGTGTTGCAACATCTTCTCAGTAACAGTGAAATCAGCGATCACACCATCCTTAAGTGGCCGAATTGCAACGATATTTCCGGGTGTACGACCCAGCATCATCTTGGCTTCAGCACCAACTGCAGCAACGGTTTTGGCACCACGTCCACCCAAATCCTGACGGATGGCAACGACGGAGGGCTCATCCAGGACAATACCCTGGCCACGGACATAGATCAGGGTATTGGCAGTACCCAGATCGATGGAAAGGTCATTTGAAAAAATTCCACGCAGGCGGTTGAACATTGTTGGGGCTTACTCCCTTTATAGTAATTATTTTGCTTACTCTATCAATGCATTCGACTTTGGGCAAGATGCTATCTGTGATAAGTTACGACCTCGCATTTTTGTGGAGATTACAAACATGGCATTGGACAGAACAGATGTTGAAAAAATTGCTCATCTGGCACGTCTGGCCACAGAGGAAAGCGAGTTGCCCGGATATGCGGATGACTTGTCAAATATTCTGAAACTGGTCGAACAAATGGACGCGGCAGATACCGCCAATGTAGAGCCGATGGCGCATCCGCTGGATATGGCTCAACGCCTGCGTGAAGACGAGGTCACCGAAGAGAATCAGCGCGAACATTTTCAGAATATAGCCCCGCAGGTGGAATCAGGATTGTATCTGGTTCCTAAAGTTATCGAATAAATAGAGAATTCACAGGCTGGAAATTGCCAGTTTAAAAATGGCACAGCCGGATCAGATCAGATGCACACAAAAACCATTGCCGAAATTATCGAAGGATTACGTAACAAGCAATTCTCAAGTGAAGAATTGACGAAGGCGTATCTTGATAGAATCAAGCAACATGATAAAACGCTGAACAGTTTTATTACGGTTGATGCAGATGTTGCACTTAAAAATGCACGCGATGCAGATAAAAAGATCGCGGATGGCAATGCAGAATCTCTAACGGGTATTCCGATTGCGCAAAAAGATATTTTTTGTACTCAGGGGATAAAGACGACTTGTGGTTCAAAAATGCTGGATAATTTTATTGCGCCCTATAACGCAACGACTGTGCAAAAATTTAATGATGTAGGTGCAGTACTTGCAGGCAAAACCAACATGGATGAATTTGCAATGGGTTCGTCCAATGAAACCAGTTTTTATGGTGCAGTAAAAAATCCATGGGATACCAATGCTGTACCAGGTGGTTCTTCCGGTGGCTCTGCTGCCAGTGTGGCTGCACGTCTGGTACCTGCTGCAACCGGTACTGATACCGGTGGTTCCATTCGTCAGCCAGCGGCTTTATGCGGAATTACAGGGTTAAAACCTACTTATGGCCGGGTTTCGCGCTATGGCATGATCGCATTTGCATCCAGTCTTGATCAGGGCGGACCGATGACACAAACCGCTGAAGATGCCGCCATTATGTTGAACGTCATGGCCGGATTTGATCAACGTGATTCCACCAGTGTGAACAAGCCGGTACCTGATTACACAAGTACACTGGAAGATTCTGTTAAAGGATTAAAGATTGGTTTGCCAAAAGAATATTTTGGTGAAGGGCTGGATCCGGCTGTAGGTGATGCAGTGCAGGTTGCGATTAAAGAATATGAAAAAATGGGTGCTACTGTTCAGGAAATCAGTTTACCCAATACTCATTTTGCAGTACCAACTTATTACGTGATTGCACCGGCAGAATGTTCATCCAATCTGTCGCGTTTTGATGGCGTACGTTTTGGTCATCGCTGTGATAATCCAAAAGATTTAATGGACCTTTATACGCGTTCCCGCAGTGAAGGTTTTGGTGAAGAAGTCAAACGCCGTATCATGATTGGTGCCTATGCATTGTCAGCCGGTTATTACGATGCCTATTATCTGAAGGCACAAAAAATACGCCAGTTGATTAGCAACGATTTCAAACAGGCATTTGAAAAAGTGGATGTCATCATGGGGCCAACAGCACCGGATGTTGCATTTAATATCGGTGAGCGTACCGAAGATCCGGTCACTATGTATTTATCTGATATCTATACTATTGCGGTCAATCTGGCTGGTTTACCCGGTATTTCCATACCTGCCGGTTTTGCCAAGGATCGTCCGGTCGGGTTACAGATCATTGGTAATTATTTTGAAGAAGCGCGTTTGCTGAATGTATCGCACCAGTATCAGAAGGTCACTGACTGGCACAGGCGTGTACCAAAGGGTTTTGAATAATGGAATGGGAAACAGTCATCGGACTGGAAATACATACCCAGTTACGAACAAAGAGTAAAATTTTTTCCGGCGCATCGACGGCCTATGGTGCCGAGCCTAATACACAGGCGTGTGCAGTTGATCTGGGTTTGCCTGGTGTGTTGCCTGTCCTGAACAAGGAAGCCGTACATATGGCTGTCAAATTCGGTGTGGCAGTCAATGCCGAAATAACGCCGCGTTCCATTTTTGCGCGTAAAAATTATTTCTATCCGGATTTGCCAAAAGGTTACCAGATTAGTCAGTTTGAATTACCGATCGTTGGCAAGGGTGAGTTGGAGATCACACTGGCCGATGGCAGTGTAAAAACGATTGGGATTACCCGTGCCCATCTGGAAGAGGATGCCGGTAAATCCCTGCATGAGGATTTTCAGGGTATGACCGGAATTGATCTTAATCGTGCAGGCACGCCTTTACTGGAAATTGTATCTGAACCGGATATGCGTTCAGCCGAAGAAGCGGTTGCATACATGAAAAAACTGCATTCACTGGTGCAATATATTGGAATTTGTGACGGCAACATGCAGGAGGGTTCGTTCCGTTGTGATGCCAATGTCTCTGTGCGCCCCAAAGGCCAAAAGGAATTTGGTACGCGTGCAGAACTGAAAAATATTAATTCATTCCGTTTTGTTGAACGTGCGATTAACTTTGAAGTTGAGCGTCAGATTGATGTGATTGAATCGGGTGGACAAGTCGTGCAGGAAACCCGTTTGTATGATGCGGACAAGGATGAAACCCGTTCCATGCGATCAAAAGAAGAATCACATGACTATCGTTATTTCCCTGATCCGGATTTGCTGCCAGTTGAAGTTACAGCCGATGATATCGAAAGAGTACGTGGCGAATTACCTGAATTGCCGGATCAGAAACGGGATCGTTTTATGGCTGATTATGAATTAAATATGGAAGAGGCGAATATCCTGACCTCAAGTCGTGAAACCGGTGATTATTTTGAAACAGTGATCAAGGCCAGTAATAGTAAGCCAAAGATATGTGCTAATTGGGTTATGGGAGAACTGTCTGGTGCATTGAATAAATCAGACATGTCAATTTCAGAAAGTCCGGTTAGTGCAGAAATGTTGGGTGGTTTAATTCAACGTATTAATGACAATACCATTTCCGGCAAGATCGCCAAACAGGTGTTTGAGGCCATGTGGAATGGGGAAGGTGATGCCGATGCTGTCATTGAAAACAAGGGCCTGAAACAGGTTACTGATACCGGTGCTATTGAAAAGATCATTGATGAAATTCTGGCTGCCAATACCGCACAGGTAGAGCAGTACAGAGCAGGCAAGGAAAAAATGCTGGGATTCTTTGTTGGTCAGGTTATGAAACAATCGCAGGGCAAGGCCAATCCGGCCATTGTGAACAATTTATTGAAGGAAAAACTCAGTTCCTGAAAAAATCGGGCTCTTCTGTCACACTGTCATCATCACATTCACAGAACATTTCAACACGATTACGCCCGTTGTCCTTGGCGGTGTAAAGTGCCTTGTCCGCATGGTTTAGCATAAACTCAAAATCAACATGCGATTGCTTGTCGGGTTCTGCACAATTTACACCGCAACTTACAGTGATATGTATGGTTTTGCCACTATGAATAAATGGAATTTCCTGAGTAGCAATCCGAATTTTCTCTGCTAACTGGACTCCCCCGGTTCTATCATCACTGACTCCAAGGAGCAAAAATTCTTCACCACCGGTACGAAACAGATAATCATTAGAGCGTGAGTGCCTGCGAAGAATATTGGCAAAATGGATCAGGCATTGATCGCCACATGGATGACCATACTGATCATTAATATGCTTGAAATGATCAAGGTCGAAAATAATAACATTGATAAATTTTTTATCACGTCTGGTTTGTGCCATCAATTTTGGGAATATTTCGGCCAGATGACGGCGATTATGCAGTTTTGTCAGAGTATCAGTGATGGCAAGTTTCTCAAGTTCCTTGTGGGCCTGTTGAACCTCGTCCTCTTTTTCCCTTAATGCCTGCAGCATATCAGCAAACTGGTTTGCCAGACCTTCGATTTCATTGCGTGCCTTTGTTTTACTCATTTTCGGGATTTTTCCGGACACAATTTCTGCTGTCATTGCCATCATCATTCTAAGAGGGGTTGCAAAATCACGGATAAGAACAAGCCCGACTGCAAGTACAAGAATACTGCCAGTTATAGCCAGACCAAAAATGGTTTGCTGATAGGATGCCAGATTTTGCATGAGTATTTCTTCCCTGATACCCAGCCACATTTCTATATTTCTGTCGATTAAACGGGGAATGGTGATTTTTTTAATATGATAACGATGCCCATTAACCTCGAAGATATTGCCATCAGACTGAAAATTCATTCCGTTTATATTATTAATTGTCGATGTAAATATATTACCATTATCAACAATAAACAGTTCGCTCCCGCTTGTGTTTTTTAATTGACTCAGCGAGCTATTGTTTATGTCATCTGAAATAACAATACTTCCAATTTGTTCATCAAGATAGCTGATAGGGGAATAGGCTACTATCTCGATACCATCCTCACATTTCATGGCAAAGGAAGTGCTCAGACTGCTATGAATTATAGAGTTGTTATTTTTAGTTATTGTTTTTGATCCTTTCCCGGCAAGGAGCTTACCTTCTTTTGTCAGGATCATGTTGTATTCAACCGGAAGCCATCCAAAGCTCTTTTTATAGAAGGTTTTTAATGGTTCCACATCGCTGTTAACACGGACAACAACAAACATATATTCCTGCAGGGTTGAATTCTCCCTGACCATAGCTGCATAGTGCATGAGCTCATCCTGTTTTGATTCAATATGAGATGTGATGAGTTGCACTACTCTGGCAAGATGGTTATCTGCTTCGTTTAATAATGCGTCCTGTAGTATTTTGTTTGAATACAGCAGAATACCGGACAAAAATCCCATTAAAAGGACCATGTAAACGATAAGACGTGTTTTATAAGTAGCAGGGAACTTCATTTCAAAAATAAACAATTATTGCAGTTTATACTCACCAACTCCGGAAGGAAGTAGATTATATTTCTTTGCAACCGGATGTGTAGCCAGCTCCTCTTGTGCTGTTGAGATAATCTTCAGGATGGAATGTGACGGTTTCTGATTAGTAACAATAGATAGCTGACGATGAAATGGGTATTTGCCGTTTTTCAACGTTTCAGCAGAGGCCTTTATGTTATTAACTGTAATGCTTTTTACCTTATCACCCGGTTTAAATGCCCACGCAGAGCCGGTATGACCGATTGCACTTGGAAAATCATTTACACGTTTAACCATTGCTTCGGCACTTTTTACATTTAATCGTTTCTCACTGAAATCCTTTTTTGAAGGTAAAATAGTTTTCCAGTGACCAGGTCGGTCACTGCAATGTAAACGGTTAACAGTAACAATGGGTTGATCAAGACCACCCACTTCTTTCCAGTTGGTTATTTCACCCTTAAAAATGTGCCTGACTTGCTGGATGGACAGATTGGTTATTGGGTTGTTGCGATTTACGATAATAAGAATGGGTTCTATTGCTAACGGGAACACTCGTAACTTTTTCTTTGAGATTTCCTCGTCACTCAACGGGCAGCAAACAAAACCAAAGGTCTCATCATCTGGCTTGTTTTCCAATGCCAGCTTAATACCCGCGTTACAACCGGAACCCAACATGGATGCTTGCCCATATAATTTGAGTTGGTGTCCTGATGCTTCTTCCAGAATGGGCTGCAATGCATCCATAACTACCCATGAAAAATGGGCACCGGCCCCTGTGATAAATCCATTATTCTCTGGGTGGTCGGCATTGACAAAAATAGGGCAAAAAAGCATCAAGCCTAGAACGAGTCTAAAATATGTTTTCATATAACCACCTGAAATTATTAATGTAATAAGCAATTCAAAAATAACGAATTTTCACACATATGTTATCGGTATTCCGAGCATATTCTTGAGAATAAGGGAATAGTCAGGTACTTAACAATGACTGATATCGAGCCGGTTTCCACAGGCCATTTTTGTCATGCACAGACAGGACAAGCCGGATCTTTACCGAGTTTTATACTGCGCCATTCCATGGTTTTTGCATCAAGCAATAACAGTTTACCGGTCAGTGTTTCACCAAACCCAAGTAAAATTTTTATAGTTTCCAGTGCCTGAATACTGCCAATAATACCAACCAGTGGTGCAAGTACACCGGTTTCTGTACATGACTCATCCAGCTCATCACCTTCCTTGTAAAGGCAGTGGTAACAGGGTGAATCCTTTTTATCGTTATTAAAAACGGTAATCTGTGCTTCCATCCTGATAGCTGCACCGGAAACGAGCGGTGTTCCGGTTTTTACGCAGGCTTTGTTGATAGAAAAACGGGTAGTAAAGTTATCGGTTGCATCAATGACAACGTCAGATTTTTGTATTTCATTAATCAGTTCATTTTCATTCATTCGATGATTAATGGTAGTTACATTGATATCAGGATTGAGTGAAAGCAGGGTTTCTTTTGCTGAATCAGTCTTGTATTTGCCAATATCATTCTGGGTATGTGCAATCTGGCGTTGTAGATTGGATAATTCAACCTTGTCATCATCAACAAGAGTCAGGTTCCCAATACCAGCTGATGCGAGATACATGGCAACGGGGGAACCAAGTCCACCCATTCCAATTATCAACACATGTGAATCGAGTAATTTTTGCTGACCGATGACGTCGATTTCCGGCAGCATGATTTGTCGGCTATAGCGCAGGAGTTGTTCGTCATTCATAATAGGAATCAATTTGAAAGATTTAATATATTAAATGGCTTACAGATATTCTCGCCAATAGCGTGGACGTTCATCACGGCAACCGTGTTTGAGTTGTTGGTAACGGTTTATAAATATATCACGGGTACATTTCCCCTGATCAGCATTACAGCCCATGTTGGCACGTTGCGTTTCTTCAGTGTAGTAATAAAGAGCGCGCCTCATTTTAACAAGCAGACTGTTATCCAGATGGAAACCCAGTTCATGCAGGGTGTCCTCAATCAGTTTAAGGGTGATGTTAAGTACGTTATATGAAAGCTGGATATGCACCGGGGAGATCAGGGAAACAGCTTCAATCCCTTTTATATTGTTGAGCAATAAAACCGCTGTTCTGGCCTGATCCTTGTCTGGATGCAGGTTGCAGAAATAAATATTCCGTGTCTTGAGAATATCCTGTTGTTGTGTCCCCATGTTTTTATGCTACTGCCTGTACAGAAATTATCAAGTTGTTTCAACCGTGCCGGAAGCAGTAATAATTAATCGGGTAATTTGCCCAAGGTGATACGTTCATGACCGGACAGATCAATACTGGTTTGAATATCGGCAAACCCTTGTTTTTGTAATATTTCCCTGACAGCGGTGCCTTGTTTATAGCCGTGTTCAAATGCCAGTATGCCTCCGGGGTAAAGGTGCCTGCCAGCATTGGCGGTAATCTGCTCAATACAGGCTAGTCCATTGTTTTCTGCAACCAGTGCGGACTCAGGTTCAAATCGTACATCGCCTTGCCGGAGATGCGGATCAAGCTTACTTATGTAGGGCGGATTGGATACGATTACGTTAAAACGTTTATCTGCAAGCGGTTCAAGCCAGTGTCCTGATAAAAACTGGATATTATGTATGTTGAGTTGCTGTGCATTGGATTTTGCAACATTAAGCGCTTCCCCGGAAATATCCGTGGCGGTAACAGAACAGCCTGCTCGTTCATGTGCAATTGCCAGCGCAATGGCACCACTGCCTGTTCCCAGATCGAGAATCTGCCATGCCGTATTTTTCGGGATCAGTTCGAGTATTTTTTCAACTAGTAATTCTGTTTCCGGTCTTGGAATTAACGTATCCGGAGTAACATTTAATTGCAGTGACCAGAATTCCCTGTGACCTGTAAGATGGGCAACAGGTCTGCCGTCTTTTCGTTGTTCAATGAGTTGTAGAAATTCTTTTCGCACATTATCAGGAACAACTTTTTCAGGATGTGCAAAAAGATAAGCGCGATTAGCTTTCAGGACGTGTGTCAACAATACTTCAGTATCAAGACGAGCACTGCCAGAATTATTCAGATATTGAATGGCAGACTGAATGAGTTCTTCAATTGTTTTTGATTTATTTTCTGATGCAGATAATGGTTCCATCTTTAACCTGTATCTTCGTGGTCAGAAAGATTGCTTTAACAACGGGTTATTCACCCAATGCAGCAAGTAAATCAGCCTGATATTCATTAACCAGTGGTTCGATAACCTGATCAAGATTGCCATGCATGATTTCATCCAGTTTATACAGGGTCAGATTAATACGGTGATCGGTCATCCGACCTTGCGGGAAATTATAGGTGCGAATACGTTCCGATCGATCACCACTACCGACAAGATTACGACGCGTTTCTGCCTGTTCACTGCTTTGTTTTTCCTGCTCTTCAGCCAGCAGTTTGGCTTTAAGCAGGGACATCGCACGTGCACGGTTTTTATGTTGTGAACGTTCATCCTGACATTCGATCACAATACCGGTAGGCAAGTGTGTCATTCGTATAGCAGAATCGGTTTTATTGACATGCTGACCACCGGCACCGGAAGCGCGGAAGGTATCAATTTTCAGATCAGCCGGATTGACTTCGATTTCATCAATCTCGTCTGCCTCAGGCAAGATGGCAACAGTACATGCAGAAGTATGAATGCGACCCTGAGACTCAGTTTCCGGTACGCGCTGAACACGATGGGCACCCGATTCAAACTTGAGTCTGGAATAGGCGCCGGCACCATCAATGCGGACAATGATTTCCTTATAGCCGCCATGTTCACCTTCACTGGCACTGATAATTTCAACCTGCCATCTTTTCAATTCAGCATAACGGGAATACATGCGGAATAGATCACCGGCAAAAATGGCGGCTTCATCACCACCGGTACCGGCACGTATTTCAAGAAAAATATTTTTATCATCATTGGGATCTTTCGGCAGCAGGAGCTTGTTCAGTTCCAGTTCCTGCTCTTCTTTCCTTTTTTTAGCCTGTTTCAGCTCATCTTCTGCCATGGCGCGCATATCAGCATCATCATCTTGCAGCATTTGTTGTGCTGACTCGATATTATCCAGAGTTTTCTGATATTGCTGAAAGCTTTCAACAACCGGTTTTATCTGGGCATATTCACGCGACAGATCGCGATAGCGATTTTGATCATTGATAATACCGGCATCTGCCAGTAATGCATTCAGTTCTTCCATGCGTTCATTAATTGTTTCAAGTTTATTTAAAACAGAGCTTTTCATAACTGCGGAATTCAGATTAGTCGTTATCGATATTCAGTAAAATGCGGGCAGCTTCCAGAAGATCATGGCGGCCTTCATAACTGGCCTGTTTCATCTGAACACTGGGTTGATGTACCAGTTTATTAGTTAACAGATTGGCCAGTTCTTCCAGTACCTCTTCAGGATTTTCACCATTAGCCAGTTTTCTTTTGGCCTTGTCGAGTGTTTCCTGACAAATGGCCTCGGCATTCTCACGATAGTTTTTCACCAGTGATACCGCTTCCAGTGATTGCAGCCAGTTCATAAAATGCAGAACCTCGGTATCAATAATTTCCTCAGCCTGTCTGGCGGCTTCCTGTCGTGATTTCATGCCTTCATCAATGATTTCTTTCAAGTCATCAACACTATAGAGATACACGTCCTGCATGTTTCCAACTTCCGGTTCAATATCACGCGGGACCGCTATATCGACCATGAAAATCGGGCGATGCTTGCGTTGTTTGATAGCGCGTTCGACGGTACCTTTGCCCAGAATGGGTAACTGGCTGGCGGTAGATGAAATCACAATATCTGCTTCTGCCAGATGATCCGGCATTTCACTGAGTGCAATGGCCTTGGCACCAAACTCTTCTGCGAGTAATCCGGCACGCTCTATGGTGCGATTCGCCACAATCATTCGTTGAATACCATTTTCTTTCAGGTGACGGGCTGTTAATTCAATCGTGTCACCGGCACCAATCAACAAGGCAGTGTGATTACTCATATCACTGAAAATCTGTTTGGCCAGACTGACCGCGGCAAAGGCAACGGATACCGGACTGCCACCAATTGCAGTATTAGTACGAATACGTTTTGCAACTGAAAATGAATATTGAAACAGGCGATTTAAAAAAATACCCAGCGTGCCTGCCTTGTTAGCGATGGAGTAGGCGTCCTTGAGTTGGCCCAGAATCTGGGGTTCACCCAGCACCATGGAGTCCAGTCCACAGGCAACACGCAGAATATGCCTGACGGCCTCCTGATCCGGATGTACAAATACATAAGGCTCAATTTCACGTTCATCAATCTGGTGATACTGGCTGAACCACTTTACCAGTGAGTCCTGGTTACCATTATCAATATCGCAATAGATCTCGGTGCGATTACAGGTCGACAGGATGGCGGCCTCATTGACATCCGGGCAGGCGCGTAAACCGGTTAGCGCCTGATCCATTTTTTCCGGCGCAAAATTCACCCTTTCCCGGATCTCTACCGGGGCGGTATTGTGATTGATGCTAAAGGCCAGTAATGACATAAAAGGGTCTGAAATACGTGATAAAGGTCCAAAGATTACAAAATACAGTTAAATAATTGCGTCTGGAGCGACGATAAGCAAGAAAAGTACGTTTATTTTTACGTATTTTCCAGTTTTTGCTTGAAAATAGCTAAAGAAATCGCATGGTATAGGAAGTACCGTTATTTTTCGTGAATACAAAGGGTTGTTATTCAGCTAACATGTTAATAATGAGACAAATTTCGCACATATTAGCCCTGATAGTGGTGGCAGTCCAGTTCAGTGGCTGTGCCATGAACGCC
>Ga0224501_10002940_pt1 | contig 13411 bp, 11 predicted proteins | sample SF_Oct11_sed_USG_4_FD_169105 | JGI IMG/M metagenome (GOLD analysis project Ga0224501, IMG submission 169105) | Sediment microbial communities from San Francisco Bay, California, United States - SF_Oct11_sed_USGS_8_1 | ecosystem: Environmental > Aquatic > Marine > Sediment | place: USA...
CGATGCATGGCGTCTTATTGATACAGGTTCATGCAAAGCAGCCTACAATATGGCTCTGGATGAGGCGATTGCAACTGCTGTCAGGAAAAACAATGCACCTCCGACCTTAAGGCTTTATGGATGGATTACGCCGTCAGTGAGTATTGGATGTTTTCAGAAAATCAGCGATATTGATAGAGAATACTGCATTGAGAAACGTATCCCTATTGTGAGAAGGCCAACCGGAGGCCGTGCAATTCTTCACAACGATGAGATCACCTATAGCTTCTCAGTAAAAACAACCTCTGGAATATTTTCGAAAGGATTACTCGACAGTTATAAAATGGTCAGTAAAGCCTTTAGTCTTGCATTTTTAAGAATCGGCCTTACCCCTGAGTTAACACTTCACAGGGGAACCTGTCACACGAGAAGTCCTTTATGTTTCCAATCAGCATCATATGGTGAGATCACTATTCACAATAAGAAGATTATAGGTTCTGCACAAAAACGCTGGCCTAAGGGTTTGCTTCAGCAGGGTTCTATCCCCTATATTGTTGATAAGGACGAAATGTCTAAGATATTCAGACTTGAATCTGTCCATATGTTACTGGGAGACCTTACAGGGTTAAAAGAGATGATTCACGGACTAAATCCTGATGATCTAAAAAATACTATCCGAACTGCTTTTGAGGAGACTTTTTATATAAAGCTCATGACTTCATCTCCTTCTAAGGAGGAGTTGTCTCTTGCAGAGGAGCTTGAGGCTTGCAAGTATTTGTCATATCAGTGGAATTTCCAGAGATAGGAATAACTCTCGTTTAAGAACAAAAATATTTCATCTCCTTCTCCTCAAGAACTCTCTCGGTTTTCCCGCACCCCTTGGGGGGCCGACATAGCCATCCTCTTCCATTAATTCCATTATCCTTGCTGCCCTGTTGTATCCTATCTTGAACCGCCTCTGGATGGATGATATTGAGACTTCACCTGATAATTCTCCAAACTCAATTGCCTTGAGATACATCTCATCTCTTTCTCCTGACTTTTCATCTGCTCCCATCTCATCCACCTGTTGAATATTTTCTAATAGTGTATAGTCAGGTTTTCCCTGAGCCTTCACAAACTCAGTAACAGCTTTTATCTCCTCCTCTGCAATAAGGGCTCCATGGACACGGATTATTCGCGCACCCGGGTACATCAAAAGCATATCACCCTTACCAAGCAACTGTTCTGCACCATGTGAATCAAGGATTGTCCTTGAGTCCACCTTTGAAGATACCTGGAAAGATATACGTGCAGGAAAGTTGGCCTTTATTATTCCTGTAATGACATCAACAGACGGCCTCTGCGTTGCAAGAATAAGGTGTATGCCAGCTGCCCTTCCCATCTGTGCAAGCCTTGCGATCGAGTCTTCAACATCGGCTGCTGCGGTAAACATGAGGTCAGCAAGTTCATCTATTACGATCACAATATAAGGAAGTTGTTCTTCCTCTCCTACCTGATTGTTATAACTTTCAATGTTCCTTGCAGCCTTTTCTGCGAGCACCCTGTATCTGCGTTCCATCTCAATCACCATCTTTTTCAATGCTTCTGCTGCTTCTTTTGGGTTTGTGATCACAGGTGAGACAAGATGCGGTATCTCCTCGTACGCGGAGAGTTCAAGTAATTTCGGGTCTATCATCAACATCTTCACTTCTGTGGGTGTTGCTTTATAGAGTATGCTCATGACCATCGTGTTTATTGATACGCTCTTGCCGGAACCTGTAGCGCCTGCAACGAGGAGATGGGGCATTTTTGCGAGATCTGCTACTACAGGGCTACCGGATATATCCTTACCGAGGCCGAGGGTAAGTTTTGAAGTGCTCTTTTTAAAACTATCTGATGAAAGGATCTCCCTTAATGATACCGTCTCCCTTTGCCTGTTTGGTACTTCTATGCCTATCGTAGCCTTGCCAGGGATAGGAGAAATCCTGACACTCTGTGCTTTAAGTGCAAGAGCAAGATCATCAGCGAGAGAGACAACCCTGTTGATTTTCACGCCAGGTGCAGGTTCGAACTCATACATTGTCACCACAGGCCCTGGATGCACCTGTTTTATATCACCTTCAACATCGAAGTCTTCAAGTTTCTGCTTAATAAGTGTTGAGCCTGTCATGAGCTCATCTCTTGAAGGTCTGACAGATGAGGAGTCGAATAAGTTCAGGAGTTCCAGAGATGGAAGTTCATAGCCTCCTCTTTTTCTTGGTTTTAAAGCCACTGGTTTACTCACCATTATTTCCTGTATTACCTGTTCCTTTAATAACATTTCTCCTGCGCTCTGTTCACTTTCTTCTACGCTCTGGAGTATTTCTTCAATGTCCTTTTTTCTCTCTTCTGTTTTCTGTTTTCTGCTGAAAGCAAGTGTGGTAATAGACACTGGACTCAGCAGGATGAGTGAAGACAGGAATAAAGTTATGGACAAGATATATGCACCTAAAAGGGAGAGAAGCTGATGAGCAAGATACGCTGTCCCTTTGCCTATAAGGCCGCCTATACCATCCGGATATTGTTCAAGAGTGATAGTGAAAGTAAATGAGAGAAGAGACAACAACAAAGAAGATGATACAACAAACAAAATACCCCCGAGCAGATAAATTTTATGTCCCTCTTTTCCGAGGAGCCTTTTAATGCCAAAGGCTATTATCAAAACAGGAATTATAAAGGCAGCAAGCCCCAACAGAATAAGTAACCAACCTGAAATATAGGCACCGATTATACCACCAAGATTCCGTACCGGTTCAGGTGGTTCTGTGGTTCTAAAAAAAAGAACAGGGTCTTTTATATTGTGGGTGAAGAAACAGAGGGAAAGATAAAGGCTTCCCAGGAGAGAAACAACCCCGACCACCTCTTCTTTTATGCGTCTTATCCTTTCAACCATATACCTGCTATTATAACAACTGCTAACATGAACCTATAGTAGACAAAGACATTCAAAGGATGCTTCTTGAGAAAGTTTAAAAGAAATTTGATTGCAATAAGCCCTGTGATATAGGAGGTGATGAGCCCTATTGCAAAGAGCCGAAGGTCATAGGTTTCTTGCGCGGTGATGAGTTTTTTACAATGAAGCATCGTCGCACCTGCAATAATTGGAGTTGAAAGGAGGAATGAAAATCGTGCAGATGCCTCTCTCTTAAGTCCTCTGAAGAGCCCTGCTGAAATTGTGATGCCTGAGCGGGAAACACCAGGGATGATTGCGATAGCCTGTGCGATTCCTATTATTACTGCGTCTTTCAATCCTGTTTTTTCCATATCTTTATATTTATTTGCCTTTTCAGCAATGAGCATCAGAAAACCTACTGCAACGAGCATCAGGCATATTATGAGTGGTTCTCTCAAAGCCTTTTCTGCAAAGTCGTTAAGGAGAAACCCTGCAACTCCCGCAGGGATTGACGCAAGGATAATGGACCCGAAGAGTTTCTGCTTTTTTGTGATAAGCTCTATCCAGTCTTTCCAGAAACAGGCGAGCAGGGCAATCAATGTGCCGCTATGCAGTGCGATATCAAACGTGAGGGTGTCTACCTCTCCCGTCCAGCCAAAGAACCAGGGAAACAGTATCAGGTGTGCAGTACTGCTCACAGGAAGAAATTCCGTAAATCCTTGCACAACTCCCAGTATAATCGCCTCTAACACAATGGTTATACCTCAATGATAATGGGCATAATCATTGGTCGTCTTCCCATTGTGTTCATGAGATATTTTTTGAGTACGCTCCTGAGTTTAGCCTGTATAAGAGATGCATCAGTGAGGATTTCCTTGTCAAGTTCTTCCAGGGTATTTATGACAAGCTCCCGCACATCATTAATTATCTCCTGAGATGCATCCTCAAATACAAACCCCCTTGAAATGATATCCGGTCCTGAGACGATATTCCCTGTAAGTTTTTCTATCGCTAAGAGTATAAGGACAATGCCGTCATGTGCGAGTCTGCGCCTGTCCCTCAAGACCATATCCTCGACATCGCCTATGCCCTTCCCGTCAATAAATATCCTTCCCGAGCTGACCTTCCCGTTTCTGCTTGCCCCTTCCTGTGTAATATCAATTACATCGCCGTTCTGGAGGATGAAAATATTCTCCTTAGGGATACCGAGTTTTTTTGCAAGCTTCGAATGATACACGAGATGTCTGTACTCACCATGTATTGGCATGAAATATTTTGGTCTTACAAGGTTGAGCATAAGTTTCAGCTCTTCCTTTGATGCATGGCCTGAGACATGAACTTCTGAGACTTTTTCGTAGATAACATGTGCACCGCGTCTGAAAAGATGGTTTATTATCCTTCCTATGGAGCGTTCATTGCCCGGGATCATCCTTGCCGAAAGTATGACAGTGTCGCCTTCTTTAATCTCAATTATCTTATGTTCACCTGTTGCAATCCTTGAGAGCACACTCATCGGCTCTCCTTGACTTCCTGTGGTGATAACTACTACTTCTTTGTCCTTGAGCTCTTTGAGATTATCAAGCCTTAGCCATGTATCCTGGGGGAGATTAAGATAACCGAGGTCAAGTGCAATCTGTGCATTCGAGACAATACTCTTCCCGCACATAATCACTTTTCTCCCGTACATTATGGCAACATCAATTGCTTGCTGGATTCTGTGGATATTTGATGCAAATGTCGCGATGATGATCCTTCCGGGTGCGTTAGCAAATATATCCTCAAATACCCTTCTTACTTCTTTTTCGGAAAAGGTGAAACCGCCTTTTTCAGCATTTGTACTGTCAGACAGAAAGAGAAGCGTTCCCCTTTCTCCGTATTCAGCAAATTTGTGAAAATCCATCAACTGGCCATCGACGGGTGTAGGGTCAAGTTTAAAATCGCCCGTATGGACTACCAGTCCGACAGGGGTCTGAATTCCAAGGCCTACTCCGTCTACAATACTGTGTGTGACTCTGATGAACTCGACAGAAAATACTCCAAGATTGATTACGTCTCTGGGTTTAACCGGGATAAGTTTACTATCATCGAGATGATGTTCCCGAAGCTTACTTCTGACCAGACCAAGTGTGAGGGGTGTACCATAAACAGGAGCATCAATTTCCTTAAGTAAGAAGTGCAGGGCACCTATGTGGTCCTCATGTCCATGGGTAAGCACGATACCTCTTACTTTCTCCCTGTTGTCGAGAATATATGAAAAATCAGGGATGACAAAGTCAACACCAAGCATCTCTTCCTCAGGGAACATAAGGCCGGCATCAACAATAATAATGTCGTTACCGTATTCAAAGACTGTCATGTTGAGGCCTATTTCCTCAACACCGCCAAGCGGGATCACAGAAAGGGTATTTTCCATTAACTAAGTATTATACAAGAAAACAAAACTGTCATTCTCAACTTTTTGTCTCACCTTCAACTCTTCTCAGCCTGTGTTTATAATCAATCACAAGCCGCTGATACTCTTCTGACATCAAGTGTGATGATATCATGAAATCAGCAGATGCCCGATTGCACGCAATAGGGATGTTATAGACAACTGCAATGCGAAGCAGGGCCTTCACATCCACATCATGTGGCTGCGGTTCGAGAGGGTCCCAGAAAAAGATGACAAAGTCCAGATCACCTTCTGTAATTTTTGCCCCGATTTGCTGGTCACCTCCCAGCGGACCGCTTTGGAACCTTTTGATTTCAAGATCAAGTTCAGTTGCGAGTATCTGTCCTGTTGTTCCAGTGGCAAATAACTCGTGCCTGGATAAAAGGTCTTTGTTGAACCGTGCCCACTCCACTAAGTCTTGTTTTCTGTTGTCATGTGCAATAAGCGCAATTCTTTTCTCTTTATTCATTTTAATCATATCTGTATTCATAGGTCTTTTTGCCTCCTCTTTTTATAATACCATGCCAATTGCAAAACATTCTCTTGCTTTGAAGGGCAGTTACAAATTTATCCTTGCGGTTATTTTATTCTCTATAAGACACTGGAGCATTTCAAGTTCGTCTTGCTCGAACCATGTAAGATTGCAGAGGTTGCATCGGTCAATTTCTATCAGATAGGCAAAGCTATAAAATGTCCTAAACATAGGATTTTTGCATTTTGGACAGGCTATAAGATGTTTCGTTTTTATATCAGTGTTTTTTAAATTCTTCAAAGCAAGTCTTTTCTGATTATCCGCAATGACAGCCTGTGCCAGTGATTTTATCCTTTCTGCATAATTTCTCTCTCTTCTGGCAATTAACCTCGGTATTTTTATATCCTCAACCAGTATCCCATAGCAAAATTTACACTGATAAACCTTTGTCTTTTCATATGAACCCCTCAACAGAGATTGTCTACAGGAAGGGCATAGGAATGCTGAGGTCTCACCAGATGTCTGTTTAATATGGTTTGAAAATACTGACATATCAACAGCCTCTGACTTTGAATTTACCTTTGCATCCAAATCTTTTATACTCATATGTACCATTCTCAATAAAATTTCTATCCTCTTCCTGATGGGTGGATGTGTAGACATAAGGTCTTCCCAGAATCCTTTAGATTCATCTCGTTCAGTTGCCTGTGGATTAATAATGCAGAGCATTTCAATTCCACTTCCGATGAGCCCGGAACCACTCCAGTTCCGTAAGAGCAGACGCAACGCCTCTGCCATTGAGAGTGGGTCACGGGTCATTCTCACAGAAGCTGCATCAGCCCTGTATTCACGCTCTCTGGATATAAACATACTGAGTATCTGACTGAGTTTCACTAATATCCAGAAGAGAAAAAATGCAGGATGCAATCCACTTCGATCTTCATCCCCGATACTCTGGAGTTTGTCGAGCATGGCTGCATACATACCGAACAGGCTTGTAGCTACAGTTGCCTCCATACAGTCTCCGGAGAGAATATGGTATGCCTCATGTGCTAATACTGCCTCAGTTTGAGACCTTGTCAACCTTGAGAGCAATCCTTCTGTGATGGCAATGGCTGAGTTACCTCTCAAGTCAGCTACTGCTATCGCATTCATGGACAGGCTTGGGATGATCATACACTTTATTTTTTTGACAGTGCCGGTCACTACATGTATTTCATCCATAATGTTCATAAGACGTTTATGAATTTCATCCTCAGGGTCCGGAGGAGTTGCTCCGATATTATTCATTACTGATCGGACAGCACCAGAGGCAGAAAACCAAAAATGGATCGCAGCTAAAACAAGTGAAATTACTGCTATTGTGAGAAGATAGGATGGATGATTCCAAATAAAAAGAGAACCAGTTTTTATAAAATGAATCGGAAATAAAAAAAGGAAACCTTGAACAAGTGTCATTGCTATACAGAAATACATCAGCAAGAGCACAAAAAAAAGTATGCTTATTCTCCAGGTTTTTTGTTTCTCTATTTCAATGAATGTGATTGGCATACGTCTTTTAAATTAATTGTATATGCCCATGAAATGTAGTGGTGAAGAAGTATTTACATGATATGCATTCTGAATATTTTTCATTTAGACCGTATACTGATATCCGCTAAAGGGATACTTTTATCAGCCTCTTCAGCAGAGAAATATTCAAATTTATGAAAGGCGAAAAGGGCCGCAATAATATTATCAGGAAAGACCTCCAGTTTTGTAGAAAAGTTGGCAACGAGGTCATTATAAAGCTGACGTGAAAAAGCAATCTTATTTTCTGTTGAAGTAAGCTCCTCCTGAAGCTGCATGACGTTTTCATTGCTTTTCAGTACAGGGTAATTTTCCATGACTGCGAAAAGTCTACCAAGAACCTGTGTGAGTACATCTTCAGCAAAGGCTTTATCACGCATCCGGACAGCATATAATGCCCTTGCCCTTGCGGATGTAACCTTTTCAAGCGTATCCCGTTCAAATTCCATATAGCCTTTCACAACTGATACCAGATTCGGGATGAGATCATGCCTCCGTTTGAGCTGGACATCTATCTGTTTCCATGAGTTTATTGTCTCGTTTCTGAGTGAAACAAGTTTGTTATATATTACGACTATCCAGAGCAGGAGCAGCGCAGTTATCGCAATTAGAATCCAACCTGCCATATTCCCTCCCTGTAAACTTTTCGTGTAAGTATTATAGCCTATACAAACTGCTCATATGGTCTATCCACCTAATCTGACCTGTAAAATAAATCTATTACAGACCCAGTCCTGCAAAAGAGACTGGATTTACATTTATATTTATCACCTTTACTCCAAAATGAAGATGAGAGTTGCTCGATCTGCCTGTTGAACCCACAAAACCTATCACATCACCTTTTAACACAATATCCTCAGGTTTAATGTTGAACCTCGACAGATGCATATAAATGGTGTATATTCCATGCCCGTGGTCAATAATAACTGTATTACCGCCAAAGAAAAGCTCTTCTGCCAGAACAACTCTGCCGCTATTTGATGCCTTTACTTCCTCTCCCTTTTTACCCTTTATATCCATTCCCTTGTGTATACTTACTTTTTTCTTATTGATTATCCTTTTTGTGCCGAATTTTGTTGAGATATCGTTTTTAAGTGGGAGCATAAATTTTCCTTTCCAAAGCCTATCCGAAATTGTTTCAAATATTGTTTTTAATCTTTCATCCTCCGATTCGACTCTTTTAAGATCCGCACGACTTAAAAATACTTTTTCCCTTGGGAGGGTAAGCTGTTGTGTTGGAAACCTGGTGTCTCTTACTGCCAAATCTAAGTTCGTTTTCTTCTCTCCGATACTCACCTGAATTGTACACACACCTGCTTTGTCTCCAATCCAACCGCTCCCACAGCAATAAAACAGCCTTCCCCGCAACTGCTGAAATAAAAAGTCTTCCCGTTTAAAGACGCATCAGGTAAAAGTGAAATCTTTGCATCTGTTACCTTAATAATAAAAGCATCCCCAGGGCTGATTTCATATGGTGACACTTCTACCTGAAAGGCATGAGCAGAGATGTGCGTGAAAAAGAAAAGCAATACAGATACAAAAAAACTTAAAATGGTATTATTTATTTTCATATCAGTCTTCAAAATTATAGCAAAACATATATATTGATATAATATCTTATGTTCAGGAAAATCCTGCTAATGGCTTTTATTATCATAACATTCTCAATATCTTCCGAAGCTATTAATCTGAAGGAATATAAAAACTCTGAAATTATTATTCAGTATGAGCCGCCCATTGAGAATGCTGCGATAAACCTATCAGGCGTCTACCGCAAGGTTAAGACTGTTATCGAAAAGAAACTGAGATGGAAAGTCGAATTCATCCCGACAACCATCTTAATCCACAAGAGAACTGCATTTCAGAAGATGGCTCAGAACGAGCTCGTTACAGCCTTTGCTCTCCCCGGGGAAAATAGTATCGTCATCGACTATTCAAAAATGGAGAGAACGCCTTTTGACCTTACCGCTACCTTCACGCATGAGGTATGTCATCTGGTGCTGCACCACAATATTAAAGAAAAAACTATACCTAAATGGCTGGATGAAGGCGTTTGTCAATGGGCAAGCGGTGGAATCGCTGATATCATTAATCCCGGAGAGAAAGACATTTTAAAACAGGCTGTGCTGTCAGATAATTTATTTGCTTTGAAGGAAATCGCCTTCGCCTTCCCTGAACAACAGAGAGGGTTACTCCTCGCATATGAGGAAAGCAAAAGTTTTGTAGAATTTGTTGTGCATGAATATGGGACAGAGAAACTCCTGTCTGTTCTCAACAGCCTCAAGAAAGGCACGACTATTGAACAGGCAGTACAAGAGAATCTTTCAGTCGAACTGACTGTGCTTGAACAGAAGTGGCAGAAGAGTCTTATAAGACAGTATTCATGGTTCTCCTATATTGCAGACCACCTTTACTGGATTTTATTCTTTGCAGCAGCGATAGTAACGCTCATTGGTTATCTAAAATTCAGGCGAAAACTAAGAAACTATAAAGATGATGGAGAAGAAACAGGTTAACAACGTGGAGATATGTTCCAAAACTTCCTGAATCGCCCATTGTGCCTGAGACTCCCAAGTGGATCTTTTTTTACTATTTCTGATTTTTTGCCATTCTGGAAGAGATCTATAATCCTGTCAAGAGATTCGTGATGGAGCCTTTCTATATGTTCCGTTTCATATAGGGAAGGCAGAATGATATTTTTATCAATGAAATTGCTAAACCTTTTCTGATTCAACCCTGATAGGAATACCATACTTTTAAAAATACGCTTATTTGTCTTAAAAGAAAAAACAACCCTCTCGAGAGACCTCTCGAGAAACATATCATTCCTTATCTGAACCTTTTTATCTATGGCTCTTGCCTGAACCCAGTACTTCTTGTCAACAATCCCATCCGATCTCAGTTCAAGAAGTGTATGCCTTCCATTCTTTCTGCCTATTATAAAACGCTCATGTGCAACAGTATCAGCCGCAAGATGACTCATATAACCATAGACAAACGCCTTCTGTTGCTGTGTCCTTGCAGACTCGAGAAGATCAAAGGCAACGTCCCAGCTGTGAGAGCTTTTCTCGTCAGGCAGATACTTCTTCCACATAATGATATCTGCCATGAGAGTGCCATAGAGAAAATCATGCCTGAATTTCCTTATCAGTGCATATACTCCTGCGGGAAGAAGCGGGCCGAGGAAAAAGATCTCATTGCCAAGATAAATATGTGTAAGAGGACCCCATGCAAAGGCAGAAGAAGGCAACAACAAAAATAAGATAATAAAAAATACCAAATGAAAATAACTCACAAATACAATTTTACCAGATTCAATAGGGAAAGTTCTATCTTCTGTCTTTAACTAAGTCTCTTTGTACAGTTATCTCTCTTAAATGAGTGATTTGCTTAGCTTATTCAGGAGCTTCACCTGCAATTCCCCTGATCATATCTTTTTTCCCAATAATCCCGACTATTTTCCCTTCTTTTATTACAGGAAGGAGATGTATCTTTTTTTCTGTCATTATGGTGGCAATATCTTCCATGGGTGTCTCCTCATCTACAGTCACCACATCTCTTGTGCATATCTCGCCGACAGTCAATGCAGCCATCTTTTTAATTTCAACCTCCAGCTTGCTTGTACCAATAGGGATAAAGGCATCGAATAGTCTGAACACTGTAGGGATATGAAGTCTTTTGTTTTTACTTATAAGGTCATTCTCAGTGACTATGCCAACTACATTCATCTCATCGTCAACCACGGGGGTGCCACTGATCTTCTGCTTTCTGAGTATCTTTGCCAGTTCTTCTATGGTGGTGTCTGATTTCACGGTTATTACATCACTAGTCATTATGTCTTTTGCCTTCAGCATGCTCTCTCCTCAATTTATCAATATAGTTTACTTCTTCTCTCGAATGGGTCGGGTTAACAAAAATTCTAACAATGCCTTCTGTGTATGGAGCCTGTTTTCTGCCTGATCAATGACGACACTTTGAGGACCATCTAAGACATCTTCTGTAATCTCTTCACCCCTGTGAGCAGGCAAACAATGAAGTACAATTGCGTCCTTCTTTGCATATGAAAGGACTGTATTGTTTATCTGGTATCCTTTAAACTTTGCCTGTTTCGTCTTTGTATCTTTCTCCTGTCCCATGCTTACCCAAACATCTGTGTACAGTGCATCTGCCCTGTCTACGGCTTTTCCGGGGTCTCTCATGATAAAAATCTCACTTTTTGCAGCGTCCCTCGCCCGTTTGAGTATATCAGTGTCAGGTTCATACCCCTTAGGACATGCAATAGTAAAATTTATCCCCATCCTTGAGGCAGCCTCTAAAAGGGAATTTGCAACATTATTGCCGTCACCTATATATGCGAGTCTTATGCCTTTGAGCCTCTTTTTCTTTTCGAGAATAGTCATTAAATCTGCGAGTGCCTGACATGGATGGTGCAGGTCGCTCAACCCATTGATGACAGGGATCGAGGAGTTAGACGCAAACTCTATCAGAGTATTGTGGCTATAAGTCCTGATAACAATCGCGTCTAAATACCGTGAAAGCACCTTTGCAGTGTCACGGACAGTTTCACCTCTTCCAAGCTGAATCTCCTTCGGATTCATATAAATAGCCTTTGCACCGAGCTGATAAATACCCACCTCTAAAGATACCCTCGTCCGTGTCGATGCCTTTTCGAACAGAAGAGCAATGCTTCTTCCGATCAACGGGCATTTATGTGCATCCTTACCTGATTTAAGTTCTATAGCCCGCTTCAGCAGGAGATTTATCTCTTGTGAAGATAAATCCCATAACGTCAAAAAGTCCCTTTTCATCTTTTGTCTCCTGATTATTTTGTCTCTCCTGATTTATGAGAGCCTCTTAAAGACTTCCTCAAGAGTATTAATGAGCTGGTCAATATCATTCCGTTTTACGATCAGGGGTGGTATAAAACGCAACACATTCCCTGAAGTGCAGTTTATAAGCACTCCTTTTTCAAGACATGCCTTCACAATCGGCTCGCCTTCTTTTGCCAGTTCCATTCCCAAAAGGAGACCAAGACCTCTTATATCCACAATAAGGCCTGGGAATTTCTTCTTAAGCTCTACGAGTCTTTCTCTCAGGTATTTACCCATCCTGTTACAGTGGTCGAGTAAAAACCCATCCTCAAGGAGTGTCTCAATAGTTGCAATTGCAGCAGCACATACAAGCGGATTTCCACCGAAGGTAGTTGCGTGATTGCCGGGTTTAAATGCTGGGGCAAACTTATCTGTGGTGAGCATTGCACCTATTGGTACACCACCGCCGAGGCCTTTTGCAATTGTCATAATGTCTGGCGTAATGCCAAAATGTTCATACGCAAATAGTTTTCCTGTCCTGCCCATTCCTGTCTGTACCTCATCCAGTATGAGCAATATGTTATTTTTATCACAGAGTTCTCTTACGTTTCTCAGGTAATTCTGGTCTGGTACCTTCACTCCGCCTTCTCCCTGTATAGGTTCTAACATGATTGCACATGTGTTCTTTGTTATTGCTTTATTTATCGCGCTCACATCATTAAACGGAACATATTTGAACCCTGGTACTAATGGCTCAAACCCTTTCTGAAACTTTTCCTGTCCTGTTGCAGTAAGTGTAGCAAGAGTCCTTCCATGGAAAGAATTCTTCGCAGTGATTATCTCAAAGCGATCAGGACTAACATTTTCTTTGGAGTACTTACGGCTGAGTTTTATTGCTGCTTCATTTGCCTCAGCTCCAGAATTGCAGAAAAATACCTTTTCTGCAAAAGAATTCTCTATGAGCAGTTTTGCAAGTTTTATCTGCGGCTCAATATAGTAATAATTTGATACGTGAAGGAGCCGCTGTGCCTGCTTCTGTATTGCAACCACAACCTTTGGATGGCAGTGACCAAGAATATTGACAGCAACCCCACCGACAAAATCGAGATACTCCTTCCCATCGGAACTCCATACCTTCATGCCCCGGCCTTTCCTCAGGACGATAGGGAACCTGTTATAGGTGTTCATGATATACCGACTTGCGTCATCAAAAAATTTCTTAATATCCATGAAGT
>Ga0224501_10002941_pt1 | contig 13404 bp, 10 predicted proteins | sample SF_Oct11_sed_USG_4_FD_169105 | JGI IMG/M metagenome (GOLD analysis project Ga0224501, IMG submission 169105) | Sediment microbial communities from San Francisco Bay, California, United States - SF_Oct11_sed_USGS_8_1 | ecosystem: Environmental > Aquatic > Marine > Sediment | place: USA...
GGGTTGTGGATATGAGCTGATCACATTCATCGTAGCTCGGAACAGAAACAAGTATCGCAATGAGGGGGAGCATTGATACTGACCCGGTCGTTAAGCTCTATGCTGAACATTAACTGGTGAAAAAAGGATGTAACCCGACATAACGGTGGAGACATCATACAAGTAAAAAATTCCCATAACTGAAATTGGACAATCTATCTATAGGTACCTGGTTTAGGCACAGTGGAGACAGATAGGATGCATTTGTTACGTCCGCATTCATCAGCACAGCAGATGTAATCCTTCCCGTGTTTGCGACAAGGGTTGTCACGACTACATTCTGACGGAGTGCAATCAACAGTGGTTCCACAGGCTTCAAAGAAGGCACTGAAGTTCAGTTGAGGACAAGCTTTGTTCTACAAATAGCAGCGGAATCCGCACTCCACAAATTTTCCGAACGGAATTGAAATGCTTTGACCTGTCATTTACAGACACATTGTACCGTGCTCCATCAAGGCGATTCGCCTGCGGACCGATGACACATCAAACAATAGACCAACTCACAAATCGTTTTCTGAGCTTCAAATTCTGTGGATAGGTGTCAGGTGAAGGTTGATCCAGAGGGCAGTCGATAATGCAAAGACCCACACCTACACAGCTGAGGAAGCAAACCTGAAAACAATAACAATGCTATAAAATGGCATGAACAACAAACAGCACTATTACAAATATACCCTGAGTTCTGCTTTAGTGTAAAAAAAGATGTATGCATGGTTATTCGTGTAAAAAAATATCAAATCAAATCAAAATTGTAAAAAAATTGTGACAAGAGGTAGAGATAAATAAACTTATTTACATGTATATTGCATTTGCTTACCAAAAGAAAGGTTTTCATGTTGTGTAAAAACTATATTACTTTATAAACAGTCTCTCCCTGAACAAGTAGCTATACACTCCGGTTTCTGGAAATACTATAGTGCTTATATACCCCAGATTTTTATCCTATATGAAAGAAGACTTAAGGTTATCATGTTTGATCTTACCAGATCCTTTGCAGTTCACTGAACCCCTCCCCCCTATCAGTTCTTTATGCCATGTTTCAATTCATGTGATGCACATTCAAGTACATGGTTCATATTTTACTGAACTATTTCTTATGTTTTATCTGCAGGGAGTGTCTTGCTAAATACGCCGCAGTTCAATGAACCCTACCAGATCAGGCCTATCATGATCCGCTTCATGAAGAGTAACACGTTGGGTTAGTTACATTTTGACAACAAACCTATATGCACACGAGTCACATCCAGAAGGACAAAATACCTAAGAATTGGATTGTCATAAGAAAGCTTGGGTCCATTTCGATGCCTAACATTTTTCGATCTAACCTATTGGGGCTCCCTTGTTCGATTTCCAGCTCCGGCAAAAACATACGCAACAATCTTCGTCAAATTTGGATCCTGATGTTAAATAAGGAAACCCTTCATAGTTACCTGCTGTATTGGTTATACAGGTGCACGCAGAAAGTCTCCTAATGATACACCCTGGCAAACGCTGAGTCCAAGACTCAGTAAACCATTTTCCGCACTACGCCTGACCGTTGTTTTGTCATGGAGGTAAGAAAAAGAAGAATACTCGACCCTCTCGCTCAAATTGATCATAGCTGCATTTGAGCACTAGGCAGCACAGGTCAGACTTCAAGCTGTGTGATGAGGCAACGAGTTTTTAAGGAGCAGAGCAAGCTAAAGGTACTAGGTGGCCTGGCTAAAACCAACTGGGACAATGTTTTAAACTCTGACTCTGTGCGCGAGAAAGTAAATGACCTGCACGATATATACAATCGTACATATTCATTGCTCAGTTAGACTTTTTAGGCAATGCTCGGATCAACCGCCATGGATATCAGAGTTTCTGCAAAAATTGATTTGGGATCAAGACAGATCATAATTATTCTCACGGTTGTAAACATTGGAAAGCACTTTCTGCCATATTGCAGAGAGCCAGAGATTGCTGAGGAATTAACAGGCAGTACAGTAAATCCTGGTAGAAACGTGAAAACTCTGAAAAATCTCACATCGTCCAAACAAAAAGCTGGCAGATCCGAGATAGTTGTAAGCAGATCTTGCTGATCTTTAATGAACACGTTTGCAATGTTGGAGGGACTTGGGTTTCTCCAACTTTTAATCAGACCTGGCCTGGACAGCAACAGCCTGGGTGGACTAAGCATTTATTGAACATGATCGACACATCAAAGACGACATATGCATTGGATTTGCCCATGCACCTAGATTTCAAGACTGACCAGGTAGGACACCTGCATTCCACTATGAGACATGATCTGCCCAAAACAATTTCAGAGCAAGTGAAAGGCTGAGCAAGTCAGACCAATCCCCAAGTGAGCTCAAGTTGGCAAATATGCTGAGGAAGCAATGATTCTCCAAATGAAGCCACAATTAAAGCAGGTAGCCAGTATTAGAGACTTGTCTAGGTCTCTGGCCAGTATGCATACCACCAATGCATAGCACTTCTTTCATATGGCCGTATGGCAGGCAGACTCTCCAGCCATTGGGTAGTGCTATCGGTGTCTAGCAGCTTCGTTAAGGATTGAACACCAGGTGTGTTGAGGTGCTCGGAACAATTGCCATCAATGAAGTGGTCTGCAGTCTGCTTGTGGGCAAGTGGATCATTAGAAGTGCCAGGAAAGAAGCACTGTATTCTGGGCGCGGAGTTGATCTTCCACTATTCGCACCACCTCATTGACAGAAACGCATCTGTGGAACGGCCTTCGACGTGAAGAGGAGACTGCACAAAGGGTTTGCATGACTTCAGCCGCTGGTTAGGGAGGATCTTGGAACAGATTTCGTGTAGCATGAAGGATGGATCTGATGCTTTTCTGGTGGTTCTTAGGGTGGCTGCTTCCCTGCGAATGCAGGCTGATGGCACGCCGGCAACAGTGGAGAGATCAGTGACAGGGGTGTAGCACACACATCCTGAGATTAGGCGCATGGACTTGCTCAGGGCGGTGTCCATGTGTACTGTGCAATAGCGCTCAGTGTCTTGTTGTCAGCACACCATGTCACTCCAGGAATGGTTCTGATTGCTGCAATGCGATACGGGACTTTCTGTGAGAGGCTTTCGATGTGGCTTCGATATAGGTGAGTGTTCTGGCAAGTCGCACTAGTACTAAAATTAACAAGCACCATTCTTTACCTTGTTGACGAGACTCTTTTTTGCTCTTCTCAATAACAAGATATTGTCTGTAGAGGTATAGCCTTTTTAGATTTCAACTTTGGCATGTCACCGATTTATCTGAAGCTTTCAATAAAATTCAGCCTGACATTTTAGCTAGCAACAGGTCATTTTTAATTTCAGTAACTCACTGGTAGATTTAGTCAGAAATTTCCCCAAGGATCGTTCAGCATGTGTACGGTAGTCTGACTTTAATTTCTTCTTTAGCTTTTTATTCCTTTACGTACAAACCCCTTTAAGTCAACTCATGGCTATGGGGTTTAAATAATAAACTGGACTTAGCTTGTTGAAGCAACAGAGTTTCTTCAACTCTAAACTTGGGAGAAAGTGACACAATCTTTCACACACTTTTATGCGATCTTACGCAGAATCAAAAAACTTGTTCTGTGTCATTAGGTAGTACCCAAACTTGGGAAAATGTGATACAATCTTTCATACACTTATGCGATCTTACACAGAATCAAAACACTTGTTCTGTGTCATTAGTCAGTACCCAAACTTGGGAAGCTGTGGCACAGTTTTCGGCAGACATGTGTGATCTTACACAGAATTATAACATCATCCTGTGCCATTAGGTACACATATAAAATGTTGGTTCAGCTTGATGTAGCGAAGAAGTTAGCACCAAGCTGTCCTCATTTAATCACCACTGGAGTTCCATTTTCTGCTGGTTTAGGTATTGGTTTATCACCAATTATGGCTTCTGTGCTCCAAATTGGGGGCCAGTCAACCTAATTGTCAGTTTACACATCACCCACCGAAAGCTCAGCTACTCTTTTCGAGAAGCTAGAGGTGCATGGAGCTTTAACAACCGTGGAGTGGTCTTGACCCTAATTCTCTGCAAGTTGCAACCTCAATTTTTTTACCTTGATCATCCATGCTAGCAATTTGGAGTGAGGGGCTTGCTAAAGTTCCATATCAGAAAACCACCCTGCTGGCAGTGAGCTCGAACCTGTGATCTACAGATGGCAAGTTCAGGCTTTTTACCAACTGAGGTATCACATTTTTACCAATTTCTTTTTTTGTAGATAGTTCTGTGTTTTGTCCATGCCGTTTAGTGCCGTTAGTTTTTCAGGTGTTCCTCAGCTGTGTAGGTGTGGGTCTCTGCAGTATCAACTGCCCTCCAGATCAACCTTCACCCGATACCTATCCACAGAATATATATACATATATACAATGTATATATATACATATATACATATATATACATATATACATATATACATATATATATATGTATATATATATATATATATATACTGGGAGTTACGTTACTAGGACTTTTGTCAGCGAGAAGATAACTCGTAGTATTACTGGAGACCATTGACAATATCTATCGACCTTTGAATGCGCTATATTTATCTATCTATGTCTATCTCAATGTTTATGTTTATATCTACCCTTATATCTTTGACTATGCTGAACTGTACAAATGGAGTTATGTGAGGATTGTGTGGTGATTGGTTTGATAGTAGTTTACGTCATTCTTGGTGGATGCTATATATTTTACATGCAAAGGCCTGCGAGCCAGAAGTGATGGAGTTGATAAGGGTGTTAGTTATAAATCGTGACCTAGTTATAAGGGCTTGATCTTGGATATATTTGCGGATTGTTAAGCTAAAGGAACTGGGTTCGTATAGTAACACTTACTTTATTTGGTCATTTCTCATATTTTATTCAGAACATATTTTATCTACATACATAGCAATAAAGGGAGCCATATTAAACATATCCAATTAGATACAGTAGTAAGACAGGAAGGGGGGTAGCCGGCATTCTGACAGCTGCGCACATGACAACACAAGCCAGGACCAGCAGAACTACCTTCATGGTTACAGTCACCAGACTTCTGTTCAAAGTTAAGAGATTTCACAGTGTTTTATACGGTCAGAAGTCAGTACCTGAGTCATCATAATTTCACAAATAGTCGCTCGATGATGGATGGTACATATCCCATCCCAGCTGGTGTGCCCACCTCCTCGATTATACCTTAAATGTATGGTAAAGCAGTGATAAATGCGACACCCTCATCAATTTCGGATGGAGATATTAAATAAAGAATGCCCGACCTTAAAGTGATCTATGGGTCCCAAAGGTGCAAGCAAAGAGATTTGTTAAAAACTTATCCCAAGAAGCAAATGTGAGGATGAGCTCTATCCTTACATAGTACCATAAATGCATAATTGCATCACAAAGTTGGAAGAGTGTCTAACTAAAATTATATAACTAAAATATTATAACCAAGTAAACAGGGCTTAGAACATTTATAAATCTAGAAGTGAGCCTTGAGCAACACGGGTTTATTAGTTGGAACACTACCATGACGAAATAGTTTTACATGAATGACTAATTAACTGAGCTAATGACTTAGTGGTCCTATAGAGTTGGCATACTCAGTGCAGCTTTGTGTGGAAGGTCATTGCACTAAAGTGTTACTTATTGATATCATTGATATTAACAGGTCCTGAGAGATCCTGTATGTAATTAACGAATCAACCCTGTGATAGGCTGAGCTAGCCAACAGAGGTGTACCATCTGAACTCACTTGTATCACCATGCGGTGAGCGTTCAGTTCCAACGACTTGATCAAATTGAATGCAACTCCATCTCACTGATGATACATGATGCACCATAGGGATTTCTCACGCGTAAAGAATTGGGCCTTTTTCAATTCTAACAAACATAGTTTGAAAGAGCAGACTTTGGCAATTCTAATGATATGCAGGTTGTTGGGTTTGCATGCTTGTACTAGTAGGTGCGGTAAAATGGAATACGGGCATATAACCTGGGGCCTAGACTAATTAAAATTAGTGGTATGGCCCTAAAGACTACAGTAGTGTTAGTTATCTGTGGGTTGAGTTCCTTCATTGAGACTGGTAAAGTGACTCATATACGACAGCGATGATGCAGCGGGGAGTGGTTAACGGTGCAAAAGTGCTACTGCATGAACTTCACTTTACTGATATCTATGACCCATACCATGTCTCTGAATTCTATCCTAACCCATCATGTCTTGGTTTTAAAATATGCTGGCCCATTAATCATAATATGATAGTTTATAAAAGTTTTGTATTTTATTTAAATTTTAAATTAGATATCTAGAACTTTAAGCAAAATCACAAATCGAGAATAGACTAGCATTACGGTTAGCTACATATTTAGACGACAGAAGCTCGGTGTTTACTAATACTACTGAAATTAGTAATAGCAATAGCAGAGAAAAACATAAAATCTGTAATGAAAATCATGACAATTCATGTATAGTTTCTTATCGGTTTGACATTGTGTCTGTTGTCTCCACTCTCACAAAGTCACTGCCCAGATGTATCCTCATCCTCATCCTCGTGAGATCTGATTCTATAGTTCAAGGTCATCACTAGGGGGTCATCAAAGGTTAATACCAAGATGGGACAAGCGGCTTATTTACTTAATGACGCCGCCAGACTCCTATAGTGGAGGTTGGTTGTTTATAGGGAGTCTCGAGTGCTTCAAGGGATTATACCGCCTTTCATTATTTACGTTGGAGCTAGATTATACAAAATGTCAACGGCATCGTTTTGTCTGTACTGAATCCCAGGTTTTTTAGCTTGATTCCGACGTACCTAATCGACCATCGTCATGCAGATTGCAAGTTCAGATTGATCGAGAACTCTAGTGTTGCTAGAAGTTTGAGCCCCTACAAACAACCATGGATCACGTTTGAGTGTTGTGGTGCGTCAACCAGAACAATTGCTGAGTTTACATTATTGGATAAATTAAAGACAGCTCCTCATCTTGGTTATAATCCTGAGCGTCATTTAGACAATGACGTCTGGTAGAGAGGTGATGGTTTTCCTGGAGCTGATGGAAACTGTAAAAAGAGACAAAGTGGATTTCTTAGAAGTGACACAAAAGGGGGCACCAAATTACATTTTTCCCTATTCCCTATTCCCTATTCCCTGTTCAACACACTGCCATGTCTGCATAAAGATTTATTCATACGTTGTCCACTTCTGTGCAAACTGGGTTGCTGGAATGCCAAGCGTATAAACAGTGACATTGCATCTATACATGTTTTTTTAAAGAAACTGATGCAACTGCAGGGGAGTTATAGAATATTTAGAGTCGAACCCATCAGATTGGATTTCAAACCATTGAAATAAATATATGTCTGCGGCAATAGAGTTACCCGTCAACAGTTACTAGGATGGCAAGAGGTATACATCGAAAAAATGGAGTACTTCTAGTACGAATAGCACAGAATATTGTACAAAGTCTAGCTTCAACATTTTGCATTTGGCTAAACTAAAGTACATGGATAGCGGTAGCAATTCTAACAAACTCATAATTTACATGTATTTATGTGATATGATGCAATAACTAAGCAAGGAAACACGGATCAGTGACATGAAGGTCACTGAACCGACGTTGTCATAGGCAATTGCTGATTTGTGTTATCAATGGTTGGAACACCACAGGAGAAGCTGGTCTGTGAGGAAAACACATGCAGCTATAACAAATATTGGGAACATAAAGAATTATTTTCTAGGAAATCTGATTATTTTCATGGATGGAATAACTACACCAATGACCCCTTTCCAGGATAATCATGGTGCGCACCACGGGCGGGATTCCTTTGTTTAATGCCTAAATCCAAATACGCTCCAATGACAGAGTGGTGTCTTAACGAGAACTGGCATAATGTCACTGCAATAAGGCATCACTGCATCTCACGAGGTAAGTGTATGGATAAATTGAAGAGTTAGCGGTCCCTTCTCCTCGGGGAGGACAAGTCCATGTCTATGTTTTTGAAAATCTAGCATACCCATAGATTGGTTTCTGCTGTAGCCATGATTCCCCTTTCCATTTTGATTGGTCTGTTCCTGTTGCAGATATCGCGTCTCCATTCTATCCTCCTCCTCCTCTTCTTCCGACTTGCGTCTCTTGGCCATTATGGCGCCAATCAGCACTGCTATTGCAGTTGCCCCCATTATGGCAGCCACTGTTCCTATGCTTATCCTCGCTTCTCTCGGTATGTCTGTCAATGAAACCATTATACTAAGCGGTAAGAGTCCGGGTCCCAATTCATCCTACGGCTCGCTTTAGACTGGCGAATTTTTGACGAAGGGTGGTGTGACGAATCAAGTGGGAACAAGTAAACTCAATAATTGGTTAATAGGAACTCTTTTCCAGAAACTGCTTGACTTTGACCCAGTTACTGGCTTTATTTCCGAAGTGAAATGCAAACCTCCTGGAAGGCTTTGAGTTTGTGTTTCCAATCAGGCACCATTCTAAAAATTGGCACTAGCTGCTATAAGAACATCACCCTTTGTTCCAACATGCAAGAATTTATCCCACATATATACAGGGTAAAGCGAAGTACCAACCTTGTTTTCGCACCTCAAAGTTTCTTCCATCTATTTGAGAGCCAAGGGTTGTATCGGGTGTAGTTGCTAATTTTGTTGTGATGGATTCTGTAGTTGTAGTTGTTTGTTCAGATGAAGTTGTTCCTGTAGTCGGTTCTGGTGTTGTGGAGGTAGTTGTTGGTTCCAGTGTTGTGCTGGTAGTCGTTGAATGAATTATTGTAGTAGTTGTGGTAGGATCAATTGTGGGGGCTGTTATAGTTGGGTCTTGTGCTGCGGTAATAGTTGTTGGTTTAGGGGTTGTAGTCATTGAATCAGGTGTTGTAGCTATTGCGGTCGGGTCGAGCAATGTAGTTTTTGTCGTTTTCTCTGGTGTGGTAGTTGTTGTGGTCGGCTCTGATGTGGTCATTGTTGTAGTCGGCTCTGGGGTTGTGGTTGTTGTAGTTGGGTCTGGCGTTGTGGTTGATGTCATTGGGTCAGGCATTAGGGTTGTTGTTGTGATTGGTATTGATGTGGTAGTTGTTGTAGTTGGCTCAGCTGTTGTGGTTGAAGTAGGCGGCTTTGATGTGGTAGTTGTCGTAGTCAGCGCTGGCATTGATGTTGATGTGGTCGGGATTGGTGTTGTAGCTGTTGTAATTGGCTCTGGGGTTGTGGTTGTTGTAGTTGGATCTGGCCTTGTGGTTGATGTCATTGGGTCAGGCATTAAGGTTGTTGTTGTGATTGGTATTGATGTGGTAGATGTTGTAGTTGGCTCAGCTGTTGTGGTTGAAATAGGTGGCTCTGATGTCGTAGTTGTCGTAGTCAGCCCTGGTATTGTTGTTGTTGTGGTTGGAATGGGCGTTGTAGTTGTTGTGGTCAACTCAGGTGTTATGGTTGTTGTAGTCGGGCCTGAGGCTGTGGTGGGTGAAGGAGGCACGCATCCATTCTCTGTGATAGAGAATGCATCTCCATAAACAAAGGGTAGTTAATGATTATGGTACAAACATACAGATGTCCAGAGTAAAATGTTGACCGATGGTTTCATTGCAGTACCAGTGGTCAATGAAAGTCATAATGTGTTATGTAACAATTCATAACAAAATTTTTTGTTGGAGACATGGTGTTTCTCATCCCAGCCTATAGGCACCGTTTTAGACTAACTGAGCGAAATTGTTAGTGTTTGGTTGGGACGGTTGGTAGCTATTGCTGAGCGTTTGAGAATAAGCCAAATTGCAGCTATCCATCACATTACCTCAACCAGTTAATGGTACTCTAGTGCATAAATGCAGTAAATCAGCCAGGTTTTGCCCCGCTTCACCCCACAAGATTTGTTGGGTACTTTGGGCGTAGAAACTAAATAAGACATTGTTCATATCAGTGATCTAAACTCCCACACCTGAAAGTAATAATTCGAATCAAATGTGCTATAATGTTGATGGCCAGTATGCAAGCCTTTTGTGTATCTTCAAATTGATGATTCTCACTTAGATTTCGAAGAAAAAATAACTAAAAGTATTTGATGGGAGACGACTCCAACTAGCCAACCCCACAATCCCGGCCAAGTGACCTCTGGCTCTTCGGTATCTGGCAACTTGTGGGCGAGATAGACAAAGCCATACCTGGATCATAGACAGTGGAGTAAGGACAAGTCTGACATAGGTAAGCCTTTTGAGTGTTGAAACTGTTTGAGCATTCCCAATCAGCGCGATCATCTCGGACAGACCAACCACATTCGGTCTTATCAATCTGTAATCCAGAGATGCGGTGGTTTCGTGGGTAGCCCGTATGGTTTAGTGGGTAATGCATTGGCTTTGAACCAGGTAACGTTGTCTACTTAATTATCATGTCAGTTTCCTTTTTATAAATTAAACGAAATTACAGTATTTAGGTTTATCTATTTCCGAGAAGTTTACCCGGTTGCCGCTTAAAAACCGCTCAAAATGGTCGTCAAGTGGGCGGCAGCTTCCGGTGATCGAGCGGCAGAACGGCGAACCTGCATGCGCTATTTCTTCAGCGTCAGGTAATTGGCAATCAATGACAACGCAGATCCGAAATTGCCGCTTTACCAAGTACGCCCTTGACTTAAACACCGGAAGCGGAAATCTAACGAAGTAAATAAAATTGCAGCTCTTATTGGTCACTGCGCTTGTGCTGCTTGGAAAAACAGTGCATGCAGTGTCGGCTCATAGCGGCATTTTGACGCTTGCGTAAACACCCCTTCAGCGCCGCTTTCTGAGCCGCTTGCCGCTCACCACTGCTGCGCCGCCCTCGTGTAAACCCGCTATTATATATTATTTTAGCAATTAGTGACTTTATCTTTGATCTTTAGTTGGAAGAGTTGAAAATGGCCTCTTTGCTGCTGGTGGTCAAACTGATGAGTTCCTACAGTTCAAACTTGACCTGATCTGCTTGTCACTGTGTTAGAATCGTAGTTCTTTTAGTACCAGCTTGTGTGGACCACTACCACATGCCACACTCAGTGATACTAACCCGGAGATGGGCACTTGCCGCTGTGTAAACTTCTCATTCAACAGACTTCTTGTGAAAACCCTTTCAACTGGGTCTCTGACTGGCAGTCTTGGAAATCCTTCCTTAAATTCTTGTTGCTTAATTCTATCATGAATTTAACACCTGGGTTTCTTTGTCTATACTCCTAAAGCCTTCAAGGGGCTCTATAGCAGCCATTCTGCAGCTGGGCCGGAAAGTGTACACAGCAAGTGCCTATCTCAGAGTTAGCACCACTGAGTTTGGCATGTGGCAGTGGTCATGATCTTATACTAGAAGAAACACAATTCTAAAACAATTGGTAAAGAGATCAGGCCACCTTTGAAGTGCAGCAACTCATTGGTTTGACTACCAGCAGCAAAGAAGCCACGACCCGTTTTCAACTTTCCCGACTATAGTTATTTTATTAACCTTTCTGTTGTTTTTCTCTGGCAGTTGATTTGTTTTATATGGGTAGCAGCTAGGGCCTATGTAAGGAGCTCACACTCACAACCAAAACCCCCATATGACCAGGCTTTTAAACTAGAATTTTTACATATTGACTCTTTTCATCTCCGCAGTCCCCCAGCCGCTGACCTATCCCACTATTGCTGCAGTTCTAACAGGAAGTTGGGCAGTGAACAAACTGCTTTTCCACTGCATCTACAATTTTGGTTCCAGTTATACTCCATATAGTGCATGTTCGCCACTTGGTAACAGGGAGACTTTTTTGGTTCTCAGGAACAAAGCGAAGCCTGATGTCCTTCCTGCCACTATTATTGACTTTTGTTAGGTTCAAACCCATGGCCCACCTCGCGCAAATCATGTGTTCTAACTAATAAGCCAAAACTGCTTCCCGGGTTTACAATAGTTGTGTAAAAAAGCCAAATCTCACCAACGCTAAGCCAAATACTTTTCACATTACAATGCTCTTCTACGCAAACCCAGACTATGACCGATATCAGCCACTGTGCTAACCATTAATCACGGGGAGCCAATTTCCTGCACCAAAGCCACCGTGTGCACAGGTACGCGTGCAAATTCGGGTCTAGAACTTTCGCGATGACTATATTGCATCAGTCACCTCATGTTAGTGTGCTAGATCTCTTAACTTACATCACGCGAGTTCATGCAGTGCCAGGTAACTGTGGCATTATCCCAATGCCAGTAATACAGCAGAGAATTGGAGTTGTCGTTGGGGTCCGTGTCATTGTACCAGATGCCAATATAGGCATTATTCACTAAAAACCAAAGAAATAAGATTAAAATTCTGTAATGGGTAATACAGCCAGTTAAAGCGCGGAATAAATTTTAGGAGTTCTGAGTTCGCTTCCCAATGTTAGTGGGGTTTTACTTTGATAGAGGCCTTGAGCGAGCCTCTCACTTCAAATTGCTAGCATAGCTTCGGATCACCCCGAAACATTGGAGGTACCAACCAACGAATAAAGGTCAAGGTCACCCCATAACTGTCAAAGATACACTTTTCCCTTCTCGAGATGAGTAGCCAAGTTTGAACTTGAGAAAAACATGTACTGTATCAAACCAGGCAGCTTCACCGTAATGAGTGAAGATTGGTCAATTGAGGGAAACTCTCCACATGTACTATTGGTATGAGTGGATCGACTTTCAGTCCACAGCACAAGGCTGACATTGACCGTTTCATTGGATTGTTGGCGTCATAAAAACAGACTAGTTTTATGGGACTAATCGTAAATTTTATGGAAATGGTAGACATCTCTATATAATAAGTGCATGTTAATGTGGAATTGTTTACTCTTTAACATGAAAGAAAGACTACTCGAAGTATAATTGTAGAAGTTCCTGCAGAGTTCAGATCTATCTCTCATATCAGAATGAGTTTGTTTAATGATTGCCTATCCATATACTCATACCAATGATAGCAGCTCATTGAAACTGTCAGCCTAGTAAAATAGCAACTGTGGATGGATTGCCTATTCATATATTCATGTCAATGGCATGCTCATCACCTACGTCCTATAGAGTTGATATAATCAGATAGAAAGTTGTGTGTATCCTCATCTAGAATCTGGGCAAGAGTACCTCCATAAGATTCACATTCATCTTCTGCTTCATAGAAACCTGCCTGACTTCCAAATCCTGTAGAGTAATAAACATTCTGAGATAGCCTGGAGGCAACTGGGAACCGCATCAGTACAAACCTACTGTCCCACATTCCCACCATCCCATCATTCCACCATCACATAATCCCCCATCTCACTGTTCCACCATCATGCCATGCCATCGTCCCACTTCCCCACCATCCCGCTGCCCCACCCTACCATTACTCACCATCCTTCTATCCCATCATCCCAATGTCCTACTAACCCACCGCCCCACTGTCACAATATCCCCC
>Ga0224501_10002942_pt1 | contig 13400 bp, 10 predicted proteins | sample SF_Oct11_sed_USG_4_FD_169105 | JGI IMG/M metagenome (GOLD analysis project Ga0224501, IMG submission 169105) | Sediment microbial communities from San Francisco Bay, California, United States - SF_Oct11_sed_USGS_8_1 | ecosystem: Environmental > Aquatic > Marine > Sediment | place: USA...
GACGATGAGCCCACAATATCACTGACCGAGCATGCTGCACTTGACGCACTGAACAAGGAAAGAGTCGCTATTCTTAGAAGTCGAACAGCGAACGGAGACTGGTGTGCGTGTGGAAAATGGGGCTCATCTGAGGGCTTTTATGTCCCCGTGATATACTCTCAATGCCGATTTTTAATCAACCAGTGCTCATAAAATTGTTTGTTTTTGTCCGATTTTCTTGTGAATCATGTGAAAAACATCATTTTGCACAATAGTATGGAGTGTACATTCGATCTTTATTGAAATAGAGAAAAACATCGCGAAAAATATCAAAACTTGCCTAGAGGCTATAGGGACGACTCCCAGTCAGTTGCATCTGGCTGAGTCAAACTGATGAGTAAGACTCAACATAGTTCACCTAAATAATGTAATTTCACTTCAAAGTATAGGCGTTTTCAGACAACCTAACATAGCCCTAACACGTTGGGTAAAAAATGGCTCTATCGTTATTTTAACTCAGGTGGCCCGCCCGTTAGCCAACTAGACTGTAATCATACAATTCGTATCGGCAACTAAAGAAAAGGTGAAAGTTCAACGCGTTAATCTGTCCGAACAACTGTGACAGTCAACATATTTTTCTCGCTGACGCATTTGGGCGACTTGTCCGATCGAACAGAAAACTCCAACGCATATGTTCGGGAAGCACGGCACATTGAGGGTGCGTTGCATAAGCAGCGGGGCAATACATGACAGACGTTACCTTGTCTGAAAATGCGTCATGTCTGACACACTCTGTCTTTCCTTTCAAGTTTTGTAGCCTATGGTGTAAGTGCTTAAGGAGACCGGAATTCGTTCTGAAACACTGGTCTTTGTTGTAAAGGCTCGGCATGGCGAGCTTAGTACCCCTATTGGCATGGCTTGCGACATGATCAAGTTTGATGTCTGATGTAGACAAAACCTTTGGTTAGTGTTCCAAGGTGACAAACCTTTGAGGCGACTTTATAGCGCGGATCTGTCTTATCTTGCGGATGTGGGGAGCCATCATCATAGATTTGAAAGAATCCTTGATGAAATGTAAATACGCAAAAGCCAGTTTTGGTTGCGTTTGGACATTTTAGTAGTAACTACAATGGAGAGAGTGTGCAACTGAGCGAAAAAGCACATTGTCTAGTATAATGATTATATTTTTATCATTAACACAAAAAATTGCCGAGTCTTGTCATACTAAGGTAGCTGGACCTTCACAACTAATTCTTCAATGTTAATTAAAAAAACAATTCAAAAGCCCTCACAATAATTATGGCTCATATAGCCGTTCTGTAAAATTTTATGTAATGTAAGCAGACAATGGGGATAGACTTACGGCATTGAAAGTTGGTTCAATGCTGATTTCATCTCCAATCTTAGCCAGCGTTTGAACTGCTTTACCAAATACTACAATAGCAATTATGTACATGTATTATTAGTATGTGACACCTATATAACTCAACATACACAACCTTCTTGTAATGGAACTGTATATAAAGAAAAAATATGGTGATTACAAGGATGGCTCTCAACTCAGTTCATCTGTATGTGAATACTCTAACTTCAGTTCAAGTGACACTTATACAGGCGCTGACCGGCCTGGCATCTACGCATGCTTGTACTACACAGCTGTAAAAATGGTAGTCTATGTTGCCCACTTACTCATCGCGATATGCACAATATTAATTGGAATATGGATTGGGTGCTCTAGTTTAGTTAGTGCTTAGTCTCATTTCTAAAACAGCGACATATGTCACTGGTCTGAATGAGATGGTAAGCTATACTAATACTTACTCTTTATCCGACCATGCACGTTCAGTATTGTGCATTTCATGTTTCTTTCCAGGGCTGATTACCTGGTTCATAATCTTAACATGACTATTCCATTAACCGGCCAGGGACCCAAGATTGACTGTGTTGAGCAACTGACTACTGACTGAGTGCTTCTGCCTTCGCTTGTGCAGTTGTCAGTTGAGATCTGTCACCGAGTCAATCAATCAATACGTTTGATTTTGAACCTAACGCTAATGGCTACTTGGTTACCGATTTGTGGTAACACTTTGACTGGATCAAAATGAAAATGAATGCAGTTGATGTAATTAATGACGATGAGTGGAGTGAGTGAGTGATTGAGTGAATTTCTGAAGCGAATGGCAGCCAAATGCCTCCCGTCCAAGTTCAGTTCTGGTGGAGGACGAGTTTGACTCGTCGATTGATCAGTAATGTTGATAATTGGGTAATCCAAATTTTAGCAAGCGAATTCCTGGCTGGTTTAATCGTCAGTATGCGACCCTGGCCAGTAGTGAGCTGTTTAGTTTCAATTTAATCAGATTTTATCGTCAGGAAACTTGGTTCAGATTTCGCGGATGACACAAGAACAACATTTGTGCCTTTACAACAAAAGACATACATCTACAAAACAACGTATGATTGGACGAGGCTCATCGCTTCAACCAATGAATCCTCTTGTTGGTGGAACTTAATCGTAACCGGAACAGGCAAAATGGTAGGCGTTTTTCTGCCCGTCTTTCTGAAGAGACAAATTTTTTCCCCAAGGTGGTCTTATGACTGGGTTGTGGCCCATGTCAGTGAAAGTTGGAGTAATTTGATTGGGTGCTGTGGCGCGTCATTAAAGTCGTGGTCACCTTGTCACGCTGACTCTCAGTCAGTCTGACTCTGGGTCAGCCTCACTCAGTCAGCCACTAGGCTAGCCAGTCACTGTCAGCGTCGGTCTCACCCTCGCCTCAGCACCAGTCAGTTTTTCGAGTCTCAGCGAGTCTCTCACCATTACAACCAGTCAATGAGTAAGCTGTTTGTGAGTTACTTGGGTGACACTGAGTCTGTTTCGGTGTCTGTTCCCATGATGTCTTATAATACCATCAACAACATTCTAAAATCTAATGGTAATTTTGTTTTAGCTAAACTCCTAAACTAAACTAAAGGATTCTATTTTAACTCGAAAACCAGTACTTAGAGATCCCGTGGCCATGGTATTGTTTTAATGGGAGGGGCTGATATAAGAAAAACTCCCATCCTTGCTGTCTGAGTGTATCTGGTTTTCTGGCAGTAGCAGCTGCTGTGCTCAGTTTCCCAGTTGTACAGTGTGTTTTAACTTCTAGCTTGAATGCAGCCAATTCTCACACGCTAGCACTCACCGCCGTCATCGCTTATGTTACAGTTGGTACTTGTCCTTGGAGATGTTCACGTTCCTCACCGAACTAGTGGGATACCAGCTAAGTTTAAGAAGCTTCTAGTGCCAGGAAAAATACAGCACATTCTGTGTACTGGAAACCTCTGCACAAAGGAGACATTCGACTACCTTCGATCTGTGGCCAATGATGTTCATATTGTGAGAGGAGATTTTGATGAGGTAGGCCACCAATACATTATCTAACGCATTCATGAAGAGAGTATCACTATGATCTAATTGTGCACCATCGCTAATGGAATCTACATGAAACGAGAAATAGAGTTTTGCGTAAGAACTGTAATGTGGAACAATTATGATATGATTTTAAGGAAGGCAGCTATGTCTCGCTTCCATAATGATAAACCCTTGTATTAAATCGGTCGCCTTTGGGGGTTTTGTAGAATCCAAACTGGCCTGAGCAAAAGGTTGTGACTGTCGGCCAATTCCGCATCGGACTCGTACACGGACATCAGATTGTACCATGGGGAGATAAAGAGAGTTTAGCTATGCTGCAACGTCAACTCGACGTAGACATTCTCATCTCAGGACATACTCACAAATTTGAGGCATTTGAGAGCGAAAATAAGTTCTACATTAATCCGGGATCGGCAACTGGAGCGTATCATCCTCTCGATACGTAAGTTGTTAACACAGACATTCAGACTTTGAGGAGCGGTCTACTCTTGTGTATCGGGAAATTGTCACGTATGACTCTCGTGATGGTCAACCTGCTGGGGTAGATGTTTAGTTTTTCAGCAATTACGACTTAGCACGGAGCATCGTGGCCGGGTCAGTATCAACCATAAGTATTTTGACTTAGGATTGATATGAGGAGCTCGCACTCACAGCAAGAGCCTGTCATGACTGGGATGATTATTTCTGCCTTATTTTACGTATACCATTGTTCCAGTCGCTATTTCAACTAGCATAAAATATCAAACGTTCTCATGTTAGCCATGTAGGTGTTACAGCTCCACCATTTTTGTACCTCCTGGTTTGGATTGCAGTATTAGTAATTTCTACAAAAGTCTTGGCCATCTGTCATTGTCATGTGGGGCCCTTTGATATGTAGGGTATCTATGAATAACTTCTCTGTTGTAGGGATATAACACCGTCATTCGTATTGCTGGATATACAACAGTCAACTGTAGTGGCTTACGTCTATAGGCTGCTGAAGGATGATGTGAATGTCGACCGGGTCGAATACAATAAATCCTGAAGGAATAGTCCCGTCACAATTTTTATACAACTCCCACATTGCAAAGTGAGACGTTATGACTTACTATCACATAGAGCTACTATCTCTGCTCTTTAGTCATGAGGAAAAGATCACTATTTATCTATTAAATTACCATCAATTTGCGATATGTAGTTTTTCAAATATGTGCATACCGACTCCGATTACTGAATGGACTTCTTGGGCTCATGTCTAACAGTAACTAGTACTGACTCTTTAAACTCACAAGGATGGAGTGTGATCGTTAGTAAAACATGTCCCTTATCACTGTTGGGCTGGGACTGCATAAAAATGTTGCAAATCATGTTACTGTGCCAATAAATATTGGGTTGATAAAGAATAGAAAATCCAGACGTGCACTGCCGGATAGTCTATCCATTGTGATAGATTTCTGATAATCTTCACAGCGGATACCTCATGGTCTGCCCCCCCCACCCAAAAAGGCACGACAGACGTCTGATATCGAGGTTGTCCTTTCACGTAAGTTTTCTGCCAGCGAGCGCACTTTTCCCCGGTTTCGAGTGGTGATCACGTGATCATTACCAAGGCCACCGGTAAATTACTTTACTAGCGGAGCTGGATTTGAACGCTACCAAACTTGTACTGCTACCATAGATCATTGCGACAATACTAGCCACGATGCCGAAGGAAACCGTCCAGGAGTATTGGATAGCGGATTCCAATAAGGAGAAGCAATTCAGCGATTTCTACGTTTTGGGGAAAGAGTTGGGAAAGTGAGTAGATAGTCTCCTCGTTCCTAGGCGTTTGTTTGGCCAATGACTAGACTAGACACTGAAACGGAAAGTTGATTGAGCCTGAACGTCAAGCATCTCGTGGCTTGGAGATCAGAGTCAAATTCTTACATATATTGTCCAGAATGATTAGTTTGCAGCATTATGCATATACACAATTGCTCTCCCGATTAAAACATTGACAGGCGATGCAACTGATTTGCCAGCAAAGGTGACACTGGCAGCATACTTATGCTGTAGAATGGGATATGCCTGTTACATATATTTACAATAACGCACTCAAGTTGACCCAATATTCACAAACTTGTTGCACAGTTAGATTGATCACATATGAACTTCACTATAAACTATAATACAGTCATTTGTGTGCAGTTATCTTGAGAGTGCTCTAATAACACACAATGTTTTGACAACCCACTCTTTCGAAGTCGCAAAGTGTAATATATATGTTTGACAACAGACTCTCACTTGGCTTGAGTCATGTCTTGGGACCATGTATTGACCCCGCTTGCTGAGTCAATGACATAAAGTATCTCCGGTACAATATAGGCCGGTCGGGTTGCAACACACCTCACTATTAAACAATGACATCGATTATATTATAGAGGAGCCACTTCTGTGGTCTACAAGTGTGAACAAATTGGGACTGGGCAGCCGTGGGCAGTTAAGATCATCAACAAAAAGGTAACACACTCAGTATATACTATCACACCTATGTACGTGTGTGAATAGACACAAGACAGTGATGTAACTAAATAATGCTCAAGGGAGGTCATTATTGATGCATTTTTCCCTAATCAGTTCTCTAATCAGCCACAATTATTAGCTTGAGCTGTTTGCAGTTAGGGTATTGATCTGAAACAACGTATAGATCCGAAAGTTGAAATGCTGCTACATTATTGAGGATGAGTTGCTTATTGATTAAGTTTATAATTACTATTGAGCTAAGTCCAGCTGACCCCATAGGACCGGTTTCACCCATGCATGTTCGGACATGGATATAAATGATAAACATGTATGTTTTTTTGTGTTTATAGGTTGATAAGAAGGTTGTGAAAACGGAGTGTGGTGTTCTGTTGAAGATCACGCATAAAAATGTAGTAAGTTCATCTCTCGTCCTTTCTTTTATATTCAGTTAGGGGGTTATTCCTGTACACATTTACGTATGTATCTGTCACGTTCACAATACTCAATAGATTAGTCGCGTCATATCTTTGCTTACAGTAAGTTTGTGTATACCTGAAACAATGCAGATTCATTTCTATCTATATGCTTTTCCACTTCCGGTTATACCCCATATTATTAATCCCTGTACGGGGTCATAGAGATTGTCCCATGTTTGACAGGGAGACATTGTTTCATTAGCTCAAGAGCAATTTAAGTTTAGTTGCTCTTCCGGTCATCACGATTGACTTTTCTGGGATTTGAACCAACCACTTGTTGCTTGAAAATTGTGTATTCTAACCAGTAAGCCATGGCTGCTCTCTCTATATAGATCCGGCTGAAGGAGATATTTGAAACCCCGACACAGATTCACTTGGTTCTTGAGTTGGTCACCGGAGGAGAGTTGTTTGATAGAATTGTAATGAGAGGATGTTATTCAGAGAAAGATGCATCAATCTGTGTTCGAGACATGCTTGATGCCACCAAAGTGAGTTTCTCTGGAGAACATTTCGTGAAGTCTTAATACGAGGCATTGACATTCAAGACTCTGTGAGATAACTTGCTTATCGATTTTCGTCTGATCACTAATATAAATGCTTGCTCTATACATTTATGAGTATGAGTATTTGCTCTTGATTGTAGTATCTACATGAGAATGAGGTCGTCCATCGGGATTTGAAGGTACGGCACATACACATGTAGACAACATTTTGTCAATTTTGATCTGCATGTTTTGCTCCTTAACTCTGTGTGTGTGTGTGCGCGTGCGTGTGTGTGTAAACTCATTATAGTATTGCCACATTATTTGATCCAATGGGAAAATAACTTGTATATTTTAGTATTGATATACTTAAATGCACTCACTTTTTATCCAGCCAATGAAGCAGTGGTGAGCTATAAATCATTTTATGTGAATGGCGATGCCAATCATTCAAACAATAACCCACGCATTAACAGCCAGAGTTGTCATTAACTCTATTTCCCTGTTACGTTTTTTTTTTAATTCGTTGCGACCGATTTCAGTTTATATCTCATGTATAGATGTCACCTGCTTCTTTACTATTTTCAGCCTGAGAATCTTCTTTATGACAGCAACACTGAGGAGGCTACGCTTAAGATTGGTGAGTTTTCACCGAAGTTCAAGATCAGTTGTGCAGCATGTTTTCTGAAAAGCTTTGCGGATGTCTTGTTATTGGCATCAGAATGAGGTTTGCCATGGGCCACGTTGGTCCTAGAGGCAACATAATATGTTCACTCTCACACAAATGCGTGCTTTCAATTATGAGTTGTTGCGAAGTGAGAAACCCGTTTGAGACTAAAACCGCAGTATGACAAACTGACTGAATATGTCATATATATGTATCACTGGATGGGTCACCTCAATATTGACATCTGGTCCATACATGACATGACAGTGTCAAAGTCTCTCAGGATTCTCTTTCAAACCGCTTTGCAATACATGTACTAAAATTATGTAGTATTACAGCTGACTTTGGCCTGTCCAAGATCATAGAATCTGAGGTGCAGATGCAGACCGTCTGTGGAACCCCTGGTTATTGCGGTAAGTCAAATCAATGGTCATGCTTGCTTTTTTCCAAGAGGCTTATCGATCGGAAAATGAAGTAGGTATTCTTTGCATTGTCTATTTATTTTACATCAAATCCATTAACATCCACAATTTAAAGTGCATGCTTAAGATAATTCCATATGGCATAATGATGTCTTTGCAGCCCCTGAAGTTCTAACTGGAACTAAGTACAACTCGGCTGTTGATATGTGGAGCATTGGAGTTATCACATATATTCTGTGAGTAAATCTAACCTACTGTATGCATAACATTAGCAGGCCTGAAACAGATTCAGTAGATCAACCCCATACATCAGAATCCCTATCACAATTGGTGAAGGTATTTCACAAAAAGAGCAGAAATGTATGCCTTCAATAATGCGACTATAAAGACTAACCCATCAGGGAGCAACTAGCATTTTCACACACTCTGTCATATAAGTAGGCTATATGCTGGTTATCGTCCTGCCAGTCTATCTTCACGGCCATTTTTGCTCACAGGTTGTGTGGCTATGAACCTTTCTATAGCGAGTCCGGAGACCAGGATATGTTCAGAAAAATACTGAAGTGTGACTACCAATTTGATTCCCCTTGGTGGGATGACATCAGTGAAAATGCCAAGGTTTGTTTGGGGAAGTTGCATACTGTAGGTCCTTCTAAGCAAATAGGTAAGGTAAAACTATAGGCGGTTAAATATGCCTATATCTGTATGGAAACTAATTCAGGCTACACTCATGACTAGCATCCACAGATCAAAAGTGAAGCAATTGCCCTGAATTCATCTTGGTTCAGATTGTCTCCATTCGCAAGATAGCTTTTCAACAGTGCATTTCTGTTTTGTGTGAAGTCCACATTAGCCTGCATATAGTTGCGGATACGTTGTTTTGATCTCGCAGGATCTAGTAAAGAAGTTGCTTGTTCTCGATCCCTCAAGGAGACTTACAGCATCACAAGCGGCAGCTCATCCATGGGTGAAAGGCGTGGCTGCCAAGGGTGATCACCTGGAGCAGACTCAGACCAAGCTCAAACAGTTCAATGCAAGACGTAAACTTCGGGTATGTTGAACCAGCTGCAGCAAATATGAGCATTAGGGGCCTATATTTTTCTCTGCTTGTGTTTTTATGTGACAACCAAAAACAATATTGACAATTTAGTAAAATAAAGATTGTGTAGTGATAGTATATGATGCACTCTTGATGCCTTTATACCTTATTATTGTGTAGCACGACACATTTTAGATGACATCACAAGGTCCCCCGGAAGAGCAACCAGAAGCCTAGTGTAAGGGAATGGAAGTTTCTCCCTCAGACAAATTAACGCTGCTGCTGTGCTTTTGCTTGCCTGTATTAATACTTCAGCAGACAATGCTATACAATCTGTGTGTGCTCCCTTTCCTCCTCTAAGCGCTATTACTTGTAAAGAATTCACAATCCCAAATTTTGGCGCATTAGTTGACAGTGTTCTGTGTGTGTTCCTGATTGATATGTAAACAAACTTTCATGATGGTAGAATATAGCATTCCAATTATCGACATGTCTATATGGTTTCAAAACTCACAGGCAACAACCATGATGTTTGCATGTTCAAACTCAGAGTTGAGTTTATAGGGGTGTAATTGTGAACCATGTTTGCATCAAGTTGGCCTTAAACCTTTTTATCACTGATAGTCACTATAAAAATGTCAAAGCAAATGGAGTAATAGTCTGTTGCTACACATGCATTAGAGCTACTCAAATGTGCATTGCAATTGCATTTAAGGACTTATTGGCTTCCCATATTCTGGTTTCTAATGGACTCGTGGCTTTATGCATTGCCTCTGAATACCAATACCCAAGGATTGTCGCATATGTACCGTTTAACTGGAGCTGCCTGTTTTCCACCGCAGTGTTAACTTGATTTTGTTTGTATATTTAAAAAATATTTTGTAGGCTGCCACTGATGCTGTGAGGGCATTACAAAAACTCCAGCTGCAAGACAAGACTCTTACGGTTCAAGTATTTGAAGGAGTCAAACAATAGATTCTGCTGCCAAAATTTCTAAATGCACTGTCAATCAGCTAGCATTTGAACAATGGTATAGACACTCTTAATGCCATATTGTACCTTGTGAATTTAACTTTTAATTCCATATAAGTATAATAAACCATAATTTTACAGAAAATTGTGTGATTGAATTCTGACCTTATAAATACTCAAACTGTAGAAAATTTAAAGCAAAATGTCTAGGTAAGTCTGAGGAAAAGTTAACTTCAATAATTGTTCAAATAGAATGAGGCTGATCATCAGTAAGATCTTGTAATTTGCACACATGCACTTCTTACTCTTTTCCATCAGCGATTCCTCCATTAGTGATAGCATAGGTAGCTTCATTTTCAGGCATGTTGGGGCTAAAAAGATTTTTGGGAATATATAATACAATTAAATACACAAAAATTCATCTTCATAGAGATGAAATATTTGATAAAAAAGTATGTACCAGTGTCATAGTTCACAATTTCCTTTGCATTTGATTTGTATATAGGGACATTTACATGATGCCCCAATTCCATTCTCTTACTACATTTCGATTCGAATATATGTCCCTAGGGCTGAGATCGAAGTAACTAGAAAAGTATAATTTCAGCCTACAAGTACCTGTCATAAACTTTAGCTATGCGTAGCTCTCCTCTGCCTTTACGCAATGATAAACGCGTTGTAGATGCGTGAGCTAGAATATGACCACCTATTGGCTTTTTAGGATCAGCCTGAAAGCTCATTGTAGCACCTGGATCTGAAGTCATTTGGTTGGTAATGAACACGGCCACATTAAACTCTGAAAATAAACGATGCAGGATCACTTGATCATCTCCAATAAACTTAAAGGGGTTATGATAGAGCCCGAACGCAACGGCCGCTATTTGGGGTAGAGAAAACCGGCAAAGCACTTCTTATAACTTCAGTTTATTCAAATATTATGTGCAATGTTGAATTCTACTCGATGTTATGAGGGAGTGAAGATCATTAGGTTACTGAGTTCTAGTAATTAGATCCCATTTTTTCTCTTTGGGCCATTTGGGCCATAGTTATTCGAGTGACCGCTATTTGTTTTTGGAAAAAGACCACTCGCCATCGCTACAATGAATGAGGAGTTGCCTCCTTTTAAGAATGGGGAACACAACTCCGTAAGTGCGTTTACACTCGATCATGACATAACCCCTTTAAATCCAAACCTTAGGCAAAATATCTATCCTGTGTTAAAGTGGATTCGGACTAGCCCGATTATTGGTCCAATCTTACCTTCGGAAATCTTTTGTAGTCTGGAAAGCATTTGAGCAAGTTTTTGTTGACGGTCGGCCAACTCTCCCCTACCACTGAAGTCTACTCTGAATAGAGCCATGATTGAATCTACAATCTGTAACACGTGGTTTTGTTTGGAAACAAATAGGTCACTGTGTTGATGACAACACCACAACAATTATTCTAGGCACAAGGAAACTATGTGACATTTATGTATCACATGGATCAGCATGCACCCAAAGCATCCGGGGACTAACCAGTAGCTTGAAAACTCCTGGTTCTTCATGGAACTTGGCGGCGACTAAGTCCAGGAGCTCATACTGGTGCTCGCTCGTGTATGCCCGGGCATATAAAACATTGTCCAGTACAGCATTCTGGTCCAGATTGAATCTATCAGCAATGTCTCGGAGACGGTCTGGCCTACTAAATACGCTTGCTAAGGAGACAACATACAATTTCTCATGGGTTGCTTGGGAATGCAAAGATCACTGAATAAAAGGATACAAAGTGTTTTCTGTATCAACAAAGACCACCTTGCCACCGGTATAACCATTTGCTCCTGGCAGCTGTGCAGAGACTACAACCAGAAATCAGTCATATACCAATGAGTGACAACATGGTAATCACTAATCACACATATGTAGCTACGTCACAGGTAAACTTTACATACCGCAAAGAGTATGGGACAGCTGGGTTTTCCCAGTTCGAAACTCTCCGAAGGCTTCTGTTATTGACATACTCTCTATTCCTCCACCAATTAACTTGCTGCAAAAATCCTTTATCTAAATGGGTGAATTATGTGACCAACATAAACAATTCAGTTTGACCAAATGGTCTCCCTTTTCATTATAGTTTCATTGCTGGACCCAGCTAATCTATAGGACCATATGGATACACATAAAAAAAGCACTCGCAAATCAATTACCAGAATACCCCAAAAAACTAACTTACTCCAACTCTGTACTTCCAGTTGTGATGTGGAAACACGACTTCCTTTTATCAGCAAACTCCAAGGCAGTACAAAATCCACCTTCCTATAAATGATTTATGAGAAACAAAATTAGCAATTTATTCACAGTTATACTACAAAGGAATTAAACACGGTAAGTTACTGGTATGATGAGCAAATTTTTAATGTATTTTGTAAGACCTCAATTCTTCTTAGAATAAGATCAAGTATTGTGATTTGTGCAAGTACACATCCTGTAACTAGCAAATTATACAGCTGGCCTGCATAATCCAACAGTCACATACTCCAGCTAACTTCGTGCAAGCCTCCTTTATTTTTTCCATCTTTGCTTCGGATATTCCTTTAATTGTGCATAGTTTTTTTCTTGTAGTCATCTGCACACCCTGTGAACATGCAATGTATATATGAGAAGGTTAGAAAATGAAAAAACTGATGATCAGGACTGAAAGAATTGCAGAGCATGTTAGTCCAAAAGGTTGAATGTCTACCTAAGCAGTTCTAATTTTGAACATGATATGTCACTATTGAGCTCAACTTCCATAAGTTGAATATCGTCATTTCCATTTTTATCAATGTCTAACAACTAAACTGTCACAACTCAGATATACTCATGAGTACCTTCACAGTGCATATACCAGCCGACTTCAACTTCTTTAGATCCGCCGCATTCTGTAAAAAGCAAACATCAATATACATTGTTCACTTCTCTATCACCAGTCTCAAACAATTATGCGTGACTGGTACATCACCGTTCTTCTGTTAGTGTTAAGTATAGTATAGTATAACTTACAATTCCATGGTTTTGTAGGAGGTCGATATCTTGGAAGAAAGACTCCTGTAATCGAAACAATCAAAGTTATTGTTACACAGTCTACAGGCAGTACAGGAGTCTAGCCTCTCTATGGCAGGACTGAGGTAGAACTTATACTAACTTCGTTATAGTTATAAGTTATACTTATACTCCAGGTAGAGATATACTATAGTAGAATAAACTCCCTGGTCAATGCTCACTTAGTTACTAACAACTTACTTAGTTGTTTAGTTAGTAACTTAGTAGTTAGTTACGTTAGTAACTTAGTTAACTTACTCATTACTAACTTAGTAGTTAGTTACTACACTACAGGATGAGGAAGGGATAGATTTATAGAAGTATATTTAGAAAGAAATTACTACTACAGTAGTACTAGTAGTACTAGTAGTACTAGTAGTACTGGTGGCGGTAGTGGTGGCGGTAGTGGCG
>Ga0224501_10002943_pt1 | contig 13399 bp, 8 predicted proteins | sample SF_Oct11_sed_USG_4_FD_169105 | JGI IMG/M metagenome (GOLD analysis project Ga0224501, IMG submission 169105) | Sediment microbial communities from San Francisco Bay, California, United States - SF_Oct11_sed_USGS_8_1 | ecosystem: Environmental > Aquatic > Marine > Sediment | place: USA...
AAGCATCTGCGCGGTGAGTCGATGGCGGATGTTATTTTCAACGGATCGACTGCGCGTAAGCCGGTTGGCCAGGCCTTTGTGGAGCTGGTGTTTGATAATAGCGCCGGTCGATTGGGTGGAAAGTTTGCGCAATACAACGAAATTTCAGTCAAGCGCCTGGTCACGCGCGATGGTACGTCAAACTATTACTTAAATGGTAGCCGCTGTCGGCGTCGTGATATTACAGACATCTTTTTAGGGACAGGACTGGGTCCGCGCAGTTACGCCATTATTGAACAGGGAATGATCTCCCGTTTGATCGAAGCCAAGCCAGAAGAATTACGAAATCTGCTGGAGGAAGCTGCGGGTATTTCTATTTACAAAGAGCGCAGACGCGAAACCGAAACACGCATTCGTCATACCCGCGACAACCTCAATCGCATCACCGATGTGTTGGATGAACTGGAAAAGAATCTCGAAAAACTAAAACGCCAGGCACGTACCGCTGAGCGCTACAAAGAACTACGCAAAGAGGAACGGGAAAAGACCGGTTACCTCATGGCCCTGCAATGGAAAGAACTGGATACCCAAGTCAAACTGGCAGACGAGAAAATCAGTGCCTATCAAAATCAGCTGGAAGCAGAAATTGCCAATTTGCGATCTCAAGAGGCGGCCATCGAAAACCAGCGAGTTGCCTACACGGAAGGCAACGACGAGCTGAATGAAATCCAGGGAGACTACTATCGTATAGGCTCCAATATCGCTCAACGCGAGCAGTCCATTCAGCACGCCAAAGAACGCAAGAATCAATTGGAAATGGATCTGCGCAAGCTGGAGAAGAATCTGGAGTCGACCATCGATCTGCAGAAGAACGACAAGATGCGTTCGGTGGATTTGGAGAACAGGCTTGGCGTTTTACAGCCAGAATTCGAGGAGCTGAACAGGCAGGCCCAAGAGCAGAAAGCCAGTTTCGATGAGGCCACTGAGGCCATGAATACCTGGCGCCATGCCTGGGATGAATTGAATGAAAAGGCCAATGAGCCCGCTCGCCTTATCGATGTCGAACAGACTAAGCTCAATCATCTTGAAGACAAGCTGGAGCAACAACAGCAACGTAGAAGCAAGCTGGAAGAAGAGCTAGAACGCTTAGATATCAGTGAGTTAGAAAAAGAAATTGAAGTAATTTCTAATAATATACAGGCCCTCGAAAATGAACGTGAAGAGTTGCAATTTGAGTCACAGGAGAAGGATGCCCTGCTCAAGGAGCAGCGTGTCAGCTTGCAAGAACAGCAGGAAAAATCCGCTGAGGCGCGTACACAATTAGAGCAATTGGAAGGTCGTATTTCCTCTTTGGAAGCGCTTCAAGAAGCGGCACTGGGTAAAAATCAGGTCAATCTCAATGCGTGGTTGCAGCAGAATGGGCTGGAGAGCGCACAACGTCTGGCGCAGCAAATCAACGTGGCCGACGGCTGGGAAAAGGCAGTGGAAACGGCCTTGGGTTTCAATCTGGAAGCGGTCTGTGTGGATGACTTGAGCGAGTTGGGCTCCAGTCTGGCGGCCATTTCAGATGCCGACATTGGTGTGATCCAGGCCAGTTCTCGGAACGCGTCCCCGATTGCCAGTGGCAATAAAGAGCCTTTACTAAGTAAAGTCAGTTCACAGTATTCATTACACTCCATGCTTAACGGTGTGTATTGCGCGGAGGACGTGTCCCAGGCCATGGCCAATCGCCAGCACTTGTCGGATGGTGAGTCTTATGTGACACGCGACGGAATTTGGGTGAGCGCAGATTGGATTCGGGTATTACGCGGCCATCCTGAGAAATCGGGCGTGCTTTCACGCGAAAAAGAACTGAAGACCAGTGTTGAGAAACGCGAGAGTCTCATGTCGCAGCTTTCCGAACTGGAAAGCCGAATTCGGGAAACAAAAGACAAGATCGCCAGTACTGAGGAGGCACGCCATTCCCTCAGCGATTCCATACACGGTTTGCAGTCTGAAATTGGTGAGTTAAAGGCAAGACAGGCGGCCGATCGTTCCAAGATCGAGCAGACTAAACAACGTATCGATCGCATTGAGGAAGATCTGGCTGAACTGGATGAGCAGCGGGAGCAAACCCTCATTGACACGGCCGAATCGCAACGGCTCATCGAGCAAGCCGAAGTGGAAAAGGCTGAGCTTGAAGCGGTTCGGACTGAATTGCTGCATAAGAAAGAAAAGCTGCAAAACGGTTTGGATGAATCGCGCAAGACCTACGAAGAATATCGGGAGCAATCCAGATCCCTGGAACTGGAACTGCAAACGACTCGTACCCAAAATGATTCCTTGAAACAAAACCTTCAACGCTTCGATTCCCAAATTGATCAGTTTCAGGACCAGATCGGCGCCATGCACGAGCAAATGGAGCAGGTGGACGCACCCCTGGGCCATTTAAAAGAAGAATTGGCTTCCCTGTTAGACAAACACCGGGAAGTGGATATCAAGCTTAGTGAAACGCGACGTAAGGTGGAGGCCATAGACGAAGAGCTCAATAGCCTGAATGACAGACGTCAGGATGCGGAAGGTTCGGTGAACTCTGCTCGGGAGCGACTGGAACAGGAAAAAATCGATTCCCAGTCGTTTAAAACACGCAGACAGTCTTTACAAGAGCAAATGGAGCAGGCTGGACATAATCTCACTACGCTATTCGAGGTGATGGATGATGAACTAACCATTTCTCTGTTACAGGAAGAATTAGAAAAGCTTGCCAGCAAAATCCAGAAATTGGGCGCAATCAATCTGGCAGCGATTGATGAGTTTGCCGAAGAGTCTGAGCGTTTCACGCATTTAAATAGCCAAAAAGCGGATCTGGAACAGGCGCTGGATACCTTGGAAAACGCGATTCGCAAGATCGATAAAGAAACGAAAACGAAATTTGAAGAGACCTTTGAACAGGTCAACAACGGCATTAAGCGCAACTTCCCAAAGCTGTTTGGCGGCGGTCAGGCATTTCTGGAATTGACCGGGGAAGACCTGTTAACCACGGGGGTGAGCATCATGGCCAGACCTCCTGGGAAACGCATTAGCAATATTCATTTACTCTCAGGTGGTGAGAAGGCGCTTACCGCGGTTGCGCTGATTTTTTCTATTTTTGAATTGAATCCCGCACCTTTCTGTATGCTCGACGAGGTGGATGCGCCACTGGACGATGCCAACGTGGGTCGTTTCTGTACCTTAGTAGAGCACATGAGTGAGAATGTGCAATTTATTATGATTACGCATAACAAGGTCACTATGGAGATTGCAAAACATCTGAACGGTGTAACGATGCATGAGCCGGGTGTTTCACGTATGGTTGCGGTAGATGTGGATGAGGCCGTGGAGTTGGCAGCGGTCTAATAGCGCTAGTATGGGCCTGCTTGCTCCGTCTACTTACCATAATATTATTTAATCGAGACGATCTAAATATATCGCTTTCAACTGTGGTGTGTTGGAGTTCTAATTCATCCATTATTGGTCTTCCATGGGTGAATCGATGAACCGACATGTTGCGAAAGTCTTATTTGCTTCTGCTTTTCTGAGCCTAACGTCCCTAAGTTCAATTGCTTTGAGTGAAGAAGGGGGTGACCACAACGCCATGATTGCCAAGGCAGAAAATGCCTATAAGGCCATCAATAAAACAGGGGGAGCCTGGCGTGACACAGGCGAACTGATCGATGAGGCGAAGAAGGAAGCCGAATCGGGCAATTCCCAAAAGGCCTTTGAACTGGCAGACGAGGCCTACCGTCAGGCCACTTTAGCTTCTGAACAACAAAAGAATTCCGGCTCAGGTAAGCCCTGGCAATTTTAATGATCCCTAGGCTCCTGGCTTATCTATTTAAGCTGGGAGTCCTTATAACACTTTTCAACAGACTATTCTTCTGTATAACGAAAAAGGGTTGCTGATTGTCTAACGTAGTATCAAGCAACCACGATGGTGATAGCGAAAAATTCTTAACCCCCGTAGCTTCTGCGTTGCGTGATTCGGGATACATCGTTCTCGATGGTGTTTTTCAAACTGAAGCGCTACAGTTACTCCTCATTGATATTAAAAACCGATCCAGTGATGAATTTCATGTGGCAGGCGTGGGTCGGTCACAGGGCTATCAGAAAAATCCTTTTGTTCGGCGGGATCGAATTTGCTGGCTATCGGAAACGACTCCTCAAGCAGCGTTCTATTTTAAATGGATGAAAGCGCTGCAACAGAAACTCAATCAGAACTTTTTCCTCGGGCTTAACGACTTTGAATGTCATTACGCGCACTATCCAAAAGGTGCATTCTACAAGAAACACCTGGATGCCTTTAAGGATAAAACCAGTCGTCGCGTTACGACGATACTCTATTTGAATCCTGCCTGGTCACCGGATAATGGCGGAGAGCTTATTATTTATGAAAAAGATTCTGAGCAGATATTGGAAAAAGTCGAACCCTTTTTTGGTCGCATGGTAATTTTTCTAAGCGAAGACTTTCCACACGAAGTGCTTCCTGTAAACAAGTCTCGATATAGTCTTACGGGATGGTTTAGGAATGATGGTCAGCCTGTAGTTAGTTAGAGAAAACGAATAACATGAAACACACCAGGACCCGTTTTTTCAATTCGTCACGGTGTTGATGTCTAGGCTAGTATGTCTTATAAGGTGGCATAAAATCTACTTTTTCACACAAGAGAAATTCTATTGAGTGCGGTTGAAGATATGGATTGTTCAACGTGTGAATAGAAAAAACCTTTCAAATAACTATTCTGTATACAGGATTAGAAAATCCTATTTCTCCTTTATGTGAAGTCAGTCTAGAATCTGCTAAAAGTGAAGTACGGCTTTTGTATGCTTATTTGTAGATAAAGGACGATCACGATGAAAAGACTACTCCTGCTTCTATTCATGTTTACTTTTGCGCTTTCAAGTGTTTTCGCTATGGATGATGAAAATGTCGGTACGTTTGAGTCGCTGGATAGGGATGGAAACAAGTCCATATCCAAGTCTGAAGCCAAACGGGACACCGCGCTATCGGCAAACTGGGCCGAGGCAGATGTCGATAGAAACAATCAGATTGACTCGGCAGAATTCAGCGCCTTTGTTTCGAAAGGGATGTTTGTGCCTCCTGAAGATGCCGAAATTTCAGAGCCAGGCGCTGCCCCGTTTTCAACTGCGGATGTTGCTCAATAACGTAGTATGATTTAGAAATAGCTGGGACTAACTCGGATAATTAGTCCCAGCTTTTTATGCTGGACTAGTATGTCTTATAAGGCAGAAACTTTCCATTCAAGACAATTTTGACGCGATCACCGGCGGGATTGGCTTCGCGGCTGATGTCCATGGAGAAGTCGATGGCGCTCATGATGCCGTCGCCGAATTCTTCATGGATCAATTCCTTGATACTCATCCCATACACATTCACCAGTTCATAAAAACGATAGATCAGCGGGTCGGTGGGAACTGCGGTAGGTAATGAGCCTTTGTATGGTACAACTTGAAGCTGATCGATTGCCTCATCGGACAGATCCAGCATTTCACCGACTATCTTTGCCTGCTGCTCGGTCAATGTCATTTGCCCCATCAGCGCGGCGGTCGTCCATTCCTTGCTTTGACCAATCGCCTCACCGAGGTGAGACCACTTCAGTTTTTTACTGCGCTTGTTGGTCAATATCATCTGGGTCACTTCATCACGTGTCATATCATTTTCCTCCTAAATTATTCGTTAAAATATTCTGCCTGCTTCTCAATTACGGGTAAGCTGAAAAATCAAAACAAGTACAATAATCATTAAGATAAAAGATACTGTCTTCCAAACCAAAACCGGGTTACGCTCAATCAAAGGCGGGAGCGTCTTGCTAATAAAGGCCTTATTGGGATTGCGCAGATCGTAAACAAACTCTGATAATCTCTCGTAGCGTTTATAGGGATCGGGATTTAGGGCCTTTCGTAGCGTCGCATCAATCCATGCCGGAATGGTTCTCGTATCATCCAGAACCGATTGATATACCAGCTTCTGTTGGGCCGATTTCGTCGTGGCCCTGGCCACGTTTGCGCCATAGGGAAGCCTATGGGATAGCATCTCGTAGGCAATTGCTGCCAGGGAGTATAGATCGGAACGCGTATTCCCCAATTCGCCGATAAAGTACTCCGGAGCGGTGTATTGTGCAGTTCCCAGTATGCCTTCTTGTGATAAAAAGGTATTAATTTCGTTGAGACCTGCTACCCGTGTGGAACCGAAATCGATGATCCTGGCGGTGCCGGTTTTGTCGATCATGATATTTTCCGGTCTGATATCCTGGTGCAGCATCTCTTGTCTGTGTAAGGCGCGTAAACCCGATGCGATTTGCTCTACTACTGTTCGCATAAACTCCAGGTCGGGCTCGGGATGATCGATCAGCCACTGCCGCAGGGTTTGGCCTTCCACAAATTCGGTGACGATGTAGAGATAATTACGTTTTCGAGTCTGAGAACAGGGCTTGAGCACATGGGCATTGTTGATACGTCTCGCTACCCATTCTTCCATAAGAAAGCGTTCGATGTATTCCGAATTGTTTCTCTGATCCACCGAGGGAACCTTGATAACGACTTGTTCCTTCGTTTCTGTATCGAGCGCGAGAAAGATGTGACTGCGATGGCTGATCTGGATTTCTCGCACTATCTCATAGCCATCAAACAGCATTCGGGGTTTTAGTTCGGGGGGAAAGGGCAGGGAAGACATCTGCTGATAGGCTTCGCCCGCTTCCTGTTTTGGTAATTGATCGATGCGTACAATCTGTAAGGAAAGATTGTCATCACTCTCTTTTTCGAATGCTTCTTTAACAATCAGTTTTGCAGCATGATCCAGGTCGGTGTTATTTTTAATCGTATCGACAATAAACGTTTCACTTGCAAATTCATACACGCCGTCTGTTGCAAGTAAAAAGACATCGCCTACTTCTACGGACAAGTCCTGATAATCAAGTTGCAGGTAGTCTTTTATACCTAGCGCTCGCTGTAGATAGCTTTTTTCTCTTGAAACCCAGAGGCGATGATCTTCGGTGAGTTGTTCTAAACGGTTATTCACAACGCGATAGATGCGTGTATCGCCGGCGTGAAATATATGGGCGGTGTTGGATTTCAGAACCAGTGTGGAAAAAGTGCACACATAGCCCTTATCTGGCGAGTAACGATAGGGACTATTGCGTGTTTGAAGATACAACCAGGAATTGCTTGCCTTTAAAACACGTTGAACGGATGTTTTGACCGTCCAGGACTCGGGCGTGCTGTAGTAGTCTTCCAGAAAACCTTTCACAGCAGCTTCGCTGGCATACTGGCTCACTTCACTACTACTGATGCCGTCTGCCAAACAGATTGCCGTGCCTTTTGTGCTTAACAAAGGTTCCTTGGGAACAACTGCTCCATGAAAATCCTGATTGAGTGGTTTGCGACCCTTATCAGAATATTGGCCTATGCTGATAGCTAACTGCGCTGACATATCGTACCTAAAAAACTCGGCCCGTTGTTGGGCCGAGTTGTGTTCCTTGAAACCCGTTTACTTCAGAATATTTCTTTCTGGGCTTGTCTTCACATGTGTGTAGTAAAGCGGTAACGCCACAAAGACCAGTCCGCCAACAAGATTTCCTAATGCGGTGGGAAGCTCATTCCAGATGATATATTCAGAAACTGTAAACCCACCTCCCATAATCATGGAGAAGGGAAACAAAAACATGTTTACGATGGAATGTTCAAAGCCCATGAAGAAGAACAGCATGATGGGCATCCACATGGCCATGATCTTACCAGAAGCAGAGGTGGATATCATCGCGCCCACAACACCCATGGATACCATCCAGTTACACAGCATGCCTCTGAGAAAAATTGTCATCCAGCCAGCGAGACCATGTTCTTTGTAGCCCAGCGTTCGAGATTCCCCTATGCTGCTTACCTTGGCCGCGAGTGCGCCGCCATCCACATTGTAACCATAGGTCAGTACGAAAGACATGATAAACGCGACTGTCAAAGCGCCACCCAGATTGCCCAGAAATACCCAGCCCCAGTTGCGCAGGAGTTGAGTCATATTGGCGCCGGGTCTTTTATCGAGTAGGGCGAGTGGAACTAGTGTGAAGACACCCGTGAGCAAGTCAAACTTCATCAAGTACAACATGATGAAACCAACCGGGAATAAGAGTGCGCCGATTAGTGGAGAACCGGTTTTGACAGCGACGGTAATAGCAAACATGGCAGCCAGGGCCAAAACAGCACCCGCCATATAGGCTCGGATGAAGGTGTCTTTGGTAGACATGTAAATCTTTGACTCTCCCGAGTCGACCATCTTTTTAACAAACTCTGTGGGTTCCAAATACGACATAGTCTTCCTCTCGTGTGTTACTTGTCTTTGTGCAATGAACTTGGCTAAAACAAGTTTCATTTTTTTGTGTCTCTGCACAGGCCTTGCCACAAGCCAGAAATGGAATGTAACTACATGTTATATATCCAATTAATATCTTTGTTGAGGAATAAAAATGGGGCTCGTTTCATCTGTGCTTGCACAATAAAGATGCATACGTTTTGTATTAGAGCAAGGTGATGTTACTTGTTGGGGCAGCGAATACGGGAGTAAGAAAGAGGTTTGATAAGTAAAAAGTGGACTCTCTCTAGTTCGAAAGAGAGTCCACATACGATTGACTATTCGACTACTGTAAAACCAAATGTTTCGTCAGCGACAATACCTAAGGATGAAAAACTGCCGTTAACGATAGAGCCGGTGACATTATTGGAGAAATCAAATTCTCCAACAGGGATATCGCTAGGGCCGCTAAAGGCCCAGATGGAACCCATATAGTTACCCGGAGCAAGAGGGCTTTCCGGGTTCAATAAGCTACGTGGTGTAAACTGGCTATCGCTGCCGAAATAATAGGCCGAGTCACTAAACGAATCTTCCGTCAGACTTACCCAGTAGAGTGCGGCATAATCACTATTCGTTGCGCCGCTGTCGGACCAGGAAACAACAAGATCATCGTTTTTAACAGTGCTTGCATTTTCTGGCATTACCCAGCTGATGTCACCCACGGCAAAAACAGAGCCGCTGCCGTCTATACTGCCGTTCTGGTCGATATCCACCGTGATGGTGTATCGTCCACCGGGTGTGATCGTAGTTGAAGTGGAATAATTCCCTGAAACGTACTCGGTCAGTGTTACGTTAAAGCCATTAGGGCCAGTCACCACGATGGTGGCGGAGGGTAAGACGGCTGCATCGTTAACGTCACCTGTTGGTAAAATTTCCTCGATATCCGCGAAGATAAGATCTGATCCATCTCCACCCAGCCGTAGAATTGTAGCTGCGATCTGGTAGCTGACGGTTCCGATGTTTCCAATCACAAGGGTGACAGGGTCGGTCGTACCGGGATCTTGAGGGTCATAGCTTATCGGCGAACTACAGGGTTTAGGAACCAAACCAACTAAGGGTATATCAGCAAGTTTTCCGAACTCAATCACTTTGGCACCGGGCATCCCACTCACACTGCCATCGGTATCCGTGTAGGTCTTGGATGCCGATATACTGTTTGCCTGACTGGGTGTGGTCCGAACAGTAAAATTTCCATTGCTATCGGTAGTGGCAGACGTTCCGGGGAAGGCTTCCACATGGGCGCCGGCCAAGGGTTTGCCGTCTACAGCGCTAACGACTTGCCCATACACATCCACACAGTCATTGCTTTCTGGTGCAGCACCATACCAGGAGAAGTGTTTGATCTCTGCATTGATTACCAGAGTTGTTCCGTCAACGCTGGAAAGGGCGACGGTACCCACAACAAAATCTTCCCATTGACCGGTAAGAGGGTTATATGAATAGCAGTGAACTACTTCACCAATTTTGTAAGCACTACGCATTTCTACAGGTATGGGCAGTTCAACAAATGCTTTTCCGCCTTCCTTGAGATTAACCTTATTCCCCTTGCTATCGTAAATACTAAATTCAGCAAAAGTGAGTGGCATCAATAGGGCGCCACTTGTAACCAATTCGCCCGGTAGTGCCTGTGCCTCTTTTGTAGGGTCCAGCGGGGTGACTGAAACCTTGAGATTCGTATCCGTGGTGTCCAGGGTATTTGGCGCGAAGGTCACGGCATAAGGGCCGGCTTCAGTCGTTTGCCAGATGGTGGTGCTCGTACTGGGATCGTAGTTCTGACGCGCCCCTTCTTTTTTCAGGGAGGTGACTATCGCCACCGCTTCATCACCCAGCTTCACATTACTAAAACCGTCGGCATAATTTTCCAATTTATAGGCGATGACCACCGTACCCTCGGTTGCGACATCGAGGACAAATTCTCCCTTTGCGTCGGTGCGTGTGCTGCGACTGCCGATACTGACATTCACGTCTTTCAGGCGAGCGCCGCTACTGGAATCCGTTACCAGTCCAGTAACCACCCCTTTTCCGATGATTGTGCCTCCCGGTGATGGGTTAGGGCCATCATCACTGCCCCCACCGCAGGCGGACACCACGAGTGAAATAAAAAGTATTACCCATTTTTTCATGTCTACTCCCTCACTAAATCAAATTTCGAATTTTCTGTGTTTTTTAGCATGACTATATCAAATGGCAAGCCACCAATTTCAAACACGCGAGTCAATTTCATTGAAGACAAATCCAGTTCCAGGACTTGCCCTTGTGTGCCAGTGGAAACGATGTAGGCAAATTTCTCATCCGAACTCAAGGTAATATGAGTTGGATTGGCGTAGTGCTTGCCGTTTAACTGCAAGGGTATATCTAGGCGACTTGAATCAGTCAGATTTACCACAGACACGCTGTTCTTATAATAGTTGGCAACCAGTAATTTCGAATCACCCACGCTACGCACACCCAGTGGACCGCTTTGCACTTTTATCTCGCTTAAGGGCTCACCATTGAGTGGTATTCGGATAACCGTGTTAGAGCTAAAATCGCTGATGAATGCGCTATTGATTGTTTCACTGATAAAGACATTATTGGCACTGGAACCAACGGTGGTCTCTGATTCGAGTGCGTAATCGCTACTGCGCATTACCCGAATGACCGAATCCTCGAAAGAAGGCTGTGAAGGCCTGAGGGTCGCGACGACAAAATCTTTTGAAACGGATAGGGAAGTGGGGTCATGTGCGATACTTTCTGGTGCCAGGCTGACTTCCTTCCTGATTAAACCGCTTTGCACATCGATTTCCACTATGGTGCTCGTCTTACTATTGGTAAGCAGTAAAGTATCCCCGGTGGTGTTCCAGGAGATACCCTGGGGGCGTGTACCCACGACAGTCGGTTTAATCCCACTTGCCCCGCCATGATGACAGTCGTAACAGCTCGTGTGGGATGAGGCATCCTGATCCACGTGTCCCTGAATGAGGCTTCCATCGGAACGTTTATAGGGAACAGCAGCCGTGAGCATGGTGCGTTTAACATGTCCGGTTTCGACATCAACCTCGGCGACCGCCTGTGAACCAATCAGGACCACATAGACCGATTTCCCGTCTGCGCTACTCAGGAAATTGTGTGGCAGCATGCCCACTTCGATTTCCTGAAGGATTGCCCCGTCCGCCAATCGAACTCGTTGTATGGATTCGGCGGCTGGCAGGCTGACAAAGACTTCACCAATAGGCGTGGGTGGAATGGCGTGTCCTTGGTAATTCGTGTTTTGATCTCTACAGGAGAAAACGGATAAAAGCGATGTAAACACGAGTAACGCTTTTATACATACCCGTAAAACCCGAGGATTTGAGTAAACAAATGTCACTGATATTCCCTGTTTAATACGCCATTAGCATTGGATTGTTATGGTTAAGACTCTATCAGATGTTGGGAAAAAAAGCGATTGGAGTTAGGCCAAGAGCAAGGCCAGTTTATTGAATTCAAAATTATTTTTATGTACGCATTAACGTTCCAAACATCGACACACACTTCGGTTTTTAACGGCGAAAGCCATCAGTGCGGGCGCAAGGATGATATCTGCCAAGAGTGCCATGATGGTAGCGATGCCTGTAATCAAACCAAAAGAGATGAGGTTTTTCATATCGGATAGGGCAAAGATGAAAAATCCTATAGATAAGACTATCGTTGTTACCAGCATCGCACGACCAGAAGTGTGGAGGGTATTGTCTACCGCTTTTACCACATCACCACTTTCGGTAAAGTAGCGCTTGAAGTGATGCATAAAATGGATTGTATCATCTACACTCAAGCCAATTGCAATCGAGCCCACTAATATCGAAGCCAGATCCAAGGGGAAACCGAGTAAGCCCATGAACCCCAGGGCAATGAGTATTGGAAATAGATTGGGTATCATAGCGATAAGTCCAACCCGGACACTTTGCAACAGGAGTATCATCATAATTCCAATTGTGACGGCGGCTATGGAATAGCTCTGTATCATACTTTTAATGGCGTGAGTCGTAGTCTCTGTAAGTAGTGTGATCATGCCGGTGATGGTGAAACTGGGTTTGGACGAAAAATGAGACTCTATTACGGATCGCATATCAGCAAGAAATAAGGCATAGGCACCAGCACTAGTCCATGGCAACTTGACAGTCAAGCGGGTTTCTTGATACTGACTATCTACCACTGCCCGTAAATCATCGCTACCACTGTTTTCGAAAAGCAAAAGCTCCTGAGCAATCAGATCCGGGTTTTGTGGAATCTGGTGAAATGCCGGGTTGTTTTCATTGAGTGCCTGATGAATGAGTTTGAGGATGTCTGTAATTGCAATCGTTTTTCCCACATACATATCTTCTTCACCTGTCATATTGCTGATTTTATGTTGCAGGGCTTCCAACTGATTGAGAAATTCGGGTTGCTTCACTCCACCAGCCACGCCCGTGTCGAGAACAATCTCCACGAACATCGCGCCATGCATTTCTCTATCTAAGACTTCACTGGCGACACGCACTGGATTTCCTTTGGGCAGCCAGCTTATTGCGTCATAGTGGATACGTAGTTTGGATACTCCTATTGTTGCAATAATCGCTAAAACTGCACTCGCCAGGATCACTTTTCCGGAGTGTCTCGTCGCAAAGACAGAGATGCGACTGATGCTGTCTTCGATGATACGATGAGTCCCGCCTTTGTGGGATGCCTCGCTCCTTAATGGTAATAAAACGATTAGGGTTGGTAGAAGCAGGATGCTATACACAAAGGCTAACATGACACCTAAGGCCCCAAATATTCCCAAATTGCCAACGGCTGCGATCTCCGATACCGCAAAGGAGAGGAGCCCTGCGGCTGTGGTGATGCTGGTCATAAACATGGCCAGGCCAGTATGATTGATAGCGAAGCGCAGAGAGTTTAATTTGTCTTCTGTCTCAGAGTAGCGGCGATAAAATATACTGAGCAGATGGACCGAATCTCCTACGCCTACAGCAAGAAGAAACGAGGGCAACACTTGCGTAAACACTGTAAAGGGAACTTGAAAAAAAGTCATAATGCCTAATGTAC
>Ga0224501_10002944_pt1 | contig 13398 bp, 10 predicted proteins | sample SF_Oct11_sed_USG_4_FD_169105 | JGI IMG/M metagenome (GOLD analysis project Ga0224501, IMG submission 169105) | Sediment microbial communities from San Francisco Bay, California, United States - SF_Oct11_sed_USGS_8_1 | ecosystem: Environmental > Aquatic > Marine > Sediment | place: USA...
GGTGGGGGGGGGGCGGAGTAATAATAGAATAGTGAGGATTTTGTTGGAGTTTTCTCCTCACTTAAATAAATGGGTGAAAGAGCACAGCTCCAAATTGGTTTGTCTATCGAGTTATCCACCCCATCTCTACTCAAATTGTTGGATTTAGTTGGCGTCTTTAAAACTATAAAAACTTCTATTGAGCATGCATTGAATGTTGAGTTTTGAGTAAAGACAACTCTTTAGATCAGACCGAAAAGCGTGTGAGGCACCTGCAATAAAATCATGAGTTTAGTGTACTTACGCAAGTGTGTCTGTATCTGACTAGGGAGAAGCAGAAGTTTCTGTTCAAACAGTGCGAGGGCGATGTGTAAAGCGTGTGCCTGCAGGTGATCTACCCGCGAAAGGAACTCGATGGCCGGCTCAAACTGACCGGTGAGAAGAAGGGCCTGGAAGTACAGGTACGGACGCTGGGCCGCCTGGAAGTGAGACTCACCTGAAATAGAGCTAAGCGGTTCACTATCAGACTACGTGTAAATGATTAGGCTGGGATGGCTAGACTACATTACGGCCGAGTGAGATGGCGGGGAAGCTTAGTGGCTGGAGGGTATAGCTTTAAATTACTGCATTCAACCACGGGTCAGGCTATAATCTCACATTCCCAGTTCCGACAAGCCTCAGTCTCAGGTCTGTTAGGTAAGGCAAAGTGTTCTCTAGATGAAAAAATCCATCTCACCCAATTCAGCCATGATTAGCCAAATACATACTATGACCAAAAGGTTCACTATCACTAACTGAGGCGTGGCTCAGTAAGCTCGCTGGCACAACCTGGGGTGACTCCTCCCGTACTCTGAAAACCAGCAGTACTGTCCTCGTCCTGTCCACTGCACAATATGCTTGCCCGGTGTGAGCAAGGAGCCGTCACTGGAAAACTCGATGTCGTCATCAACCGTGCCATGAAAACCATCACGGGCTGCATGAGATTCACATCAGCAATCTTCTTACTGGTCCTAGCAGGACTAGAACCAATACAAATCCGAAAGGAGAGGTGCTGCCCAAGGATGGTGTTGAAAGCCCTTGAACCGAAACAACTTCTCCACGAGGTGCTTAATAACCATGCATCAACATGGCTTAAATCCTGAGACTCCCTCATTGACAGCACCCATTCCAATTCCCCATCAGAATATGTGACATCTCAATGCCATGGTCAACTATGAAAATTCATAGACATCTTCTCACCCCATATGTTCCTGGCTATGACTTGCCTAGTAAGACCTGGGTTTGCCTAAACAGAGTCCGCACTGCTTTCGCCAAAACGTATGACACTCGAAACCGCTTTGGCCCGAGGAGGTCCCTTAATTGTGATTGTGGACACCCGCGTCAAACCCTAAACCATCTGATGTAATGTCCGCTAGTGATTCCGGTTGTTTTTGGTGATCTGAAGTGTGTGAATGCTAGAGCCGTGGAGTGGCTGGAGCAGTTTGACGTGTGGCCGCCATACGCAAGAACTGAGGCGTGGCAGGTCAGAGTCTGCACTCAGCAATACATATCTGGCAGAGTTTTGTTCCAAAAACATATCATACATATCTATGTTTATGGCTCATCTGTATAGGTGAGCAGCAACTGCATGACAGGATGCTAGAGGCCTTTCAATTTGTCTGACCATGCTTGGCTTGGCACTCAGGATAACAGTTGAGACATCAGTTGCCGCTTTTTCCAAGGTTTGTGCTGCGAATCAGACCAAATGCAAAACAGCATAACAATTGTGGCACAAACGGATGGACTAACCGAATTCTTCAAGCAGCTGAGACTGTAGCTGGGGCAGACGAAGGGCATCGCTGTCATCAGCGCCGGTGCTGCCTTTAATCTGGGTCAGCCTTAACCACAGGAAGTCTTCCAGTTTATCTGCCACCTCCGAGTGTGTGTCAACGAGGTCACAACATCCTATGGCGCAGAACACCAGCCTGCAGGAGAAACGCTATGATCTCAGAGAACCCCGAAAGCCCCATAGAAGGACATTCCATGGGTCGAAGGTATCTATGAGCTGGTAGAAGTTAAATGAAAGTTTCTTTGTTACCGATGAATCTAAATTAGTACCTCAGGTTAAGAAATTGTCAAAAATCCTCAATAAACTTTTGTACCAATAATTGTAATATAGCAGATTGCTTTAGTTTTAAACAGCTAATTTCAGGACCATCTTATCTGTCTTATAGTAGAAATAAAGAGCTCGATTATATGGAGTGTCATCACGAATCAAGACCGCCGACGAAAGTGAAACCATCAATTGTAACCTTCTTGGCTTTTACTCTCATCTATCAAGAAGTACAGTGGCGTTTCCCCCAAGACAGCTTACCTTTTGAATGGGTCGGTAGAGTTCCTGACTTGACGTCTGTACTGTAGTTTTATCTTCACTAAATTGCTTGATGATAACCTAAAGAAGTCAGGACGAGACCTTCAGTAGATGGGATATTTAGTATTGCAGACACCACCGAAGACTGATTTCAAATAAGCTTAAATAGCAGTTGGAGTATCGTAAAAGACAAAGCTGACCTTTCATGAGTTTCAAACTCCTCAAGCAAACTGGCGAAATCTTGGATGGTTGATGAACTTTTATCGGCTATAGATATGGCTGCCTGTAGATCACCGCACCTTAGACAGTAGTAAATCATTGGCCAAACGGGTTGCTCATCAATCAGACCATCCTACAAACCAGACAATGCATCACTCATGGCCTGGTGTCTGGACAAACTAGTGGGACAAACCCAACAGACTATCTTCCCTATAGAGCTACGCTTTCTCTTGTTAACCTCATCTATTTTTGACAGTAATATAAAGACCTGGGATTAATAGTCAGGAACCGGAGACGACCAAGATCTAACCTAAAGTTTTTCATGATCTACCGGGGTATTACCTTTTAACAACCTAGACGAGCAATGACACAAATATTCTTTTTACTTGAAATGAAGAGAACCAAGGTCACCTGTGACCTGATCTCTTAGAAATCAGGCGAACCGGTATAAAGTAAGTATGTATAGTAGGCGCGTTATAGACGCCTTGCGTTACTTATGGTACTGCCACACTAGACGACTTGCCGGCCAAGAAATAATCAATGGCTTCGCGGCCGAATCATTGCAGAGTTATCTTCTCTTCTTTAAGAATGGCTAAAACACATACACATTAGGGTTCTGGGCTGGAATAAACCATCTTAACTAAAGAAACTAACAGTTTATAGCGAATAATACTGATTCCAGGTTGTTTCGCCCAGTTCTGATGCTATAAAATGTTAGTTTATTTCAGTGAAATGGTTTATCCCAGCCCAGAACCCCAGAAAAGAAGAGAAGATAACCCCACAATGACTCGGCCGCGAGGCCGTTGATAATTTCTCGGCCGGCAAGTCGTCAGGTGTAGCAGTACCATTAGCATTACCTCGAAACCGGGGTTCTGATGAGGGAGTATGATGTTAAGATAGCTGCGGACCAGCTGTATGGTACCAGGTATACCGCCGAGCATAGCCCTCTGTAGATTGTGTGACACTGTGTTCTGAATGTACTTCTTGTAGCTAAGGAACAAAAGAGCAAACCTTGTAGTCATGGTAAAGGGACCCCTCAGTGAAATATGTCAAGAGTTGGCTGTTTTTTTTCTTCTTTTCTGGTAGGTTTTCCATGAAACTTCATGTGAAAGATAAAGTAGTTATCCACGGGAAATGATCTTTTTTTAAATGAAATCAGACCATAGCATGAATAGCTAATCATTTCCTTTCATGCAGGTCGTGATTACATACCTGCTCTCCAGGTAGCATTTGGCATTACAGACGATGGCAGCCTGCACGGTGGCACAGGATCGAGAAGCAGAGAGCGTGGTGGCAGATGGAACGCTCGGCAACTGTGACATACACTCCACCATCTCCCATAGATCGCGAATATGCTAAATAATGCAAATACACGCCATGAGATACACTTGTATTAGGCAGCAAGAGCACCAGCTAGGGCTGCCAAGGTAGGGTATAGAGCTAGTGTATCCCCTATAGGTAAGTCAATGAGTAAATGAGTGCCTAAACTGAACTTGTAAATCTAACGATACTAACAATTCCAACTGGTAAAAAAAAGGAGAGGTTGCAGAGTTGCGTTTCCGTACCCATAAACGGAAAACAATACCAAATTGACGTAATTAGCTCGCAATTGCAAGCGAGCTACTGTACGATCATACGAAACTTCGCCTAAATTCTATACAATGATACCTGGAATGTTTTCCTTCTTTTGTCCATTCAATTAAGTCTGTTGTAGTTTGTAGCCATTCGCTGATGTTAGGAAATAATATGTCAGACATATTCATATATTTACACTCAGCTTGTGCACAGAATCCCTCCTTATATCGATCCGAAGTAAGTAATGTTTTCACCGAGTGAACGATCGGCTCACTGACTGTATCATTATATGTCAGTAGATGGAATCGCTATAGTTCCGGTTCGGTAGTAGGGTACACAACTCCGCAACCCTCTACCATCAAGTGATAGCGCGCCCAGTTGTGATACGGTCGGTGGTCTAGTATCTGGCTCGTCATTGATTCGGCAGTAAGGATGGCACACATGATAACTCCATTAGTGTTATCACAAGGAGGTCACTCACCTCATCCTCAAACCGCGTAGCCGCCTCCTTCATACGGGAGATCAGTGGTTCAGTCCTGCTTCCCTGTATGACCTCATCATTATAGATGTATATCTGCTGGGCATATCCAAGCTCCACTCCATCCATAGCGCTACGACTCGCCGTGTTTCTAGTTTCCATAACGGTCTGGCTGAGACACTGTAACCAGTAAATAATCTGCATGATTCACGCGCAGCAAGTCGTATTCTTTTTCAAGTCTGACCGGTCACAGCATTCATACAGAGATAACCTTGCTATGAAACCAGACTGGTCAACTAAAAGCGACCGAGAGGCTGCGAGCTCAGCCAGTAATACTGATAGGTAGTTAGTGTCATACCATAGCAGATGAATCCCTGGAGAAGTCTATAGCTGATGTCTGTTGGGAGGCGAGCAGTGAGTTCAGGAGTCGTTGTTTCTCTCGCTCCCATTCATCTCTCATGCTCTCCCAATGCAATGACTCGGCTTCCTCAAATGTCTGAGAAAGATGCAAATATTAACCTTTACGGTAGCACCCCTGGCTCAATATTTAGACTGGTGCACAGCGAGTCGGAAATTCAAATTCCAGAAAAGGACACCGACCTTACTTCCCTCCAACCAAGTCTCCCTGTCAATCAGGGAGCAAATTCATGTGCAGCAAGTTATAATGTGAACTATACAAGCGGGTAAAACAAGAAAGAGCCTCAACTGGATTGTCAAGGATAGGGTAATATTAATTTATACGGAGATGGGCCTTGTTTACAAAATGGTTCATGAGACAAAATACAAATAATGAGGTAAAGGTTGACCTAGGTTAAAGGTTGGATGACGAGGCAAATCTTTTTTGGCTGATCAGAATCAGCATGTCTCGAAACCTAACTGAGTCAAGTTACAGTGCAATAGACACAGCAGAAGTGCCCTTAAATCCGTGCTAAAGATGGCAAAATTGGCACCCTCTGAAAAACGTTTTTAAAAGGCCAGAGCCTAATCGGCCATTTATATGACGTATAATATCGCAAGTTTGATGACTAGTCAATGGCCAGGCACTCAAAGTTGATAGTTCTCTACCTGGCTTTACAGAGAGTGTCCCAATATTTGGGACACCTCATAACCACTGACACATTCCTAAGGTTGTACACAAGCGCTGAGAATGGATCTAGAGTGGAATCACTAGCTCCAGGTTTGTCAAAACAAGCGTAAAGAGAGCCACGTTTGGCTGATATTGCCCGGGAATCCCAGGGAATGCACGTGACCTGCTACAACGATCATGCTAAAGGGTAGAGTTGACGCCATGGCTTCAACTGGTACAAAACCGTACATATTACAGCGTCAGACAGCCACTTGGAATAGGACTAGGTTGCAAACATACTGCTGGCCTGTTTACGCCATAAGAGCACTTGTTTTCCTATTAGTAACGAACACAAACTATGACTGAAAGACCGTTTTCGAAAAAGGTGAGTAAATTCACTGGGTCACCGAGTTAGTATCACTCACTTTGATTGCGAGGTAGACTAAGAGTTAGGAATAAGCTAAACTCAGTGAATTCATAGGTTTTTGTTTTCGTTTATGGGCCCATTTCGTGCTCATGCTTCGATCCCAGTAGTCAGAAGTGTGACAAAGTTGTAGAAGTTTGGGCTTTGGCTACCAATCGCACAGGCATGCATATGTAATAACGTGGACCCGTGTGATGTCTTTTGCAACAATTTATATTACGCGGGAAAATTTCAACTGAATGAAAGTTCATTTGAGAATTCCAAGATTTAACCGTATTTTTTACTACACCCCCTGCTCAGTATGAACTTTTATTCGACTCAGGTAGGTTTTGAGACACACTGATTCTGATAAGCCAAAAAAATTGCCTCGTCATCCAACCTTTAAAACTATTGCGGTTTGGTCCGAAAATCAGAGGTGGCAAGAAACTTGGAGTTTCAAATTTCTCTGTTCCAGGTAGTAACTACAAATATAGTCCAAACACAGAGATCTCTGTGTTGACTTTTACCAACAGTGAATGTATATACTATCAATCAAAGCACTTACCCGACTCTTTGTAGATTCGATTGCTGCCAGCAAAGCATTGTCTCGCTCATTTTTGAGAAATGCACGAATATCTGTATCTTTCACCGGCTCTAGGGGTTCAAAGGTCTTTGCCGTGCTCAGATTCTCCAACTTTTGGGACATACTGGGTATCGCAACCCCTTTGGGGCCAAGCAAAGTAGCTCTAGAAAGAATATATATATGCATGGATTATTTTGGGTAATCACACACAGTAATTTTCAAAACACCAGATATGTCACACAATAAAAGGATGGTTACTCACGCCTTAACATTGACAGAGTCCTGACTAGCAGCATGCTGAGTTTTGTTCCAAAGTTTTTGCCCAACATCCAGTATTTGCTGAAGGCTTCGCTCTACTCGTGGTAACTCAACATTAGTATCAAATGATGCGCAAAGCTCTTCAGCTTTTTGGAGAATATCCCCAAATCCATCTGCCGACATCGTTGAGTGTAGTTGCTTTTCCCGCCTGTTAAAAGGTTTAATAACAAGACAATGAGTGATTTATTAACCATGGACTTATGAGATTGAGAGAAAAACAGTTCACCAGACAAATCCACTCTCACTGGCGAACTGGGACACCCACTAAGTAACTAAGTCAGTGGCACTGGCACGCACTGACTGAGTCATTCAATCATTTATGATTCAATAAATAAATAATAACGAAGTAAATAACGTCACGTCACTCAGGGAGTGTCACTGGCTGACACACTGACTGAATGAGTAAATCAACTTTCAAGTGACACCCACAGTCACTGACTCACTAGTCATTAACCAGTGGCTGTGGTACTGACTCACAGTCACTCACTACTGAGTCACCTTCAACGAATGATGATCATCATCATCATGTCATGAGTATCCCACTCAGTGACTCAGTCAGTCACTCATGACTCAGTCAAGCTCAAGGTCAATCACGAGTTAGTCACTCGGTCAAACTCAGAGTGAGTCACTCAGTCAGGGTCAGTCTCACTCACTTCCTGTCACGTCAGTCTCGCTCTCATCCAGTTACGTCAATGACTGCGCCAAGAACTGAGTCCGTCTGACCGAGTTGACTCCATCAAAATCATTATCAAATGACTGACGTGACTGACTGAGAGTGAGACTCAGAGTGAATGGCAACCTGATCTAGCTAAGCGCTTTCGCCGACGCGACTGGGTCATCTACTCAATGACAAATCTTTCATTTACTTAATTCTCACCAATGCCTATCAATAAGAAGGGGCCAGGAATGCAAGCTTGTGTTCAGTCTAATATAAATGTGACGAAACCGGGCACTTTTTCTTCAAATGTTAGGGTCGGTGGTAGGCCACCCAACTGATCGGCCAGGGAAACTAAAACAGATAAGCGGTATGGCGGTTATGAGTGGACTCGGCCTACATTCCCCGCGGTCTTACCCGGAATTAATCATGATCTCTCAAACTGTGTAGGTTTTTTATTTATAGCGGTAAATTAAGGATATTTCAACAAAACATGTGGACAATATAGTTTCCCACCCTTTGACTCAAATAAATTACGCTGTAGAAGAAATACATATTGTTTTCACTTTTGAATCGAGACGGCAGTTCTAGACTATGGTGGAGTTATCTTCTCTTTGTAAGGTTGTGGCTTAGGGCTTTCACGACATTGCCTCTTCCGTCGAAAAATAACCATTGGAATTGAACAGTGACAATGTGACATAAAGGAATTATGTCACTGAATTGAAGGAGTCTCTGTTCTGGCTTTGAGGAATGGGCTTATGGTCCTTCATATATGCCCTTACTGTTTACTCATCAGCCTTCTTTGCTCAGTCTATTCATCAAGGTGTTTACAACTCTCCGAGCGCTTCACTACTACCAGCGCCAGCGGTAGATTTGTATGGATGTGGTTAGCTTCTGACGGAAAAAGAAAGACCGCGCATGATGATTCGAGGACTTGGTCATGCACTCTGGAATTGCTTAATGCCCAAGAATATATAATCTGTATGGTATTCCTATGACTATGTTTATATAGGTGTGATTTTCAGAAACTCCGATCAAACTGTTATAAACGACAAATAATGGGTGTGTTGACCAGCTTTCTCTAATAAAGACTGTTACTATACACACATTTTGTATGATATGAAAATGAGGAAACTGCATTCAGTCCCGTGTGTTTGTTTTAAATAACTGCTGTGTTGCATCAGAAACTTCCCTGAGAATGATATCTGAGATAAGGGAGCACCCACTGACATACCATAAATACTAGCCCTGAGAACTGGAAGATATAGACTTTGGTTAGGTAATCCGCGAATGGATAAGTAATGAAATGGTTAGGGCATGTGTCTGCTTCGCGACTATCCCAGCGCAGTACTATTTGCGACAGTACCATATATACATGGGTCACAAGCAATGAATCTGGCATCTACCCTGAGCAGATCAGTAAGGGATATCCAAAAGGCAGAAGACTGCTTTGGTTTCTCTGGCTAGATGAAATGAGTACCATGGAGACTTTGCTCTGTATACAGCTTAATTGTGTTGCTGGTTCAGACTCATAACACTTGATTTGAATGGTGATTACAGCAATACTTATATTATTTGAATATTGTTGACACCCGAGTGGTTGGATGAATGACCCATTACTTCATTTCCTAGACCATAAGCCATGTATAGAAATCCAATCAAATTCATGATTTTGTCTCAAATGAGATTCAGTACATATTGCCACGCATTTGATTTCGAGATCACAGTTCTTATTATTTTGTATTTATTTATACCTTGTATTGTGCTAAATTAAATATGATGGCTGCACACAATAACATTATTTACTGTCAGATCTCACTTCAGTCTGTAACCATAAATAGCGACGCGCATGTACATCATACAGCTGTGGTTTAATTGTGTAGCATTCAGTGAAATCATAATTATCAGTGCAAAAAGACTGTAATATATAATGTATAGGATTGTTGGCATCGAAATAAATGCCGGACATCACACAGAAATCCAATTACTCAAGAAAGACATTGCAGAATTTCACATAGGCCTCTTCACCAGCACAGCATTTCCCATACGCGACGAGGTTCTTGAGTTTTCGGGCGCACTCATAGCAATCCACATCATTACCATAGAAGCCGTCTTTACAAAATTTATAGTCCTCTATAAAGACAGGACTGGCAGCAGCGATGGTCAGCAAGCATACCAAAAGAACCAGAAATAAGCTATTTTTAGACATTCTGTAACAGCAGAAAAGTGAAATGAAATGAAAGAATAATGATTAATTAAATAACAGTTTTCAGACTATATTTTATCTACAGAATCACAATGTAACATTTTACAGATACAGGGCTCGGTCGATTTGTTGACACATTTTTGACTAGTGATTTGTGCTTGGTCTGTGCTCCTCATAAAATCTCATGGCCCAATATTGTATACAATCTTCTAAAAGTAGGGTAATATTAAAAGTAAGATGGAAGCTTCCATAAACGAGGAAATTTTATAATAATAAAACCAGCCTGTGACATAATCGACCATTGATAATGGGTTAGTTTGTTACATTGTTTTTATGGCTTTTGTTTGCTACACCATTGCATAATGGGAAATGGTCTCTGCAACTATGAGAGTACCGAAGACACATTAGGCCAGGAATTACGCACCCCTTTTTCTGCACTGAACTATAACACACACCAAAGTTTTACGCCGGATGCCCTCCCCGCCGCCCTCCCTGCTGCAATCCTCCTCTTTATTTAGGCTTGGGACTGGCATTAGACCACTGTCAGCAAGGTAATGCTGGAGTTAATAATCTAATGATTCTGTGCCTAGTACTCTTTCGGAAAAAAAGGGATAGGGTATAGCTCTATGGTTGAGATGCTGCATGGGCTCACACTCGCAAAAACTGGGCTCACACTCGCAAGAACTGGGCTCAAACCCAGATCTGGATGGGCTCCCTTGGTGGGCGTGAGCAGTGAAGTAATATGCAGATGTGATGTCCTCATACCAACCCTAGCTTTACAAAGGCTCACTATAGGATTGAGGACAGCTAAAAACCCACTCAATTTAGCCCAGAACTGCTGAAAAACGTATATTTTATTCAGCGTTTTTGTCAAAACGGTAAACCAATAATGCTCAGATGACTTGTGACTCATCTAATTTAATAACTGGTAATCCTTGACACTACATGAAGCTATGACAGAAAAACATTTCCCTTGTTATCTGTTTGCATCATTATGGTCAGACGGTCAGCCGATTAACTTGTCAATGACCATCAGCCATGTTACTTGAACGCAGGAGATAAGTTGTGCAGAATCTTTTTATATTAAGCTTTGATATACATAAACTCACCCAGAGCAATATAAAAATAAATAGGACTAATGAACGACAGTGACAAGACTGCCTGAAAAATTTGTCTTGCGGCAGTAGTGGTTTCTGAACTTCCAGTCAAAAGGTAAGGCAATTAGTCCACCTTGCTGAACCCATGGCTTCAGTAAAGACACTATTAAAGGCTATTTATTTGTATTATACCCGTATTGAGTTTTGTGTGATTGAACCACTCACCTGCGTCTGTTTGTCGTAATTCTGTTATATGTTTTCAACAACGCTTATCAAAAGTGGTATAGAGCAGATTATTACATTTACCTTGTTATATACCAGATAAAATTTCATTGATTTCACCCGACTGGAAAATCTTGATTATTTCACCGTAGGCCCCATCCTATTGGCTCAATATATTCACAGAATATCGTTTATGTACCAGGTAACCCATATATGGAATAGTGATTAAATCATAACCAGCTATTGAGTGGGAGGGGGGTAAGGAGTACTACATTGTTTCAAACAATCTCTCCTCAGGAATAAAACATAAATGTGATGGTTGGGTGGCTCTACTGCATTCCATTGGCATTCTCTGACCTGAATCAAGCTGGCCAATGTGCAAGAGATACGGTAGACAATGAAATATCATGTGTATTGCCCAGTCGCCTATCTACGTAATACAAACGCAGAGGGACCAGAATAAACATGGACCCAGAGATAAAGTTGGTAGTTTGATGACGACGTCTACAGGCCACTCCTAATGCTACTAGCTTACTGTGTTACGTTATTGATTTCATTTCCGTCTTCAACGGAAGCTGAGTAATCTTGTTATCAGTGATATTGTGTATATTGGTGTATTAGTGGTATAGTGTATAGGGAAAGTTGCTCGCAGACCGGTATGCGGAAAATTTTTGTGTGACTCACCACACACACGCGCACCGCAGGCACACACACAACTGGCAAAATTGTATGTGCAACATTTCAATGGAAGCAATTACACTGGGCATATTCCGAAACCTAGAAGACCAAAGTCCGGTTAATTGGAAGTTTTAGTCTCAGATTATGACAATAGGCATGAATAAACCATTGTTCAACACAAAATTTCAATGTCGATTGACTGGTGGAAAGTTTATGAACTATATAGTTACCATGAAGACAACATAAGCTAAACGCATATATGGTTGAAACGCTTCAAAAATCTTGTCACACGCAGTTTTATCTTCATTGAAGATTCTAAAATAGGTCGGTGATAATCATAATATTCTTCCAAGGTTGAAACACTTCTCTGGGCAGGTTATGACCATGAGTGTGTTTCTGACAGAAGGTGGCCATTGATTAACATGCATGCTACCTAATTGCTGCTCGTAGTACCACCATTCAGATGTCACAAGACTCCATTGAGCAGTCACCATAGAGTTATCCTGGAGGATAACTCTATGGCAGTCACTCACTGTATCTAAGTAAAGACATACCCATACAGGCAGGAAGTACTAATACCACAGAGTGCCAACCGCAATCTTTACAAACTAAACAAGAGTAGAATGGTATGTCAGAAGTCTGCCAAGCTCGTGTAGTAAACATTCACTAGTCCCTATACCATTCAAGTTGTTTTATTCTGTATTTTTCTGTGTTTTTTCTATGTTTTTCAGCTTTTTTTATACATTTCAATTCAACTTACTTGAGCGACACAAGACACCGTGGTGAGCCAATCAATCTGCATTAGCAAGAGAATGCAGCTCTACGATACGGACTCATGGGCGAATAAAAACATTATGTCCATGAAACAGGCTAACCGTTTGTCTTAACTGTTGTGGCGCTTTTTCACTCCCTCGGATGTCCGGTCCTCCTCGGACCGGACGCTCGAGACGGACGTCCGACCCCCCAGAAATGGCGTGAAAAGGCCTCATCCGATCAACCTCGGACACTCTCTTGACATTCAATCACTTGTCTCCCGGAGACAAAGTGAGTCCGACTCATCAACCAATCAAATGTTCTTCCACGGAGTACCTAGCAACGTTCACTCATTTCCGGTCTCACACTAGGATCATTGGAAAGGGAAATTTGTGTGATTTCGCGACGATATTCTCTCGACTAACAGCACGAAGTTGCACTGGACAGAGAGGCAACCTGTAGTGATAGAATTGAATAGCGAGTTGACTTTCTTTTGAAGTTATGAGCAAAGAATGGTTGTCATTTCCGGAAACACGGGTTCGACAAGATTGATTGGTTAATAAGTAATCCGGGATCGCGCGTCCGATGGATCTGTGTGGAGTGAAAGGGGGCCTGGGATCTAAGATCCGACGCCGAATCAGACGCAAACTGCGTCTGATCCGAGGCAGACTGGACCCCCGATGAAGTGAAAAAGCGCCTTAAGACACTCCGATTTTGTTCAAACTGGAAAGCCCTCATAGCTGAGAAATCTCTCGGCTTTTATAAATGGTTCCCAAGCACCACATGCAAAGTACGGAGAATGACCCCCCCCCCCCC
>Ga0224501_10002945_pt1 | contig 13396 bp, 14 predicted proteins | sample SF_Oct11_sed_USG_4_FD_169105 | JGI IMG/M metagenome (GOLD analysis project Ga0224501, IMG submission 169105) | Sediment microbial communities from San Francisco Bay, California, United States - SF_Oct11_sed_USGS_8_1 | ecosystem: Environmental > Aquatic > Marine > Sediment | place: USA...
CATGTTACCAACGTCCATGTCATCCTCAGCGTCGAGAAGATGCGTCAGAAGGCAGAGGCCACCGTGCAGATCACCGGCAACACCCTGCACGCCGAGTCTACCGAGGAGGATATGTACGCCGCGATCGATGACATGGTCGACAAGCTCGACCGTCAGGTGAAGAAGCACAAGGAGAAGATCACCGACCACCACCGCTCAGAGGGCGGACTGAAAGACCAACCCATCGACTAACCAGCAGGCGCGTATCAACACCATGCAAGTTGCAGAACTACTCGATATTGAACACATCAGTTGCAACACCCAGTCCGCTAGCAAAAAGCGGGCGCTGGAGCAGCTGAGCCAACTGTTGGCTGCCAACCAGGCGTCACTCTCGCAAAACGAGATTTTTGACAGCCTGCTGTCGCGCGAGCGACTTGGCAGTACCGGCCTTGGGCACGGAGTCGCCATCCCCCACGGGCGCGTGAAGGAGGTCAGCAAAACTCTTGCCGCCTTCATCAAGCTGCAGGAGGGGATCGATTTTGATGCCAGTGACAACCAGCCAGTCGATCTGCTGTTCGCCCTGCTGGTGCCGGAGGAGGCAACCGAGGAGCACCTGCAACTGCTGGCGCAACTGGCCCGCATGTTCAGCGATGATAAACTGGTAGAGCAACTGCGCGCCTCACCCGACGCACGCAGCCTGCTCACCGCCATTGCGGAGTGGCAGGGGCAGCAGTAAAGCCCTGCCCCCTGTAATGCAAAATCCGGTCACCCTGCAGCAGTTCTTCGAGGCCTATCAAAAACGCCTCGCCCTGCGCTGGCTGACCAAACATCACGGCAAACAGTCTCCACTCACACCCTGCGATGACGATGAGGGTGGCCTCTCGCTGGTCGGTCACCTCAACCTCATCCACCCCCACACCATCCAGATCCTCGGTCGCTCTGAACTCGAGTATCTTGACAGCCTAGGCAAAAACTCACGCCACGACACCCTCGCCCAGCTCTGCAGCGCACCGACACAACTACTGGTGATCGCCGCTGCTGCTGCGGTACCCGAAGAGCTGTTACAGATGGCAAAGCGCACCGCTACCCCGCTCTGCGCCTCCCCCTACTCCAGCCATCGGCTGGTTAGGGATATCGATTACTACCTGCGCGGCCTGCTGGCCGATATTCTGGTGGTGCACGGTGTCTTCATGGAGGTGATGGGGATCGGTGTACTACTCACCGGCGAGAGCGCCATCGGCAAGAGTGAGCTGGCGCTTGAGCTGATCAGCCGCGGCCATCGGCTGGTCGCCGATGATGCCCCCGCATTTCAACGCCGTGGCCCAGAGACGCTGATTGGCCACTGTCCCAGGGCACTGGAGAATTTTCTTGAGGTACGGGGCCTCGGCATCATGAATATTCGTGAGCTGTTTGGTGACAACGCCCTGCGCCCGGAGATGAAGCTCCATCTCATCGCCCAGCTTACCCCCATCGATGCAGAGCGCAGCGAACCACTCGATCGCCTCCGGGGGAGTCGCCGCCTGCATACCCTGCTCGATGTGGCGATCCCCGAGGTCGAGATCCCTATCGCCCCGGGGCGCAACCTTGCGGTGCTGGTGGAAGCCGCCGCCCGCAACCAAATTCTGTATAATCGCGGCTACGATGCAGCAGAGGACTTCATTGCGCGACAACAGCGCCTGATTGACCACGAACAACAATGAAACTATTGATCATCAGCGGCACCTCTGGGGCCGGCAAGAGTGTGGCCCTGCACGCCCTGGAGGATATCGGGGGATACTGTATCGATAACCTGCCGCTCGCCCTGCTCCCCGCCTTCGCCGCAGAGATGGAGGGGGCCCAGCAGCACCACCACTACGAGATGGTGGCCGTTGGTATCGATGCACGTAATCTCAATAACGACTTCGACACCTTCCCCGCCTTGCTCAAACAGCTCAAAAAGACCGACCTGCAGATCGAGGTGGTCTTCATCGACGCCACTGACGATATTTTGATCAAACGATTTAGTGAGACGAGAAGACGACACCCACTCACCGATGATGAGGTACCACTGGAGGAGGCGATCCTGCAGGAGCGTATGATGCTCAAGCCCATCTCCCATGAGGCCGATATCAAGCTCGACTCCTCGCACACCAACATCCATCAGCTACGTGAGCTGGTGCAGAAGAGTATTGGTGATATTGGTAGTGAAAGTATGTCGGTGCTGTTTCAGTCTTTTGGCTTCAAGCACGGCGTTCCCCCCGAGGCCGACTTTATCTTCGATGTGCGCTGCCTGCCCAACCCCCACTGGGAGCCGCGACTGCGCCCCCTCACCGGGCGCGACCCCGAGGTGGTCCACTTTCTGGAGAACCACTTTGAGGTCAACCGCATGTTTGAGCAGGTGAGCCACTTTCTTGAGCAGTGGCTACCGCAGTTCGAGGCAGACAACCGCAGCTACCTGACGGTGGCCATCGGCTGTACCGGCGGACAGCACCGCTCGGTCTTTTTTGTCGAACGCCTGAGCAAACACTTTCACAAACAGGGGTTCACGATTTTGACCCGCCATCGAGAGCTGTTATGAGCGTCGGCCTGCTGATTATTACCCACGCCCCGGTCGGCAGCGCCCTCGTCGAGGCGGTGTTCGGCACGATTGGTGAGCTCCCGCTTACTACCCGGGTTCTCGATATCAAGCGCGACGAAGAGCTGGAGCAGGCACAGGCCGGGGCGCGGACACTCTGTGACGAGGTCGATCAGGGAGAGGGGGTCTTGATCCTGACCGATCTCTACGGTGCCACCCCCAGTAATGTCGCCACCACCCTGATCACTAATGAGGTTCCCCGTATGCTCGTCTCCGGTCTCAATATGTCGATGCTGATACGGGTGATGAACTATCCCGACCTGCCACTCCCTGCGCTCGTAGAGACCGCTCGGGGCGGTGGGCACAGCGGTATTTTCGTCTATCCGCCACTGGCACAATCGAATGAGATAAACCATGCTCAAAAGTGAGATCACCATTGTCAACAAGCTGGGGCTACACGCCAGAGCCGCCGCCAAGTTCGTCAACCTCGCCTCCGGTTTTGATAGTGAGGTGACCCTCAGCCGCAACGGCAACAGTGTTAACGGCAAGAGTATTATGGGGGTGATGATGCTCGCCGCCGCCAGGGGGAGCACCCTGATACTGATGGCCGACGGCAGTGACGAGGAGCAGGCCGTTCAACAGCTTGAACAACTGATAGCCGAGCGCTTTGGCGAGGAGGAGTAGCGCTCAGACGGAGGAGAGAACATGCCCATAGCCCTGAGTGGTATCGCAGTCTCAAAAGGTATTGCCATCGGCAAGGCCCGTGTCTCACAGCACGGCCAGCTCGATATTGTCGAATACGTGCTCCCCTCTGAGTATATCGAGGATGAGGTGGCGCGCTTCAAACACGCCATCGAGACCGCCTGTGGCCAGCTCCGTATTATTCGCCAGCAGGTCCCCGAGCACGCCCCTGCAGAGGTGGTCTCCTTTATCGATACCCATCTGCTAATGCTGCAGGATGAGGCACTCTCCAGCGCCCCGGCAGAACTCATTCGCCAGCGCCGCTGTAATGCCGAGTGGGCGCTGAAACTGCAACAGGACGCCCTGGTGCAGGTCTTCGATGCGATGGAGGATCCCTATCTGCGCACCCGTCGTGATGATGTCGAGCATGTGGTGCGGCGGGTACAACAGGTGCTGCTGCGTGAAGAGACGCAGGGCATCCTGCATGAAAGTGAACGCGATGAGCAACGGATCATCCTCGCCGTCGATCTCGCCCCCAGTGACATGGTGCAACTTAATCACCGCAACGTCGCCGCCATCATCACCGAACGGGGTGGCCCGCTCTCCCACACCGCCATTCTTGCCCGCTCCCTCGGTATCCCTGCGCTGGTCGGGGTACCCAATGTGCATCAATATGTGGCAGAGGATGAGACCATTATTCTCGACGCCAATAACGGAGCCCTGCTTCTCAGCCCCGATGAAGCCACCCTTAAACACTACCGTGCACGCCAGCGTGCCGCCACCGTTGCCAGACGCGAACTGTTCAAACTCAAGGATAAGGGGGCAAAGACGCTGGATGGCACGCGCGTCTCCCTTCACGCCAACATCGAACTTTCAGATGATATCACCGCCACCAAACGGGTCGGGGCAACCGGGGTAGGACTCTATCGCACCGAGTTCCTCTTCATGAACCGTGAGTCCCCGCCCGATGAACAGGAGCAGTACCAAACCTACCTCAACGCCATCAAACGCCTTAAGGGGTTGCCGTTAACCATCCGTACGCTCGACCTTGGCGCCGACAAAGAGATCGTCCCCGGCGCCACCGCCTGCACCAATCCGGCTCTGGGGCTGCGCGCCATTCGCCTCTGTCTCAAGGAGCCACAACTCTTTCTCACCCAGTTGCGAGCCATCCTGCGCGCCTCCAGCAAGGGCAAGGTGCGTCTGCTGATCCCGATGCTCACCAGCGTGCAGGAGCTGACCCAGGCACTCGCCCTGCTGAATCAGGCACGGGGTGAACTACGGCGAGAGAAAAAATCGTTCGACCCGAAAATGGCCGTTGGCGCGATGATCGAAGTCCCCGCCGCCGCCATCTGTGCCGACCTGTTTGCCGAGCGACTCGACTTTCTCTCCATCGGCACCAACGACCTGATGCAGTACACCCTCGCCACCGACCGTCTCGATGAGAGCGTGAATCACCTCTTCGACCCGCTCAATCCCGGTGTGCTCCGACTGATCCACGGCATCATCAAGGCGGGCCATAAGGCAAAGATCCCGGTCTCCATGTGTGGCGAGATGGCAGGCGACAGTCGCTACACCCGTCTGCTGCTCGCCATGGGGTTACGTGAATTCAGTATGCCCCCCTCCTCCATACTGGAGGTTAAACAGGCGTTACTGGGAACCGATATCTCCAAACTGCAACGCAAGTTGCCAAAACTAATGGCGAGTGCAACCCCCTCCACCACTGCAATCGAACTGGGCCTGATCTCGCTGCAGTAAATCTTTCCAAATCTCTCTTCCACCATTCCCTGCAGACGGTGTGCTTGCTACACTGACTCACACACACCCTGGGCAAATCAATGGCAGAGACAGCAGAAAAAGAGTCGGTACAGGAGCGCCTTGACACGCTGCATGAGGCGCTGTCGAAGCCGGATCTGATCGCCATTCGCGAGATCCTGCAGGACCTCCATCCCGCCGAGATCGCCCTGCTCCTCGAATCCCTGCCGACCGATCAGCGTAACCTGCTGTGGGAGCAGGTCGACCCCAGTGTCGATGGCGATATCCTGCTCCACGTAAACGACAACCTTCGTGCCACCCTGATCGATGAGATGGAGTCGCACGAACTGGTCGCCGCGGCTGGCACCCTCGACCTTGATGACCTTGCAGACCTGCTGCCGGAGATGCCGGAAGATGTTATCGCCGAGCTGCTGCAGGGGATGGATGATCAGCACCGCGAACGCCTCGAATCGGTACGACACTACGACGAGAAGAGCGCCGGTGGTCTGATGAATGTCGACACCATCACCATCCGTGCCGACATCAGTCTTGATGTGGTGCTGCGCTACCTGCGCCGCCTCGGACAACTGCCGGAAAATACCGATAACCTGATGGTGGTTAATCGTGAGGGGATCTACCTCGGTCTGCTACCGCTCACCATGCTGCTTACCCACTCCCCTGATGATCGGGTCGAAGGGCTGATGCTCAACCCTAACGACGGCATCCTTGCCACCACCCCCGCCCAGGAGGTCGCCACCCTGTTCGAACACCGCGACCTTATTAGTGCCCCGGTAATTGATGAGGCGGGTAAACTGCTCGGCCGTATTACCATCGACGATGTGGTCGACGTTATCCGTGAACGCGCCGACCACGACTTCATGGGTATGGCCGGTCTGACCGAGGAGGAGGATATCTTCGCCCCGATCGTCGCCAGCAGCCGCCGCCGTGCCGTGTGGCTCGGTATCAACCTGCTCACCGCGCTGCTCGCCTCCTGGGTGATCGGCCTGTTCGACGCCACCATCGAACAGCTGGTGGCCCTCGCTGTATTAATGCCGATCGTCGCCAGTATGGGCGGCATCGCAGGCAGTCAGACACTCACCCTGGTGATCCGCGCCCAGGCACTGGGGCAGATCAGTAGCAGCAACGCGCGGCAACTACTACGCAAGGAGATCGGCGTCGGCCTGCTCAACGGCATCATCTGGGCCATCGTGCTCGCCGTAGTCGCCGGGGTCTGGTTCCAGAGCCACCCCCTTGGCATCGTCATCGGCGCCGCGATCATGGTCAACCTCTTTGTCGCCGCACTGGCTGGTGCCACCATCCCGCTGATGCTGAAAAAGCTCGGTGCCGATCCGGCGCTGGCCGGCAGTGTGGTACTCACCACCGTCACCGACGTGATCGGCTTCTTCGCATTCCTCGGCCTCGCGGCCCTGTTTCTCGTATAGGCAACACCATGAACCAGGACGACTACCCGGAGATTGAAAACGGCGATGATGAGGATGAATTAACCCTCATCAGCAAGAGCCAGCTCAAGCGCGAAAGTCATGCCTTTACCGACCTTGGTAAAGAACTGGTCGAACTGCCGCAAAACAAACTCGACAAGATCCCGCTCGAAGATAGCCTGCTCGATGCGGTCAACCTCGCCCGCCGCATCAAAGAGCGCGGCGGCAAAAAACGACAGCTTCAGTACATCGGTAAACTGCTGCGTAAAATCGATGCCGAACCGATCATCGCCGCGATGGATGAACTAAAGAGCGAACACCTGCGCGAAAACGCCAGATTCCACCGTCTCGAACAGTGGCGTGACCGACTCATCGAAGAGGGCGACAGTGCCCTCGCCGAACTACTCAACGACCACCCCGAACTCGACAGACAACATCTGCGCCAGTTACTGCGCAATGCGCAACAGGAACAAAAGCTGAATAAACCACCGAAAGCGGCGCGGGAGTTGTTTAAGTATTTGCGTGGGAGTGTGGATAACTAAAACCAGCCTTACTCCCCAATTCACCAATTGCAGTGTTAATTATTTTCCTTATATTTCATAACACTTCGCAATGTTTTTTCGGTTAGTTCGTCCGTGCCATCATCAACTCGGCGTAGCCAAAAACTATATAGCCATAATTCCAGAGTCATCTCAGAAGAAATCGAGCTGGTTTGTGCTAGACATCCATCCATTTTTGGATAACCTGTTTTTTCATGAAATGCCTCTCGAAATGAATAGATTTCCATCTCACCGGGGTTTACCGGATCTTTTCCTGATTGCCGCATTAGCTCTCTGGCCTCCAGAAGCGGCTTGACCAATGGGTAGAGTCTAGTGACTAACTCATCGTACTCGCTGTAACTGTCGAGATTGTTGTAAAAAACACGTATATGTCCAACGGTTGCGTGATCCAGAGATTCCTTAATTTGGTAATAATTTCTCAACGCTACAACGATGGGCTTGCACTCTTCATTTCCATACCCGTCCGTAAGCCAGGCACTGTTCTCCCGATAGTACTCCATTAAACCCCGATAAACATCTGGGAACTTCGCTCCATAAAGTGTTTGCAACTCGCTATCATTAAGTTCACGCGTCGTAGTCTCGCCAGTGGAATGAACAGCAAATACAGTGGCCGTAGAAAAGACCCTGTAGAACATATCTGAGTGATTTTCGATACGCAGAAAATTGATACTGTCACCCGACGATTGCCATCGTCCTGCCTGCTTGCTTGCCTGATAATAGTTATTACCACCACATGAATGGGTGTTGCTCACCTGCGAGACATGCACCCTTTTCAGTGGGTCGCTGACGAAAAAAAACGTTCGAGACACTTCCTCGTCTATACAACTACGATCTGCTTCATAAATTGTCGAGGTCACAACAGAGAAAACCGGATTGCCACTCTCCGGGAGAAATATCTCGATAAAGTTAACCATCGACTCTTCATGAGCACCGGGGTACATAGAGTCCGTACTATCAAATATCCCAATTTCGCTTAGAAGAGTCTTTTTCCCATTATTGTACAGATAGACCGCATAAGCCTCTCCCTCAGCCTTCATCTTGTGTCCGCCCCATCCTTTCTCAGGAGGCTGCCTTGATAACGTAATCTTATCTACGTCACCTATATCCACACTATAACTAGTTTTTTTCTGCTCTAGAAAGAGATAACTCTTCTGGGCACCTTTCTTAAACCCACCAATCGCGTCCCGGTAATAGTCTTCGAGACATTTCTCCATATCAGCAGAGGGATGAGTATTCAGCATGCTTCCTGATAGAACGCTAGCATAATATTTTGGAAGATACCGAAAACGGTCACCAACCTCCCCGGCTTTCTTTAGGCTGCCGGAACAGTAACGATCTCGGCTCTTCAACCAAAGTCGCTGCATCACAGTAGAGGTAGATCGTTTTTCCTTTGGCAGGCGTAATTGGAATTCTTTGTAACGTTTGACCAGTTCGAGATCCAGTTCGCGCAGCGTGCTGCTTGAACAGATCATTGACTCAATCTTGGTAGCTGCCTTGGCGCAACTAATCCCAGCGGCTGAACTACTGGCTGAGGCTTGCATCCCCATGAACACTCCATGAAATGGCAATAAAACCAGAGTGAATTTAAACAGAATCTTATTGCATCGCATCATGCCGAGTCTCCATCTCAAAAATCATCATTCTCAATAGTCGGCTCTACTTTCCAGAAAGACTAACATCAAAACTACCATAAAAAAAAAGGCCGCCCACCCAACAGGTAAGCGGCCTTTCTCTTCAAGAGAAGAAGAAAACCTCAGTTCTTCTCTTTATCCACCAACTGATTAGCGGTAATCCAGGGCATCATCTTACGCAGACGTGCTCCAACCACCTCGATCTCGTGGGCGGCGTTGTTGCGGCGCCAGGCGGTCATCTCGGGGTAGTTGGACATGCCCTCGAGGATGAACTTCTTGGCGTACTCGCCGTTCTGGATGTTCTGCAGCGCCTCACGCATCGCCCAGCGCGACTCCTCGTTGATCACCTTCGGGCCGGTGACGTACTCACCGTACTCGGCGTTGTTGGAGATGGAGTAGTTCATGTTGGCGATGCCGCCCTCGTACATCAGGTCGACGATCAGCTTGAGTTCGTGCAGACACTCGAAGTAGGCCATCTCGGGGGCGTAACCGGCATCGACCAGGGTCTCGAAACCGGCCTTGACCAGCTCGACCGCGCCACCACAGAGTACCGCCTGCTCACCGAAGAGGTCGGTCTCTGTCTCATCCTTGAAGGAGGTCTCGATGATGCCGGTGCGGCCACCGCCGACGCCCATGGCGTAGGAGAGGGCGATCTGCTTGGCCTTGCCTGATGCATCCTGATGGATGGCGATGAGGTCAGGGATACCCCCGCCCTTGACGAACTCGGAGCGCACGGTGTGGCCTGGGGCCTTGGGGGCGATCATGATGACGTCAAGGTCGGCGCGCGGTACCACCTGGTTGTAGTGGATGGCGAAGCCGTGGGCGAAGGCGAGTACTGCACCCTCTTTGATGTTGGGCTCGATCGACTCCTTGTAGAGCTGTGACTGGAACTCATCGGGGGTCAGCACCATGACGAGGTCGGCACCCTTCACCGCATCGGTGGTCGCCTTGACGGTGATGCCGGCCTTCTCCACCTTCTTCGCAGTGGCGGAACCGGGGCGCAGGCCGATGGTGACGTCCACACCTGAGTCTTTCAGGTTGTTGGCGTGGGCGTGGCCCTGCGAGCCGTAGCCGAGGATGGTGACCTTCATCCCCTGGATGATGGAGAGGTCGCAGTCTTTGTCGTAGTACATATTCAGTGCCATGTCAGTCGTCCTTCAAACAGTCGATAGTTCAAAACAAAATTAAAGATTAAATGTGCAGTGCCTTGTCACCTCGCGCGATACCGGTAATACCGGAGCGCACGGTCTCGAGGATCTCCTCTTTCTTCAGGGTCTCGATAAAGGCGTCGAGTTTGGCCACATTACCGGTCAGCTCAATGGTATAACTCTTGTCGGTGACATCGATAATATGACCGCGGAAGATATCGCAGAGACGCTTTATCTCCTCACGCTGGGTGCCGGTCGATGCCTTCACCTTGATCAACATCAGCTCACGCTCCACGTGAGGGCCCTCAGTGAGGTCGAGCAGCTTGACCACGTCAATAAGCTTGTTCAGCTGCTTGGTGATCTGCTCGATGATCTGATCCGAACCTCGGGTTACCAGGGTGAGGCGCGACAGCGAGGGGTCTTCGGTGGGGGCCACCGAGAGCGACTCGATATTGTAACCGCGCGCGGAGAAGAGGCCCGCCACCCGTGACAGTGCCCCCGCCTCGTTTTCCATCAGGATGGAGATAATGTGTCTCATATCAGGATCATCTCATCAAGGCCGGCCCCTGCCGGCACCATCGGAAAAACATTCTCGCCCGGGTCGGTGAGGAAGTTCATGAAGACCAATCTGTCTTTCATCGCGAAGGCCTCCTTCAGCGCTTTCTCCACATCCTCGGGCTTCTCGATCTGCATGCCGACGTGGCCATAGGCCTCGGCCAGCTTTACGAAGTCGGGCTGCGCCTCAACGTGTACCTGTGAGTAGCGCTCATCGTAGAAGAACTCCTGCCACTGGCGCACCATGCCGAGAAAGCCGTTGTTGAGACAGATTATCTTAAGCGGCAGACCATACTGCATGCAGGTGGCCAGCTCCTGAATATTCATCTGCACCCCACCATCACCATTAATCGAGACCACCGTCGCCTTGGGGTGGGCAAATTGTACCCCCATCGCTGCCGGCAGGCCGAAACCCATCGTGCCGAGGCCGCCGGAGTTGACCCAGCGACGTGGCTTATCGAACTTGTAAAACTGCGCCGCCCACATCTGGTGCTGGCCCACATCAGAGGTGACAAAGGCATCGCCCCTGGTCACCTTGTAGAGGGTTTCGATGACGTACTGTGGCTTGATCAGTTTGCCTTTGGTGCTGTACTTCAGACACTCTTTGGCGCGCCACTCCTCGATCTGCTCCCACCATTTGGCCAGCGCCTCACCATCAGGCTTGCGCCCACTCTCCTTGAGCTGGGCGATCATCGCTTTGAGCACACTGTTGACGTCGCCGACGATCGGCACGTCCACCGTCACATTTTTGGAGATGGAGGCGGGGTCGATATCCACATGGATAATCCGGGCACTCGGGGCAAACTTTTCGATCTTGCCGGTAACGCGGTCATCAAAACGGGCGCCGATGGCAATAAGCAGGTCGCAGTGGGAGATCGCCATATTGGCCTCCACTGTGCCGTGCATCCCAAGCATACCCAGGAACTGTTTGTCGGTAGCGGGGAAGCCACCAAGGCCCATCGAGGTGTTGGTCACCGGGAAGCCTAGCTGGTGCGCCAGGTCGGCCAGCGGTTTTGCCGCATCGGCGAGGATGATGCCCCCACCTGTGTAGATCATCGGACGCTTGGCGTTGAGCATCATCGTCACGGCCTTCTTGATCTGGCCGCTGTGCCCCTTCACCACCGGATTGTAGGAGCGCATCTCTACCTTCTTTGGGTAGATATATTTGGTGCGGTCTGCGGTGACATCCTTGGGGATGTCTACCAACACCGGGCCAGGACGACCGGTGGTGGCAATGTAGAAGGCCTTTTTCAGGGTCTCTGCAAGGTCTTTGACATCCTTCACCAGGAAGTTGTGCTTAACGCAGGGGCGGGTGATGCCGACGGTGTCGACCTCCTGGAAGGCGTCGTTGCCGATGAGGGGGGTAGGCACCTGGCCGGTGATCACCACCATCGGTACCGAATCCATATAGGCGGTAGCAATACCGGTAACCGCGTTGGTGGCACCGGGACCGGAGGTGACCAGCACCACACCCGGTTTGCCGGTAGAGCGGGCGTAGCCGTCTGCCGCGTGAGTGGCCGCCTGCTCGTGGCGAACCAGAATGTGCTTCACCTTATCCTGCTTGTAGATAGCATCGTAGATGTGCAGTACTGCCCCACCCGGATACCCGAAGAGGTGGTCTACCCCCTCATCCTGCAGAAAGCGCACTATGATGTCTGCACCGGTCAATTCCACCTTGAGAGTCTCCTGGCTCGGTCTTTTAGGCAAAAATGCCCGCGAAAACGGGCAAGTATATAAGAAGTTGCGAATTATAGGAAAACTATCTACATTCCGCTTTCAGGTCAAGCGCTATCCGCGTTCCAGCCCTGTTTCAATCCTTTGCAACAGGCTTTGAACCAGAGCGTGTTACAATGGTCTCAGGATTTACAGGACATAATAGTAGAACGGCAATGCGACACACCCTTTTGACAACCCTGATTCTGGCGCTCCTGCTCAGCACCACACCGGCGCAGGCGGCCAAACTCTATAAATGGACCGATGAGGACGGTAACGTCCACTACAGCCAGAAACCTCGTAATCACACCGGCGATGATGAAGCGGTCATCAATCAGCCTCAATCCGAGCCGCAGGTTGAAGTTGAGGCCACCCCCATTGAGATCCCTGAGCCCACCGATGACCCCGTAGCACTTGCTGCCGCCGAGCGCTGTCAGCAACTGCTGCACGACCTGGAGCTCTATCGCGACAACCGCCAGATCACCGACAGTGAGGGCAACGTCATGGTGGTCAGCCGAGAGATGCGTGAGGCAAAGGTCAACGAACTCAACGCCCAGCTTGATGAGTCGTGTCGTTAGGTCTCTGCCGTGCCCTACCTGTTAATCAACACAAATCAGACGCTGGATAAGGGAACCGAATCAGCGCTGCTGCAGGAGTGCTCCCAGGCCGTCACCATGCTGCTGGGCAAACCCGAGCGCTATGTGATGACCAGTATCGAGAGCGGTATCACCATGACCTTCGGTGGTGACGACAGTCCCTGCGCCTATGTGGAACTAAAGAGTCTGGGGCTACCCGAGGCGCGAAGCGCAGAGTTCTCTCAGGATCTTTGCGAGCTGCTTAGCCGTGCCCTCAATGTCCCGATGGAACGCATCTACATCGAATTCTCCAGCCCACCCCGTCACCTCTGGGGCTGGAACGGCGGCACCTTCTAACCCGACCATTTCACTGACGATTTATCGCTGCGCCGTTCTGGCGTAAAATCCCCCCTTTTCGCCACGAACCTGAAGAGCGACTGCCATGCGCACCAGTCAATACCTTATCGCCACCGTAAAAGAGACCCCCGCCGACGCCGAGGTGATCAGCCACCAGCTGATGCTACGTGCCGGGATGATCCGCAAGCTCGCCGCCGGACTCTACACCTGGCTACCGATGGGGCTGCGTGTACTACGCAAGGTAGAGGCGATCGTGCGCGAGGAGATGGACCGCGCCGGTGCCCAGGAGGTGTTGATGCCCGCGGTGCAGCCCGCCGAGCTGTGGCAGGAGTCGGGGCGCTGGGGAGTGATGGGGGCGGAGATGCTGCGCCTTACCGACCGCCACAACCGTGAGTTCTGCTTCGGCCCGACGCACGAGGAGATCATCACCGACCTCATCCGCAACGAGTTGC
>Ga0224501_10002946_pt1 | contig 13395 bp, 10 predicted proteins | sample SF_Oct11_sed_USG_4_FD_169105 | JGI IMG/M metagenome (GOLD analysis project Ga0224501, IMG submission 169105) | Sediment microbial communities from San Francisco Bay, California, United States - SF_Oct11_sed_USGS_8_1 | ecosystem: Environmental > Aquatic > Marine > Sediment | place: USA...
ACTACCAATTACACTGGACTGCGTCGAGCGACGTGCAGGCGTGTCCAATCAGGTGAGTGGTTTTACCCTGCCACTGGGGGCGACGGTGAATATGGATGGTACGGCCCTGTATGAATGCGTGGCGGCTATGTTTATTGCACAGGCCTATGGCCTGGATCTGAACCTTGTCACACAATTTACCATTGTGCTCATTGCATTACTGACTTCGATTGGTGTCGCCGGTATTCCGTCAGCCAGTCTGGTAGCGATCACCATTATCCTGGGTGCGATAGGCCTGCCTCTGGAGGCGATAGGACTGATTCTGGTGGTTGATCGGGTGCTTGATATGTGTCGCACGTCAGTCAATGTGTTTAGCGATTCCTGTGCGGCCGTCACCATCGCTCGCCTTGAAGGCGAGGATGATGTGCTGCAGGCTCATAGGTAAATATATAAGGGCTGAACTAGTCGACGCTTATTTCACCCATAAGGCCTGCTGTGTGGTAACCCGCATCAACATAGGTGACTTCACCAGTAATACCACTGGCCAGATTTGAACACAGGAAGGCCGCGCAGTTACCCACTTCTTCGATGGTGATATTTCTGTGCAGGGGTGCACTTTGTTCTACGTGCTGCAAAATGGTATTAAAGTTTGAAATACCTTTAGCTGCCAGTGTTTTGATAGGGCCGGCCGAAATAGCATTAACGCGAATACCTTCAGGCCCAAGAGAATGTGCCAGGTAGCGTACATTGGCTTCCAGGCTGGCCTTGGCCAGCCCCATAACGTTATAGCCGGGGAAGGCGCGTACTGCGCCCAGGTAGCTGAGTGTCAGGATGGCCGCATCTTCACGATTCTGCATCATGTGACGGCCGGCTTTGGCAATCGCCGCCAGGCTATATGAGCTGATATCGTGGGCCTGATTGAAGCCATCACGGGTCAGGTTGTCCAGGTAGTCACCTTCGAGCATTTCTTTGGGGGCAAATGCTACCGAATGAATAATGACGTCGAGAGAGTCCCAGTAGTCATCCAGGTGATCGAATACCGCTTCGATTTCATCATCGTTTTCAACATCGCAGGGAATGACGATATCAGAGTCACATTCACCAGCCAGTTTTTCTACGCGTTCATGCAGGCGTTCACCCATATAGGTAAATGCAAGTTCAGCGCCTTCGCGATGCATTGCCTTGGCAATGCCCCAGGCAATTGAACGATTGCTGGCGACACCAAAAATAAGAACACGCTTGCCACTCATAAAACCCATAAGAATTTACTCCTTGAAAAAAAGTACTGTAAACTGGGATGGCCTAATGTTAGGTGGAATATAGATAAACACAACAATAAAAATCATGCAACACCGCATAGTGCCGCAATTACCAATAATTTTGCTTATTTTATCTTGCCTGATGGGGTCGATGAGTGTGCTGGCCGTGCCTGCTATGGGTATGGGCTACGAGCCCAAGTACCAACCAGGTTTTGAGCATTTCGAATATGTCAGCCCAAAGGCCGAACGCGGCGGCGAGCTGGTGCTGTCCGGGTTAGGTACCTTTGACAGCCTGAACCCGTTTCTGCTCAAGGGAATTTCTGCTGATGGCCTGGGCTTGCTGGTTTTTGAAACCCTGTTAGAAAAAAGCCTGGATGAGCCATTCAGTATGTATGGCCTGATTGCGGAAGATTTTGTGCTGGCAGATGATGGCCTATCGGTGATCTTCTACATTAATCCTAAGGCACGTTTTTCAAATGGTAGTCCAATAAAAGCAGAGGATGTGAAGTTTTCTTTTGATACTTTGATGAGCAAGGCGGCACACCCGCAGTTTCGCATTTATTACCAGGATGTCGATTCAGTTACCGTACTTGATGATCTAAGCGTCAGATTTAATTTCAAACGAAAAAATCGTGAACTGCATATGATTATTGGTGACATAGCTATTTTTTCAAAAGACTGGCTGTCTGGGCGTGATTTCTCTGAAACTGATGATGTCCTGCCGATAAGTAGCGGTCCTTATGTTGTCGATACGTATGAACGTGGTAAATATATCCGCTATAAACGCAATCCTGATTATTGGGCAGATGGATTACCGGTGCGTAAAGGTATGTATAATTTTGATCGCGTTACTTATAAATATTACAAGGATTCAACAATCGCACTCGAGGCCTTTAAAGCGGGCGAGTTTGATTTCTTTTTTGAGAATTATTCAAAACGCTGGGCACGCTCGCACGAAGGCCCAAAATACAAATCGGGAGAAATTTTAAAAAAGGAGCTCAAGCATAGCAACAATGCTGGTATGCAGGGTTTTGCCATTAATACAAGACGTGAGCGGTTTAAAGATGTGCGAGTACGTCGTGCTTTATCGCTGGCTTATGATTTTGCCTGGGCAAATGATCACCTCTTTTATAACCAGTACGTGCGATGTGATAGCTATTTTAGTAATAGCGAGCTGGCGGCAATGGGTCTGCCTGAAGGTGATGAGCTGGTACTGCTAAACGAATATCGTGACCAATTACCGGATGAGATTTTTACCCGAGAGTGGTTGCCTCCTAGTACAGACAAAAAGGGGGAGCTGCGAGATAACCTGAAACAGGCACGAGATCTGTTAAATGAAGCTGGATGGTCAATTCGTGATGGCGTGCTCAAGAGCAAGCAGGGAGAGAACTTTACTATTGATGTATTGCTGGTGCAGAAGGGGTTTGATCGCATACTTGCACCCTATGCGCGTAACCTGAAAAAATTAGGTATAGAGATGGACTACCGAACAGTCGATTCCTCTTTATATAAGAGAAGAATTGATAACTATAATTTTGATATGGTTGTAACCAGTTTTTCTGCCTCAATGTCGCCAGGTAATGAGCTGAAAAACAGGTTTCACTCGCTCTCGGCTGATAGTAAAGGATCAGCAAACCTGCCAGGTATAAGTGATCCTGTTATTGACGCCCTGATTGAGCGTGTGGTGAATGCAGAGGATCGTGCACAATTACTGGTTGCTTCGCGTGCACTCGATCGAGTCTTGCTGTTTGGTGAATATCTTGTGCCTAACTGGTACATAGATAAACACCGTATCGCTTATCGTGATATTTTTTCTTACCCTGAGACTTTGCCACTGTATTACGACCCAATTACCTTGTTGATTAAGTCCTGGTGGATAAGACCTAAGCTCACTCAGATCAATACGGACATGTAACTCAGATATGTTTGCTTATATTGTTAAACGTTTACTACTGATGATCCCAACCCTGTTTGGTGTCATGCTGATAACTTTTGCAGTGACCCAGTTTGTACCGGGTGGGCCAGTCGAGCAGCTGGTAAGCCAGCTCGAAGGCAATACAATGACCGGCGAGGCAAGTAGCGGTGCTCACGGTCTGTATCGAGGTGCTACTGGGCTGGATGAAGAATATATTGAAGAAATCCGGGTGCTATATGGTTTTGATAAACCGGTGTATGAACGATTTATGAATATGGTCAGTAATTACCTTCGTTTTGACCTTGGTGATAGTTATTTTCATAATGAGTCTGTCATTGATCTGATGGCTTCTAAACTGCCTGTTTCGATTAGTCTGGGTATGTGGACTTTCTTTATCGTTTACCTTACCTGTATTCCTCTAGGTATTGCCAAGGCAGTACGTGATGGTAGTTTTTTTGATGTAGTCACCAGTACCTTAATTCTGGTGGGTTACGCCATACCCGGGTTTGTTCTGGGCATTACCTTGCTGGTGTTTTTTGGCGGCGGCAGTTTTTTTGATGTTTTTCCATTGCGGGGACTGGTTTCCGATAACTGGGATACGATGGGCTGGGGCGATAAAATTCTAGATTACCTGTGGCATATGGTATTACCGATTATCGCGTCAGTCATTGGCAGTTTTGCAGTAATGACCATGCTGACTAAAAACAGTTTTATCGAAGAGATTAGAAAACAGTATGTGCTAACTGCCCGTGCCAAGGGGTTGTCTAACAATGTCGTACTTTATCGTCATGTCTTCAGGAACGCCATGATTCCACTGATTACCGGATTTCCGGCGGCGTTTATCGGTGCCTTTTTCACCGGTAGCCTGCTGATTGAAACTATTTTTTCGCTCGATGGGCTTGGTCTGCTTTCTTATGAATCGGTATTGAAGCGTGATTACCCCGTAGTACTTGGTTCACTCTACCTGTTTACCCTGATGGGGTTAATCGCAAAGCTGCTGGCCGATATTAGTTACGTGCTAATTGACCCGCGTATCCATTTCGAATCGGTTGACCGTTAATGAAAATAAAGAAAGATTTTTATTTAACCCCTAACCAACGTTCATGGTTGCGATTCAAGGCAAACCGTCGTGGTTATGTCAGTCTCTGGCTGTTTAGCGTATTGTTTGTTCTGAGTATTTTTTCGGAAGTTTTGTTTAATGATAAGCCATTGTTGATTCATTATCAGGATGACTATTATTTCCCCTTTCTGTTTGCTTATCCCGAAACGACCTTTGGTGGCGACTTTGAAACAGAGGCTGATTATGCCGATGAGTATGTGCGAGAGCAGATCACCAAAGGTGATAATTGGGTAATCAATCCTCCTGTCGAGTTTAGTTATAACACAATAAACTTTATGAGTGATGCGGCTAATCCAGCAGCCCCTTCATCACAAAATCTACTAGGTACTGATGACCGTGGGCGTGATGTATTTTCGCGGCTGGTCTATGGTTTTCGCCTGTCAGTTCTGTTTGCATTTGCATTGACTGTAGTTGGAGTATTTATCGGAATATTTATGGGTGCTATTCAGGGTTATTTTTCAGGTAAGATCGATCTGTTTATGCAGCGCATTATTGAGGTCTGGTCATCTATGCCAGAGCTGTATCTGTTAATCATCTTTGCCTCTATTTTTCAACCGAGTATCTGGTTGTTGATTATTTTATTATCACTATTTGGCTGGATGGGACTGTCTGACTACGTGCGCGCTGAATTTTTACGTGGAAGAAATATGGACTATGTGCGGGCAGCCAAAGCAATGGGGTTGAGTGATTTTTCAATTATGCGTCATCATCTGCTGCCGAATAGCCTGACACCGGTAATTACCTTTCTACCGTTTCGAATTAGCGGTTCGATTCTTGCGTTGACCAGTCTGGATTTCCTTGGTCTTGGTGTGCCGCCTACTACGCCAAGTCTTGGTGAGCTACTGTCACAGGGCAAGGAGAATATAGAGGCCTGGTGGTTATCACTTGGTGCCTTTGTTGTTCTGGTTGGGACCTTGATGCTGTTGATTTTTATTGGCGAGGCATTACGAGAAGCAATGGATACGCGTAAAACATGATATGAAAGAAAAACTCCTACAAGTCGAAAACCTCAGTGTTACTTTTAAAACCCAGGGCGGTGATGTTGAGGCGGTGCGTGATATCAGTTTTGAAATTAATCAAGCTGAGACGTTAGCTATCGTTGGCGAGTCAGGATCGGGTAAATCAGTAACAGCGCTTTCAATTTTAAAACTTCACGATGAACGTCAGGTATCTTATCCTGGTGGAAAAATTAATTATCACAACAGTGGACAGATAAATAACCTGATGGCCTTTGATGAGAAGGCGATGCAATCAATCAGGGGTAGTGATATTTCCATGATCTTCCAGGAGCCGATGACCTCACTAAATCCTGTTTATACCGTCGGTGCACAGATTCAGGAATCGCTTTTGATTCATACTGATCTGAATAAATCGGAAGCAAGAAAGCGAGCCCTTGAATTGTTAGATCGTGTTGGTATTCGAGATCCACTAAGACAGATTGATAGCTTCCCTCACGCTTTGTCAGGTGGTCAACGACAACGCGTGATGATCGCAATGGCCTTAGCCTGTAAACCAGCTTTACTGATTGCCGATGAGCCGACTACTGCACTTGATGTCACTATTCAACGACAGATACTTGATCTGCTGGTTGATTTGCAAAAAGAGTTTAATATGTCCGTGTTGTTTATTACGCATGACCTGAACCTGGTCAGGCGCTATGCACAACGCGTCTGTGTAATGCAGCATGGCAAAATTGTCGAGCAGGGTGTTACTTCAGATATCTTTTTGCATCCAAAACACGAATATACCCAATATCTGTTAGAGAGTGAGCCTGATCACCGTATTGTGGAAATTGAGCCAGCGGCTGAATCTACAATGAAGGCGAATAACGTACGCTGTTATTTTCCTGTTCGGCAAGGCTTCTTCAAACGCCAAATTGATGTAATTAAGGCTGTTGACAATATCAGCCTTGAAATTCGTAAAGGTGAAACATTAGGTATTGTCGGGGAGTCGGGCTCTGGTAAAACAACACTGGGTATGTCGTTATTTAGATTGCTCGATTCGAGTGGCGAAATATATTTTCGTAGCCAGAAGATTTCTGATCTCCGTGAAAAAGCGATCCGGCCCTTGCGTCGAAATTTCCAGGTGGTATTTCAGGATCCATTTTCATCGCTGTCACCGCGTATGACGGTAGAACAGATCATCGGTGAAGGCCTAAAGCTGCATTTTCCGGAACTGAATAACGAGCAGAGGAAGGAACGTATTCTTGCGGTGCTCGACGATGTGGGTCTTCAGAGTGATATTTTATGGCGTTATCCCCATGAATTTTCGGGAGGGCAGCGCCAGCGTATTGCGATTGCCAGGGCGGTGATACTTGAACCTGAGCTTATTTTGCTCGACGAGCCAACCAGTGCGCTGGACGTTTCAGTGCAGAAGCAGGTGCTTGGCTTATTGGCAAAACTACAGAAAAAACATGGTCTTAGCTATATATTTATTAGCCATGATCTAAGAGTTATTCGTGCCATGTCTCACCAGGTTTTGGTGATGAAAAATGGGAAAATGGTGGAGCAAGGTTCTGTGGATAAAGTTCTGGATCACTCAGAGCATGCCTATACGCGACTCTTAGTAGGATCCTCTATTGGTATTTAACATATTGTTTTAATTGACATATTGTATAAATCATAAACAAAATGAGAATTATTATTATTATTATTTGCATAAAATACTTGACTATTTTACTAGGTAATAGGTAGAATAGAACTGTCAATTTTATTGAGGGAACTCACAGGAGGTTACAAATATGAAGTTATCTACTAAAGGACGTTATAGCGTTACCGCAATGCTTGATTTGGCCATTCATGATAAAGCAGGGCCGGTGACATTGGGGGATATTTCGCAGTGTCAGGGTATTTCATTGTCCTATCTGGAGCAGTTATTCTCCAGTTTGCGTAAAGCCGGTCTTGTTAAGGGGGTTCGTGGCCCAGGTGGTGGATACAGACTGGCTCAACCTGCTTCAGAAATAAGCATTGCCCAGATTGTTCGTGCTGTTGATGAAAAAGTCGATGTGACTAATTGCAATGGTGAGGGCGACTGCCAGGGTGGTGAGCGCTGCCTGACACATGAACTCTGGACAGATTTGAGTGATCGTCTGTATGAGTTTCTGGATGGAATTACACTGGCCCAGTTTGTTGATCGCCCAGGTATTCCTGAGTTGTCGATGGAGCGGGATAAGAGCATTGGTCGATTTATGCTGGCCCGTAAACAGGCAGAGGCGATTAACCGAGGACGGGTTTAATCGTAGTTAAAATGGACTGAATTACCTCCTCAAATAAAAAGCCCGCGTAAGCGGGCTTTTTTTGTGGACAGCGCCGACAAAAGCTATAATACGCTCCTTTTTATTCGCATATTGGGGAGCACGCATGCTTGAGGCTTATCGCAAACATGTCACAGAACGTCAATCAGAGAACCTGCCGCCATTACCATTGAGCGCCGAGCAGGTCGCTGAGCTGATCGAATTGATTAAAAATTCACCTGCGGGCGAGGCCGAGTTTTTGCTGGAGCTCCTGACTCACCGCGTGCCACCAGGTGTCGATCAGGCCGCTTATGTCAAAGCTGCTTTTCTCGCTGATGTAGCCAAGGGTAATACCGCCTGTAAACTGATTTCACAGGTTCGTGCGACCGAACTGCTAGGTACCATGCTGGGTGGCTACAATATTCAGCCCCTGATTGAGTTATTAGATGTTGAGGCCGCGGCTGATGCTGCGGCTACCGCCCTCTCGCATACCCTGCTGATTTACGATGCCTTCCACGATGTCTCTGATAAGGCGGCAAGTAATAAATATGCGGCACGTGTGATTCGTTCCTGGGCTGATGCAGAGTGGTTTACTTCCAAGCCGGAGATGGCGGAAGAGATTACCGTTACCGTATACAAGGTACCTGGTGAAACCAATACCGATGATCTTTCGCCGGCGACTGAAGCATGGAGCCGTCCCGATATTCCACTGCATGCCAAATCAATGCTGGTTAGCAAGATGGACAAGCCGCTCGAAACCATTGCCGAACTCAAACAAAAGGGCCACCCGGTTGCTTATGTCGGTGACGTAGTCGGTACCGGGTCATCGCGAAAATCGGCGATTAACTCCGTGCTCTGGTATATGGGCAGAGAGATTCCTTTTGTACCCAACAAGCATGAAGGTGGTGTAGTACTGGGTGGCAAGATTGCGCCGATTTTTTTCAATACGGCTGAAGATTCAGGTGCCTTGCCGATTGAGTGCGATGTGGAAAACATGCAAACCGGTGATGTGATTCGTATTCGCCCGTATGATGGCGTAATTCTGAATGAGGCAGGCGAGGAAATCTGTAAATTTGATCTGCGCCCAACCACCATGCCTGATGAAGTACGTGCCAATGGACGTATTCCACTGATTATTGGTCGTGGTCTTACCGACAGGGCCCGGACATTTTTGGGTGAAGGTCCTTCAGACATTTTCCTCAGGCCAGAGACCGCCGCAGATACCGGTAAAGGTTATACCCAGGCGCAGAAAATAGTCGGCAAGGCCTGTGGTGTTGCTGGTGTTCGCCCCGGTACTTACTGTGAGCCAAAGATGACTACAGTTGGTTCACAGGATACCACTGGCGCAATGACGCGCGATGAGCTGAAAGAACTCGCCTGCCTGGGTTTTTCTGCCGATCTGGTCATGCAGTCCTTCTGTCACACCGCCGCCTATCCAAAACCTGTTGATATCAAGCTGCAACACGAGCTGCCTGATTTTATGCAAACCCGCGCCGGTGTTGCCCTGCGCCCTGGTGACGGCATTATCCATTCATGGCTCAATCGCATGATTCTGCCTGATACCGTTGGAACCGGAGGTGACTCACATACCCGTTTCCCTATGGGTATCAGTTTTCCTGCAGGTTCCGGATTGGTGGCCTTTGGCGCTGCACTCGGTGTAATGCCGCTTGATATGCCTGAGTCTGTGCTGGTTCGTTTCAAAGGTGAAATGCAGCCGGGTGTCACCCTGCGTGATCTGGTCAATGCCATTCCCTATGTGGCAATTCAGAAGGGACTGCTTACTGTTGAGAAGAAAGGCAAGAAAAATATCTTCAATGGCCGTGTACTGGAAATCGAAGGGTTGCCTAACCTGAAAGTCGAACAGGCATTTGAATTATCTGATGCGTCTGCTGAACGTTCAGCAAATGGCTGTACCGTGCGCCTTGGCAAAGAGCCAATCATTGAATACCTGAACTCCAACATTACCTTGTTGAAGTGGATGATTGCGAATGGTTACGAAGACAAGCGCACGCTATCGCGTCGTATTGATGCGATGGAGACCTGGCTGGCTGATCCGCAACTGATCGAACCCGATGCCGATGCGGAATATGCCGAGATCATTGAAATTGACCTGAACGAAATCAAGGAGCCGATTCTGGCCTGTCCGAATGACCCAGATGACGTGAAAACCCTGTCTGAAGTGGCTGGTGCAAAAGTGGACGAGGTCTTTATTGGATCGTGCATGACCAATATTGGTCACTATCGCGCTGCGGGTAAAGTGCTGGAAGGTGTTTCATCACTGCCTACACGCATGTGGATCGTACCGCCAACGAAAATGGACGAGCATCAGCTGATGGAAGAAGGTATTTATAATATCTTTGGCAGGGCGGGTGCGCGCACAGAGATCCCGGGTTGTTCATTGTGTATGGGTAACCAGGCGCGTGTTGCTGATAACGCTACGGTGGTTTCGACCTCAACACGTAACTTCCCTAACCGCCTGGGCAATGGTGCCAATGTTTATCTGGCTTCGGCTGAGCTGAGCGCAGTTGCCGCGACGCTGGGTCGTATACCAACTAAAGATGAGTACATGGAAGGGGTGAAAAATATCGATGTCGCATCTGCAGAGATCTATCGTTATCTAAACTTCCATGAACTGGCTGAATACAAAAGCGTTGCTGATGGTGTTCAGGTAACACTGTCTTAAGGATATGAAGACAATTCTGTACATTGCCTGCGGTGGTGCTATCGGAGCGGTGCTTCGTTATGGTGCATCGCTGGGCGTGTACAGTTTGTTGGGCAGGGGGTTTCCTTATGGTACGTTGTTTGTCAATGTAACCGGTTCATTGTTAATGGGCATGCTTAGTATTTTGATGTTGGAGCGTTTTAACGTAGGGCCGGAGTGGCGGGCAGCTGTTCTCGTTGGTGTGCTCGGCGCATTTACTACCTTTTCTACGTTTTCTATGGAGACCCTGAATCTAATGGAGCAGGGTGATATGATGCGGGCCATGCTGAATATCGTGGTAAGTGTTATTGTATGTCTGGCTGCGGTCTGGCTGGGTGTGAATTTAGGACGACAAATATGAATATAACCGTTGCACGTATTTATGTGACTGAAGGTCAGCGAGTACACGAGAAAATATTTGAGCGTCTGCACGATGAGCACAAGATCAAAGGCGTCACCATGTTTCGTGGCATAGCGGGTTTCGGTGAATCTGGTGAAACGCACTCCAGTAGCCTGCTCGATATGTCATTTGATATGCCGGTGATCGTTGAGTTTTTTGATGAAGAGGCAAGAGTGCGTGCAGCACTAGATTCACTCTCTGATTTAACAACATCGTGCCGAGTTATTACTTTTTCAGCTGAATCCATTTAGGTTCGCTGTTTGTTATTTATACCTGGATAAAAATAAAAAATGCTAGATCCAAAATTAATTCGTTCTGATCTAAACGCGGTCGCTGAGCAGCTAAAAAAACGTGGTTACGATCTAGATGTATCGTTGATAGAACTGCTGGAAAAAAATCGTAAGGACTGCCAGGTGCGAACCGAGCAGTTTCAAAATGAGCGCAACCAGCGCTCAAAGATGATCGGCAAGGCCAAGGCTGCGGGTGAAGACATACAGCCTTTACTCGATGCCGTTGCTGGCTTAGGTGAAGAGCTAGATCAGGCAAAGGTTGAGCTGGAAGACGTACAAAGGCAGATGGATGAAATCCTTTTGTCACTTCCCAATTTGCCAGACGAAAGCGTGCCTGTTGGTAAAGATGAAAATGGCAACGTTGAAATTCGTCGTTGGGGTGAACCAAAAGAATTTTCCTTTGAAGTTAAAGATCACGTTGATCTGGGTCTTGGCCGCGGCCTGGATTTTGAAACAGCGACTAAACTAACGGGGTCACGTTTTGTTGTCATGCGTGGTGCGATGGCAAAACTGCATCGTGCACTAACCCAGTTCATGATTGATCTGCACACTACAGAACATGGTTACGAAGAAGTTTATGTGCCGTATATCGTAAATCGCGATAGTTTGCGTGGCACCGGTCAGCTGCCCAAGTTTGAAGAAGATTTATTTTGCCTTGATCATGAAGTAGGTTATTTTCTGATACCTACTGCTGAAGTACCCGTGACCAACCTGGTGCGCGACGAGATCATTGATGCGAAAGACCTGCCGGTAAAACTCACCAGCCACACACCCTGTTTCCGTTCTGAAGCTGGTTCATATGGAAAAGACACACGCGGTATGATTCGTCAGCACCAGTTTGAAAAAGTTGAAATGGTGCAACTGGTTAAACCCGACAATGCCTGGACTGCACTGGAAGAATTGACCGGTCATGCCGAGGCCGTGTTACAGAAACTTGAGCTGCCCTATCGTGTGATGACGCTATGTACCGGTGATATTGGGTTCTCATCAGCCAAGACTTACGATCTGGAGGTCTGGCTGCCGGGGCAGCAGGCGTATCGTGAAATCTCATCCTGTAGTTGCTTCACCGATTTTCAGGCTCGTCGCATGCAGGCGCGCTGGCGCAACCCTGAAACGGGTAAACCTGAATTGCTCAATACGGTCAATGGTTCGGGTCTGGCTGTGGGGCGCACGCTGGTGGCGGTGCTGGAAAACTACCAGCAGGCCGATGGCAGCATTAAAATTCCTGAAGCGCTGAAACCCTATATGGGTGGTATCGAGCTTATCTAATTTACAGGGTGTGCACGGCGCACCCTGTGATATCAATTTCTTTATTAAACCGAAGTCGGTTGTATAATCGATTAATGCAGACACTTCCTAAATTATTGTATTCGCCTGACGCAGTCAGGCGAATCGATTATAAAGCGATACATGAATACGGCATTGCCGGTTATACCTTAATGCGAAGAGCCGGCAAGGCTGTGCTCAATGTTCTATGTGATCTTTATCCTCAGGCAAATAAAGTTCTGGTACTGTGTGGTGCCGGTAATAATGCGGGAGATGGTTATGTTATTGCGCGTCTTGCTCAGCAACAGGGCATGGATGTGCGTGTGGTCAGTTTGATTGATCCTGATAATTTACAGGGAGATGCCAGGCAGGCTTACCAGCACTGGCACGAGTGCTCAGCGCTTTCGATGAATGATATAGCGCTGATTGAAGATGCCGATGTTGTCATTGATGCCATGCTGGGTACCGGGCTAACACGAAATGTTGATGGCATGTACTCGCACTGGATTGATGCCATTAATTATTCGGACACACCTGTTATTGCGGTCGATGTGCCATCAGGACTGGATGCGCTCACTGGGGCAATTAAAGGTGCTGCAGTATGTGCTGATGTCACTGTTACGTTTATTGCACTGAAGGCAGGCCTGTTTACTGGTAGCGGCAAGGCCTGTTGTGGTGAGCTTGTTTTTGATTCATTGGCTGTGCCTGATGCGGTCTATACTGATGAAATTCCAGTTGCCGAATTGTTGAATGATGATCTTCATCTGCCCAAACGTCGTCAAGACTCGCATAAAGGCATGTATGGTCATGTGCTAGTAATTGGTGGCAATAAAGGTATGCCCGGTGCAGCGATACTCGCCGCCAAAGCTGCACTACGTGCTGGCGCGGGAATGGTTAGCATGGTTACGCGAACAGAGCATGTTGCAGCAGTCGTTGCTGCCTGTCCTGAAGTAATGGTGCACGCCAGTGTGAATGGTGAGTTCCCCCAGTCATTGCCTGAAACCATATCAGTCATTGCCATTGGCCCGGGTCTGGGAGTTGATGCCTGGGCACAGCGTTTATTAATGCAATCAATTGAACTCGCCCTGCCAATGGTGCTGGATGCCGATGCGCTCAATCTTATCGCCAATAAAAACATCAGAATTAAGCAGCCTTACATTATTACGCCTCATCCTGGTGAAGCAGCAAAATTATTATCTGTGGAGAGTGTGATTATTCAACAAGATCGTTTTG
>Ga0224501_10002947_pt1 | contig 13394 bp, 11 predicted proteins | sample SF_Oct11_sed_USG_4_FD_169105 | JGI IMG/M metagenome (GOLD analysis project Ga0224501, IMG submission 169105) | Sediment microbial communities from San Francisco Bay, California, United States - SF_Oct11_sed_USGS_8_1 | ecosystem: Environmental > Aquatic > Marine > Sediment | place: USA...
TCACTGTCTGTCATTTCTGTGGCCCCGGTTCAATTTCCAGCCAAGGCGGAGTATTTCAAGGGATTTTTCCCTGGTCGATCACACTCTGCTAGCCCGTCCTGAGCCAGCGTGGCAGAAAATAGTCCGATCTCCCCTCAATGACACCCACCACACAACCTGTGGACAGTGAGGAGGAAGGCCGAAGTCTGACCACAGACAGGCCATGGCTGAAATAAAAAGAGGTTTGGGGGATAGCATACTGGGTCCTTGGACCGAGGGTCCCTGAATGGATTCTTAGTTTGCGCAAAAAGATTGCCTTTCACCACACCCTCGCCCTCGCAATGTTAAATGAGGGAGGCCCACCCATTACGATATCTTCTCTATGGGGCACACGGGTGTAAGCAGAAAGTTTCCTAATGACTCGCCCTGTGGATCGCTGAGTCAAATAGACTCGGTAGGTCAATTTCTGCTTCACTCCCGACAGCTATTTTGTCTAGGGAACATGAAATTAGTTTTAGTTTAGGGTGACAGCATTCTTACTGTAGTCAGGAAAGTTGAAAACGAAAAGTGGGTTGTTTTGCTGCTGGTGGTCAACCTAATTTGGTTTGCAGCTCAAAAAGTGTCTTAATCCGCTTGCCAATGTTTCCACATCGTGGTTCTTTTAGCATCAGCTAGTGTACACCACTACCATATGCCAAACTCAGTGGTACTAACCCGGAGATAGGCACTTGCCGTGGAAACTTTTCAATCAACAGACGACTTGTGAAGCCGCTAATAGTCAGGCCTCTAACAGGCAGTCACGGAAATCCATACCTAGAAGGCCGTTGCCTATTTAATTCTTTCACGGATTGAACAATCGATGAGTTTCTTTATCCATAACCTTAAAGCCCCGGAGGGGCTCCATGTCCACCATTTGGCTGCTAGGCCTAAAAGTTTACATGGCAAGCGCCTATCCCCAGGTTAGTACCACTGAGTTTGCCATGTGGTAGTGATCTGCGCGGTCAGATACTAAAAGAACCACAGTGCAAAAATATTGGCAAACAGATTGAATCAACTTTGAACTGTGAGAGCTCACTGGTTTGACCACCAGCAGCAAAAAAGCCACATCCGTTTTCAGCCTTCCTGACTATAGTACACTGTGTATTATAGTACACTGTGTATTATAGCACATTGTGTATTATAGATGAGGAGAACCCTAGTCGTCGCATTTTGTTTTACACCCTGCGACCGGTGGATGATGCCAAGACACGATCTGTCGATCCGATAGTTCAGTCAACGCTCACCTCCGCTGATGATCATGACCTAGAACTGGTGGAGTTTTATAAATGCTGCATGGATGGCATGCTTGTCGGGTCGAGTCTGGACAAAGCCAAGAGTGTGAGTCAAAAATATCTCTATTTATGAATACCCTTTTTGAATTGAGGTATTCGAACCGTGTATTGGCCTGCGTCAGTCAGACATGGGTAATTTACCCACCTGTTCTGTTACGTTTGTGGCTCCGGTTTTCTTCTGTTTGTTTGTACCTCATATCATTATTTATTGAGCCGTGGTAATGATGTCAATGCGTGGTTATTAGGGAGGGTTCCTCGGGAGCTCAGGAGCAAATTATAATGGGGTGTAATTACTGTCACTTTTATAGACTTTTTTTTCGGAATTCGCACCCACCATTCCCTGTAGACAAGTCACATGTTTTATTCTCTAAGCTATGGATGTTCCTGTCGTGTCCTTTCTCGGTTTTTAAAGCCAATGTTTGTGTCACCTCGCGTCACACGTTGCAGTGCATCATGTGCTTGCAGGTGTCACAGATGACGGCCCTGGATAGCTGCAGTATACACTATCATATCTTAGTTGTCTGGAGAGTGCTGGGAATGATGCCACCCCCACCACCATTTCTCCTCCAGATGATCGGTAAGTAACATGTGGTGTGTGATTGGCTTTTTTTAAGTTCAATGCTGTGAGATGATGTCTTGTACTGCAGAAATTACAAATTACAATAATGCATTAACAATTCTTAGAAAGGAGCAGGACACCATCACATGCAGAGAATTCTCCTCTGTTAATTTACCTGGTGTACCACGGTAACTCAGTCGGCAACACAGCGAAATTGCAATCTAACCGTTATGAGTTTGGCTTCCACTACGAATGGGTTTTTTGTTGGCATGGGCAGTCTTTGGAGCTTAATATTTATCAGTAGTAGTAGTAGTAGTAGTAGTAGTAGTAGTAGAGCTCAACACTAAAGAAAAGTTCATAACTAGTTTGTTGACACACAGGTACCAATACCTTAAATGAAAATCCTAATGAATGAGGTAGAATTGATGCCTGACTTTACCCGAATAAAATGGTGTGCGGTCCTTAACCACTGCCGTATTTTTTGTGATTGACATGCTTTATGACAAAAAAATCCAATACGACACTTCCATCAATTACTCAAATTGTATCTTCTTGTTCTCGTTACAGATGTGAACACGCTAGGAACACAAACGGCGGCGATGCAAGCCCTGCGCCTCGCCCCCCGTCTTCGCCTGCCGGGCTACATCACATGGTATAAAGCCATGCTGATGGACTCATTACCCGAGGCAGAGATCGCTGGCCTATTGCAGACAGTGACCAGTAAAACCGAGTCGCCGGCGTATGAGGTGGAAATCGCGCTGCACATTCTGCAGGCTCAGGTAAGAAACATTGATTGTCCTCAGGGAGAAGATGCCCATCTGATTCGACAGGCCTAAGTCTGAGGCTTGTTTTGAATTCGGAGGCGCTGTGAATTATCTGAGGAGCCCAGCCAAATGCTATTGCCACTGAGCTATCCCGCTATTGTTGCGTGTCCAGTATGTCAACCCTTGGTAGAACAATGATCACTAATCATCACCTGCTTCAAAGCATAATTTAATCCAAGACAAACACCTTTTCTCCAAAAGTACTGACTAGACTCCTTTATCAGACCTGCAATTGGTTACTGAACTAAAAAATAAAGAAGCATTTAGGTCTTGTTTGGTCAGATCGCTAACCTTCTAATGATGTACTTGCTGGCCTCTCATACTTAGTCCTCATGCTTGCTCACCATTGTCACTGCAGATGGCCACAGTACTGTTTGCGAGTCCAGACGATGTTGTGTCGAAAGACCACCTGCCTGGATTTCACACAATCGTCTCACTCGATGCGGTGCTCTCCAAAACACACGCTCTGCTCGACATGTACCATCAGGACCTAAAGGATAAGACTAGCGGTATGTTAAGAGATGGTTAGAATTTCCAGGCATGGTTTCAGTGTTCATTGTAATGTCAGCATTGTTGCTGTACCCATTCCTAATATCAAAGCTTGAATATGCTGTCCCACTGTCGCGTTCCTCTTTGGAAACCAATGACGATGGTGATTGATGGAGCTTCTGCTGAAGGCAGGTTTTTCATGTCCTATTATTGTCATGGTGGCATGGGATGGGATGGTACGGAGGCAGTTTCCTGTTGCTTCTTTCGGTTCCTAGTTGGGGTCAGTCAATGTAATCTGAATTATCACTAAGCAAACCTGATTGGTCCGCAATGAATTCAGATTCGATTCGCTGCATAATAAATAGGGTGTATTCCCGTGATCGTTGCTTCCGTGATTGAAATGGATTTCGGTCCTAAAATCTGCTACACTGTTCAGGAGTGCGACCGAAAAGTGTGATTTAAAAAAGCATCTCTCACTTTCGGTCGCAGCCTGCGACCGCAATCATGCAAGCAGAATTTCGCGACTGAAATTAAGTGCTAGCATGGTAGTTTTGGAAAATATCAAGGTTACCGCAAAGAGTCTTGATGACTATGTCGGGATAATGAATCGCAAACGATCGTTTGGCTCTAACCGACGAGTTAAAGTTGAGAGAGGACAACTCCAATGTGATAGCAAATTTCTTAAGTTTTCTAACTGCGATCGTGATTGCGACTGAAACTTTTTTATACCGGCTGCTCGAAATCACGGAAATACACCTATTGAAGAGTAACTGTTTTCAGATCCAATGTATATGTGTTTTTTAATGGTTGATCAGTTTAGCTGATTGTTGGCTAATCACTGTACTCTACGATTGTTTTTATAGGCGCCGCAGACAACCGCGAGTCAGAACAGGAACTCAAGCAGGCCGTCGATCGCTTGCTTCCCGCATTGATGCTTTTACTGGGATCATTCACCGAATTTATCAGGTACATATAGTGTCTGTAGAAAAAAAGTGGTTTGGGATGCTGGCAAAAGAGCGTCTTGTGTTAAATGGTGTTTTAGATATTCTTGAATTGGAGTGCCTCCGTTACTGGGTTATATAGACTGTCACAGTCGAAACACTGTTTACATTACTGGTGTGAAATTTAAGTTTACGTTTGAGGCAGTTTCCCATACGGGTCCATCGACTGAAAGAAAAGACAGTGAACATAAAACCATCTCAATCCTATCCATCAGCCTCAAGATCATCTTGGCTTTTGTTTTTTATGGACGACATTACTAACCCACAGGCCTATTTTTAGGATAGTTAAGGTTTGCCCCATTGAGTGGACACTTTATGGCCTCTTTAATCTGACTTCGCGATCTGAACCCGGCAAGGAAGAAAGCATAAAATGCCACGCAAACCTGGATTCGAATCCGGGTCACCCGGTCTAAAGTCAAATGTGCTAGCCACTAAGCCTTGCTTACTCATCTTTTTTACAGATCCAGTCTTCTGCACGAGTTGAAGGGAGTTGACTCATCTATCTGTTCGCTACTCAGTCTCTCCGCTTCGCCGGATGATACATTCAATCACTTCATAGTGCAGCCCAGCGAGATGTCCGACCGACTGAGCGCATGGAAAGCTACGAGTTTCTCACGTTTCCCCACCCTTAGCGGATGGGTAAGATGCAGCCACCACTCCCCATTCTTCCTGCTGGCATTATTCTGGACTGCTGACTTAACAAGATATCTAAACCCAGTGCTGCAGCCCAAACTAATTTTTTCTTTTTGGTTACTTTATCATCCTATCTAACGGTTGCATGCCTAGGCTTGTTGGAGCGGTATGAGTAAGGAATCATGCGAGGAGCTCATTCTCACTGTGGGAGGTCAGCATGACTATGACTTGAACCCAGGATTTGTCGATCTTGAGCCAAGCGCTGTAACCATTGCTGTTGTCCTGGTGTATTAATTTGTCTTGTGTTTCAGAGAGATTACAAGAATAGTGAGCAGCCAGCTGAGGAATTCACTAACCGCGTCATATGGGCGCACTGCAGTTCACTCAGTGAGAATGGAGACAAATGGTCTACCACCACCTCACTGCGACATCTGCACATGACCCTCGTGAAAATTACAGCTGATCTCTGCAGGTTTGTTGTCAAAAACCAATCACTGATTATGATATACCTAGAATCGTGAAGCGGGAAGGCTAATTCTACGCCTGGGACTGAACATTGTCCTACCCCTTTTTTAATGTTGTACAAATTTCCATTAGCCCTTTGTGATTAGGACTTGTTGAGGTCTGATCTTAAAGGGGTTATGACATGGACAATGGTAGACGCACTTATGGAGTTGTGTTCCCCATTCTTGAAGGGAGGCAACTGTGCATTCATTACAGCGACAGCGAGTGGTCTTTTGCCACAAAACGAATATCGGTCACTTAATAACTGAGGCCCAAATGGCCCAAATAGAAATAAAATGGGATCTGCAAACACCAACAGATCTGTTGTAATTTCCTACCTCGAGGCCAATTCTGTTGCGTCGACGGTCTGAAAAGTGCATCACTGAGGGCTCTAAGTAGGCGCATTGGATAGAGCTATATCTAAGCTTCTACTTGAGCTGGGTATTGGGCCCATTTGTTTATAGCAGGCTTCAGAATCTGAAAACAAGTGAAGACACTTTGGGCGATGACAGAACCCCCTTAATTGATACTCGGAGCCAGATCATTTATAGTCCTTATTTGGGTGTGGGAACTGATCTGATCTGCTTCATGTCTTGACACATCATTCAAGGAAAATCAAAGCAGACCGGCTTCAGTCTTTTGTTTTGAATAACAATCCTGTTATAGGAACTTTAAAGTTAAAAACAGTTCATTGTTCACCCCTAAATGGGTCTAAATGGGCTTCTTGTCTTTTTCAGGTTGTAACACAATTGCAGTTACATGTATGTTTTCACTGATTGGCGCCCCTGCTACTACTAGACTTCACTGAAAACAGTTTTGTGGCAAAATCCTGTACATGTATGAGCAACAAATAACATGTAATGCAGGGAGTCTTGGTATATTTGTTGTAGCTGGTTTCCAGCGGCTTGCTCCACAGAGGATGTGTCACGTACTCTCATGCCGCTGCTGTTTGATGGGAGCTGTGTCTCCTCAGACATTATGCCCTGCCTCAACCAGATACTTGGTCAAACCAAGGTAATTGTCAACGAGTCTGTAATAAAAAGGTTGACTCCTAATGGCTTACAGATGCATTTCAGTTCAGTTTACTGGTGAGCGAAGGAGGAAAAAGGCTGGCATGGCGGACTGGGAATGCGCTTCTGTTAAAGGGGTTAAGGCACGGTCGGTGTGACCGCAGGCCTCGAAGTGTATACTCCGGAACTAAATGAAGACATATTTTGGCATTTCTTAGTTCCTTTAAGGCTTGCCTTCTATTATGCTGACATTACGGTCTAACCTCGGTGACGCAGGTGAAAGAGCTGCAGTATCAGTATGTGATGCGACGATGGCACTCGATTATGCTGAGCCTCCACGAGCTGGCCGATTCGCTGAGCGCCAAGAGTACTGTAGAGCTCGTCCAGACCTTCTCCTTCTTTGTGCAGTCTTGCCTGGAAGATAAGCAGCTCACACAATGGCTCGCTGATTTCTACACCAAAGCCGGTAGGTCGAACATCAACCTCCTAAACTATAACTTGGTGCTCATGCCGACTGTTTTGTTTTATACCGTAACATGGTCTGACTTGAACTGTAGATCGCCAGTCCATTCAGAACAAAACTCACTTCCGCATTGAAGCCAGGCATAAACATTCGTTTTTGTTCGATGTGGATGCTGGACGTCCTATTTAATGTAACTCTCATGCCTGAGGCTTGTTCTGAAGTGTTTGGAGCAAGAAACTATGTGGGAGCTAAAACTCCTGGTTGGTGTCCGGCCGCACTGGAGCTTGAAAAGCGTGATACCCCGTACCCTGACGCTTGGCTTTTCCTAAAGTCATCAAATGAGGTTTCCAGCTGATTTTTTGATACTATGGTGTATGTCCTCCAGCCATGCGAATAGTATTCTTCATGGTGTTCTGTAGACCACCAGTTCTTGTCACACTGAAAAGTGGTTTTTCATCCTTATAGATTTAGCTGACTTGCTGATAGTAACCGGTATGCCCGGATGTGCAGACATTATCAGCATCAATCGCATTCTGAAAATCTTCACCAAACTCATCAGTCTCGTCGGCTCGGACACGGATGGGCCGTACGCCTCATTGTTGAAATCTCTCAACAAACTCTCCAAGATCAGGGAAAAGGTTAGCCAACGTAATGAATGAGGGAATCTACCAAGGGTGCGAGCAGTGTTTCATAGCCTTGATTGCCAAGGAATTACAGCTCACATTGTATCAATTTACACTTCAATTTTAACTTGAAGCAATGTTTTCTAACGATACATAATCCTAAACTGCCTTATTGGTGGTTTCGTCGGCCCTATGAATTAATTGCAGTACATGTATGCTATTTTGGGATAATGCTGATCTGTCGTGCCAGGTGCTCTGTGAGTGGTTGCAAAAGATCATTATGGCGACCCCTGGTGAACCAGACACTAATGACCTTGAGATGCAGGTCGAACGGAACACTTGCTTCCTGCACACCATTGCCTCCTATATGGTGAAAGAGGATAGGTATGAACAGATCTGTGGGTGCACAAACATATGTCGATGACAATGGTCGACTACCGATAAGGTCAGAGCTTTCCATTCCAAAGGAGTTGCTGAATCAAGGGGTAGCAATTTGGAGTTCGTATAAGTCTCACAACGATTCAGTCCCGAAAAAATATTTTGACTTTGAGATATTCTGGGTATTGGGAGCTTACCATAGCCGAGCGGTCAAAGACACTTTATTTGTAGACAGTTATGCACCAAACAAAGGTAGTTTACTGATAGAATAGTGTGAATGCGCGCACTGCTTTATACTCCTTTTTCTGTCTGGTAATGTTATTTTTTAATTTTATAGTCTGATTGAGAAGGCTGTACCCAATGCCATCCTTCAGTCATTGATTGAGGTGGCCTCTCAGGTTCTACACGTCACACACAACTCACAAGGCTTCCAGGAGCTCATGATAATCATGTCTACACTGGCAAGAGCTGGAGGTATGTCACCTGTCCAATGGGCTTGCCAGTTTAAAAAAACTTCCATACTCCTGATAATGATTCTAACTTATCCAGATTGAGTTAAATTATGGGCGGGTATCTGCAATGAATGGAAATCCATTGTGGTTGCCTCTTGGTCACTTGGGAACTTGGGACAGGAAAAAGGGATTGTTTTTGAACTGACCGCTCTGGTTTGCATTAAATCGTTCTCTCGCATTACCGTGTTTGAGTTCAACTGCTACCTGTGATCAATGATTGCACAGGTTTTATTTACATCAAAGGTCTTCGGGTATATAGGTCATGGACAAACCTGACAGCAGGAAGTTTAGATCCGCGCAGTGATTGGTCCCCACTTGTTCGATGCCATTTTCATCACATATTTGCTTGTGTAAACTCAACTTAAGACACAATATACTGGTCCTACCACGTATGTGTGACTCACACTGAATTATTTGGATATTGCAGAGGTGATGCGTTTGTTCAGCGCAGTGTTGCACTGGCTGGACCTGTGCATTCCATTCTTGAAGCTTTCCGACAGTAACGAGTCTGGCAAACAATTACTCTATGTCGAGCTGGCATCCTGCCTCTTGGCCTATATCAATGACGTACTGGCTGCAGTGAGAGACAGGTAGGCAGTCATTTGGGTTACGAATGGGCTTGGGTATACCAAAGATTCTACCAAGATAGGTCACGAGGCTTATTTTCCGAATGATGCAGCTGGGTCTCCGTAGGGGCTCTAGTTACAGGGGTCTACGATACTGTATCCCTTTACGCGATTCACGTTGCAGCTAGATCGTACATAATGTCAACGTCTTTGTGCCGTCTGATCAAAACCGGAACCGGGATATGTTGCTATAGATAAAAGTCTACACGCAAAGAGCTTGTTATAAATACACGTATGAACAACGGAACTAACCGCTGTTGAGTTGCATGTCGAGGTGAGGGCTCTAGTGCCGTTGAGCCCAGCGCGTGCGCACTGATCAGTTAACCGGCCAGTTTGCATTCTTATACAAACTAAAGATTGTGTCCTATTTTGGTAGAATCTTTGGTTATACTGGGATAGTGGCATAGCGTAGCGAACTCTGGACTTGCAATCGCAATGGTTCAACTACGGTCACAATAGGCTCCTCTTATCCTAGCTCAAAGCAACGGCAAGCCTCACTATGAGGTGGAGCATTGATACTGACCCTCACTATGAGGTGGAGCATTGATACTGACACTCACGTGGTGTTCCATATTAAGCCATAACTGATGAACAATTATTTAAACCGACAGCTTCACCATAACACCGAAGACATCATACGAGGGAAAAACAAGTATTTTTTATTAATTTTGCATGATTTCCAGACCGCTGGAGAACGTCGAAACTGCGAGCTGGTTGGAGGACACCAACACTGATAATGAAGAAGAAGGTGACCGAGTGGAACCAAAGAGCTTGGACTCCTTGCTGTGCACATTCACACAAACACAAAGGGACTTCAAGGAGCAGCATTGGTAAGAGATTCTTTAGTCAACCTTTTGCACAGTGATCAAGGGCCTCTGTGAGATATATTGCAAGAGCTTTTTTTCTGACAGACTACACGTTTGCGGCCTTTCTTCTGTAGTTCTGTATTTTACTGGTTAGGGTCGGGAATTGAATGCGTATTATGAAACCAAAGTAGATGCTTATGGTGATGGCCAGCGCAGATGTGAATGGCTCATAATATGTAAAGAGATGCAGAGTTTGACTGCTTATCCGCGGTTACAGGTATCACTGCTACACATGCAAGATGATAGATGGAGTCGGAGTGTGCTCAGTCTGTGTCAAGGTTTGCCATAAGGATCACGATGTTTCCTATGCCAAGTTTGGTAAGACATCTAAAAAATATCGGTAACACTGATGCCACATGTGTGCCTCTTAAGGCCGTGGAACAGTGTCACTTTGGCTTCTGTCAGTGGTCATTTGCTTAAAAGTAAGACAGCAAATACTGACTGGGCAACTGACTGACCGATGACTGGCTGACTGATCGATGACTGGTCGGCTGACTGACCGATGACTGGCCGACTGACTGACCAATGACTGGTTGACTGACTGACCGATGACTGGCCAGGTGACTTACCGATGGCTGGCCGACGGACTGACCGATGACTGGCCGACTGACTGACCGACGACTGGCAGACTGGTTGGCTGACCAGCTGAATGGCCGATTGGCGGATTTGGAAGAGGTCTATGTACCTAAATTTGTTGTTGGGTGAGTAACTCAGAGTCTAGTACCCATGTGTATCAAAGCATTAGTTAGATGTAAATAAATTAAAATAAATAATCACTAACTCGTTGACCTGACATCACTCTGTAATTGGTAGGGAGCTTCTTCTGTGACTGCGGGCCGAAAGAAGACCGAAGCTGTCAGGCTATGGTGGCTCGTGTGACCCAGGAAGACTCTGGCACAGCGTTCACTGGGGCCTGGGCAACTAAACCGGTTAGTATCGTGGTGCATAAAATCCAATTTAAATCATCTAGTCATGGTGAGCCTGGATATGTTGGATTAAAAGATAGTGCACAGGGTTGAGTCAAATTCGATGTCTTGGCTCGACTCCCTGTTTGAGCATCATCTGGCTGGTTTCCCTCCTCCAATTCAGATTGCTATGATTAGTAAGACAGGCCTTCCCATAGAGCTACTTTCTCATGAGACATATCGTAGACTGTCCTGGAAACACCCTCCCTCCACCCGCACTTTATATTGCTATTTATATTGGGAGACGAAAACGTTCTCATTTCACCATTGTAGACAGTCTGATCTCGTGAAACAACTGGTCCTGATTTCTGTTGAGAGATGAAATACCGAAATATGAGCAGGAAGGATTGTTTTGAGAACTCACCTCGTGATCTTCCTATGTTTTAGAAGAAAACCGCGGATGGGAAGCAAAAGCTGGAGCAATCAGCCGCTCGACAACGCGCCAACTTGATACAGCTCGTCACCGATAACAAGGCCGACATTGTGACTGTGATGGAGCGAGAAGGTCTCAAAGATATAATAACTCGATTGCTGGACACGATGGAGCCTGAATACCTGACGAGGTGCGCGGACACATTTAAAGACTGACCGCGCATGCTTACAATGGCCAGTTACTTCTTCTCACGCTTTAAATTTCAGAGAGTAATAGAGAGCAGCGGTGGTAGTTTAGTGGCTAGATTATGTGGATTTGAATCCCAGAAAAATCCATGGTGGGGATGTGAAGAGCATCCGGCCTTGACCTCGGAACAAAGCCCACGTAGTATAAAAGACGAAGGTAGTGCTGTCGCACGTTTGACCAGACATTAGAATGGCATTAGTTCTCACTAATGTCACTGGCCTACTAAAATAAAACCTCATTTTTTCCCACTTTTAGATACACTGACGCTATGCCCCAGACTGTGGCTAGCAAAGTCAACAAGCTCATCCATGACCTGAAAACTATGGACAAGGCCATCGAGCATAGTGATAAACTCATGGTAAATTAATTCATAAATAAACGTAGTGCGAGCCATTATCGGTATCGTCTGAATCAAAATCACCTTTCTCGCTGCCCCGGATTTAAATTTCCACCCAGCTGTGGCCACCTGTGTTTTCCCCTGCTGATGCTGTTGTTTTCAGATTGTTTTGCCCTTTGGGTGGTTGGGATTGTTGACGGGGTTTTATGGTCTGCTAAGTGATATTCTGTCGGCCCCAGGCTGTTGCATTTGTGCTGCGCTTTCCATCTAGATGCCGGCAATGAGCTCACAGGAGGGTACTTTTGACAACGTGAAGCCAACATTTAGTGGTGAGCAGGGCACAACTATTAAACAGCTCATCAACAGTCACATGATTCGACGCCAGATTGTCTCCTGTCTCATGTCTCCTGGTGAGTTTACGTGGGTTTTCAATGAGAAGAGTAATAGCTGAATCTTATATCAGCATAGGTCTCTCGGCCGGGTCGCTGCTTCGTGCACTTGGTCTCATGTCCCTATGCTTATTGGGTGCTACATGAACATATAACAGGGATTAGGGATGAAACGACCTGCTTGATCATAGTTTCTAGGTATGAGTTTAGTGTAGGCCCAAATGGCTGGCTGACTGACCTGGTGGCAATGCGCCCTGTGTTCCGTACCTGTTTGTATTGTAACTTGTCGTTCGCAGGCGGCCGGCGTCCACTACTCGCTGTGGCCAATGATAAAGGCAAGATTACCATCCTGCAGTTGGCAAGTTTATTCCGTAACATTGACAGCTCCAAACGACGTCTCACTCTCCCCGTAAGTCAGCACCAACTATCCGTAACTCCGACTCATTATTGTTTCATCTTCTGAGCAACTTGCTGTGGATTATAAACAGCCTGCAGCTGTATACTCTTGTTGTATATGCGTGCGCGCGCGTGCTTGTGCGTGCGTGCGTGAATGTCAGTAGGAATTCGGCAATATCCAGTTTGTTCCCTGCCAGAATGCTCAAAGGAAACAAGGATTACGTTGTGGGCAACTGTGCATGATTCATGGGTCACTGGGTTACAGAAGATCCCAATGTTTATTCCTTTGATAATTTTTTACACACCCATAGAGTTGCCATCTCAATGAGACATATGGGAGTAAGGAGAAAGTCTCCTAATGACTCTTACCAGACAGTAGGCCGATTTCTGCACCACTCGCATTCGTATCCCGTGACTTGTTGAATGTCCCCATTGCAGAGGATACATACACTGAGCGTGCCGTTCACGATCCTGTCCATGTCGGCTAATTCATGTGATGAAGACCTGCTGGCTGTCTGCGGCCTGAAAGAGTGTCACGTCATTAGCTTGTCAGCCAATGGCACATTGGAGAAGCAGACACCGCTGCAACCAGCACTCGATACAGGTATACAATGGGTTACTTGGCTATGCCAGCATGGTGTTGCTCATCCCTCGGGCTCAAAAATGACTAGGTTCTCCAAGAGGAAGCGTGACTTGCGCGTGATTTGTTTTAAAGTGATCCGACGGCAAGTCTTGTGGCAAGACGGTTAGAGGTCAATGCTCTGAGTGGTTGGGTGTCAATCAACCTAAGCCCCATTCACACATCACCCGCTGTTCACGAAAAGGGAGGGGAAAACCTTTAACAACCATTGAGTGATCTTGGCCCTGGTTAGGAACTCCCTTACGTCATG
>Ga0224501_10002948_pt1 | contig 13392 bp, 13 predicted proteins | sample SF_Oct11_sed_USG_4_FD_169105 | JGI IMG/M metagenome (GOLD analysis project Ga0224501, IMG submission 169105) | Sediment microbial communities from San Francisco Bay, California, United States - SF_Oct11_sed_USGS_8_1 | ecosystem: Environmental > Aquatic > Marine > Sediment | place: USA...
CGGTAACCAGTATGCCAACAGTGAAATGGATGATTTTGGTTTTTATATCCAGAAAGGTCTGTATGAAGAGTACCGTATCTTTGGTCTTAAAGGACCGAAAAAAGGCCATGACCTGGGTGAATTTGATACTTACCATAAAGTACGTGGCATGCGCTGGCCAGTGGTTGATGGCAAGGAAACATTATGGCGTTACCGTGAAGGTTATGATCCGTTTGTTAAAAAAGGTTCAGACGTTCAGTTCTACGGTAAGAAAGATGGTAAAGCCAATATCATTTTTGCGCCATATGAACCCGCTGCGGAAAGCCCGGATAAAGAATACGATTTATGGTTATCAACCGGTCGTGTACTTGAACACTGGCATTCAGGTTCAATGACACGTCGTGTGCCAGAATTGTATCGTGCATTCCCTGATGCAGTAATGTATATGCATCCAAATGACGCTAAGAAACGTGGCTTACGCAGGGGTATGGTTGCCAAGGTAGCAAGTCGCCGCGGTGATATTAGTCTGCGTGTTGAAACACGGGGTCGTAATCGTGTACCTGAAGGACTGGTATTTGTTCCATGGTTTGATGCCGGGCGCTTAATCAACAAACTGACATTAGATGCAACTGATCCCTTATCTAAAGAGACAGACTTCAAAAAATGTGCAGTTAAAGTTGAGAAGGTATAGATAAAATCTTGTTGTCAAAATGAATGCAGAAAGTAAACAAGTTAAATCCAGTCGCAGACGGTTTATACAGGATACTGCAAGAACCGTTTGCGGCGTGAGTTTACTGGGTCTTGGTCTGGGTGTTTATTCACGCCAGACACATTCATTACCGGCAACAGCACTAAGACCACCGGGTGTTAAAAGTGAAGAAGAATTTTTAGCTGCCTGTATTCGTTGTGGTTTATGTGTACGGGATTGTCCATACGATATTTTAAAGTTAGCCACGTTTTCTGATGAGGCACCACTAGGGACACCCTTTTTCACGGCAAGAAAATTGCCATGTGAAATGTGTGAAGACATACCTTGCGTAAAAGCATGCCCAACCAGTGCATTGGATCATGATTTAACCAGTATAGATGATGCACGCATGGGACTTGCTGTCATTGTTGACCAGGAAACGTGTTTAAACTACCAGGGCTTGCGTTGTGATGTTTGTCACCGGGTCTGCCCGTTAATTAATAAAGCGATTACCCTGGAACCCAGACATAATCAGCGTAGTGGTAAGCACACCATATTTATACCGGTTGTTCATTCTGACAGTTGTACGGGTTGTGGCGTGTGTGAACGTGCCTGTGTTTTAGAAGAGGCCGCGATTAAAGTTTTACCGATTAAACTGGCTAAAGGTGAAATAGGCAAGCATTACCGCCTGGGTTGGGAAGAAAAGAAAAAAGCGGGTAAGAGTTTAGTTACACCTGACCAGGAACATAAGTACAACTTACCAGAAGGTCTGAAATATGATCATTCCGGTGAAGGTTTAATAAAGGATTCCCGCTAATGAAGGCTAATTTACCAGCAGATGCAGGTAAAGCTGCCATTGCAGAGAAAGGCTGGTGGCAGGCATATAAGTGGTTAGTGTTAAGACGGTTTAGCCAGCTATCGATAATTGCATTATTTTTAGTTGGGCCGTTGCTGGGTTACTGGATCGTGAAAGGTAATTTAACTTCAAGTTTAACCCTGGAAGTATTACCACTGACTGATCCATACATATTACTTCAGTCATTTATTGCAGGGCATGAAATCGTAAGTACTGCATTGATTGGCGCAGTAATTGTTACGCTATTTTATCTGTTAGTTGGTGGGCGTGTATTTTGTTCATGGGTATGCCCGGTAAATATTATAGCTGATGCAGCAGACTGGTTGCGTAGACGCTTTAATATTAAAGGTGGAGCGCGGTTTTCTCCGCAAACACGCTACTGGATTTTATTGATGACGTTACTTGTAGCTGCACTAACAACATCAATTGCATGGGAGATAGTTAATCCTGTTTCAATAGTACATCGCGGTATTATTTTTGGTTCAGGTTTTGCTCTAATGGTTGTTGTAAGTATTTTTATATTTGATTTATTAATCAGTCGTAAAGGCTGGTGTGGGCATCTTTGTCCGGTAGGTGCTTTTTATAGTTTGTTAGGACGTTACAGCTTGTTGCGAGTCACTGCGAACAAGCGTGAACAATGTGATGATTGCATGGATTGTTTCATGGTATGCCCGGAAGAACAGGTAATTAAGCCTGCGCTTAAAGGGGAAAGTAAAGGAATTGGTCCTGTCATTATGGATATGAATTGTACTAATTGTGGACGTTGTATAGATGTCTGCGCTAAAGATGTTTTTACATACTCTAATCGTTTTAATAATTCCACGCTGTTTAACGTGGCTAATAAGAAGGAGGTTGCGCCATGAAAAGGTCAACTGTAATTAATATAGTAATGGTGTTGAGCTTAGGTATTTTTTCTAGTCAGGCTTTTGCAGGAGGGGTTAATTCATTAAGGGGAGCAAATCCACTTGATGAGGCAGCAAAAGAACCTGCCAAGATGAATATTCAGGATGATCGTGAACCGATTACCCGTGATTACGTACAGCAGCCTCCTTTAATTCCGCATAAGATTAAAGGCTACAAAATTAACGTGAAGTTTAACAAGTGTTTAACTTGTCATAGCTGGGCTAATTATAAAGAAGCTAACGCAACAAAAATTAGTCAAACGCACTTTAATGACAGGGAAAATAATGTGTTAGCGAATATCGCTGCACGACGTTATTTCTGTACTCAATGCCATGTGCCACAAGTAGATGCAGCTCCATTAGTCGAAAATACGTTTGATCCACTGAAAACTGTGAAACGTCACTAAATATTAATTTAGTTTCAATTTATGAAGTTAAAAGAGAAGGATTGAATAATGAAAAATTACAGCAATAAAAAAGGCCGGCTCGAGGAGATAATGGCCTTTCTTAAAAAACCGACAGCCAAGTATTCACTGGGTACATTACTGATTGTAGGTTTTGTCACTGGTATTATTTTCTGGGGTGGGTTTAATACCGCGATGGAAATGACAAATAATGAAGAGTTTTGTATTTCATGTCATGAAATGCGTGACTATGTTTACGAGGAATATAAAGACTCCGTTCATTACTCAAACAGAACAGGGGTCAGGGCCACATGTCCTGATTGCCATGTACCAAAAGAATGGACCTATAAAGTTGTTCGTAAAATTCAGGCAACAAATGAACTTTGGCACAAGGCACTGGGTTCGATTGATACACCTGAAAAATTCGAGAAAAAACGTTTAAAGCTTGCGCAAAATGTATGGAAAGCAATGAAGAAAACAGATTCTCGTGAATGTCGAAATTGCCATGATTATAAATCTATGGATTATACTGAGCAGGGTCGTCGTTCAATGAAGCAACATTCAAAAGGGCTTGATAAGGGTAAAACCTGCATTGATTGTCATAAAGGGATTGCTCACTCATTACCTGCAATGTATGAAGTTGATCCAAGTGCAGCAGTAGGACATTAAAAACAAAACATCTGGAAGTTGTATTTAGTCTTTAGAGACAGGCATATTTACATTGTTTGCCTGGCTCTAAAGCCAGCTTGTATAACATTGTTAATAGTCATTTAAATCGCATTAATTTCACGCCTAAAATCTAAAGCTTTTCGCGCAATTACCATTAATAAAGTTAGAATATAATATAAACGGTAACCATTATAAATAATGTCGTTTTTAAATAAACGGACCCTTTCGAAGAACTGTCCAGATTACGTCAGCCATTTAAAATAAAATTATCTAATCCTGTAAATTAATAAGTATTTTTGCCCCGTCCATGCTGCTTTTTGATATTTCCATTGAAGCGTTATAAAGTAATAACATATCATTTACCATGGCAAGCCCGAGGCCATGACCGGGGGTTGACTGATCTGCACGTTTACCGCGCAACAAAATCAGTTCGCGCTGTTCACTGCTTATCCCAGGACCATTATCTTCAATAATTAGCTGGAGCTGGCGGTTATGCTTGTTTGCACTAAGCCTTACCTGGTTAGTGCACCACTTGTAAGCATTTTCAATTAAATTACCCAGCATCTCAAAAAGATCGCCTTCATCCATTTTTATATTGATGTTGCCCGGGATATTTATTTGTGCAGTAACATTTTTATCTTTATAGACTTTATCAAGAGTATTAATGATTTTTTCAGCAATCGGACGAATTGAAATCGCCTCGGAAAACTGCAGTTGTCCAACTGTTGATGCACGTTGTAATTGATACTCAACAATTTCATTAATGGTTTTAAGTTGTTCTAAGGCTGTGTCTTTATCTTTTGACTCAGTGCTGCTAAATATTCCCTGTAGCACTGCAAGAGGTGTTTTCAGACTATGCGCCATGTTACCCAGGGCATCACGGTATCGTCTTAATTGATTTTGTGAAGAATCAAGAAGTTGGTTAAGATTTTGTGTTAACGGGGTTATTTCTTTCGGATAATCTGTAGCCAAGCGTTTCTTTTGGCCGTTCTCAATTTTTAGCAGGTCATCGGCAACATAGCGTAACGGTTTAAGACCCCAGTTTAAAATTATAGTTTGAATAATTATTAGCAGAACACTCACCCCAGCCAGCCAGCTCCAGAGTTCTTTTCTAAAAAGATTAACTTGTGAACTTAAAACATTTTTATTTTCCGCGACGTGGAATATATATGTTTGTTCATTATTATCTGTAAACCATTGTGTGCTGAAGGTGACTAAAGTGTAGTTGCCTGCATTTTGTGTTATTTCTGAAAAAGAAAACTCCCCCATTTTTTTGTTGCGTATAAAGGGTAAGTTAATATTGAGCATGGATTTTGATTGCCAAACCACTTCATTATCTTTAGTCGTCACTCGCGCATGTAAAGTGGATTCTGAAAGGTTTAAGCGTGGCTCTGTCATCTCATCAGGGAGTTGAAACTTATCATTTTCATCAAGCTCTGCAGCAGCCAATAATGAATATATTTGGGTGCGTAAATTTTCCTGCTGTAGATTATTAATGTTAGTGCGGAAGGCTTTGTCGAGTATCATTCCGGTTAATCCCATAAAAAGCGCCAGTATAATCAGCGCTGATAATAATATGCGGCTATGAATCGAATAATTCATGATAGCTTCGATTCTTCAGTACGTGGCGTTAAGTTCCAGCGATACCCACGACCACGTAAGGTTTCAATTGGTTTTAATTGTCCGTTGGGATCGAGTTTTTTTCTTAAACGACCAATAAAAACCTCAATAACATTACTGTCACGGTCAAAGTCCTGGTCATAAATATGTTCAGTCAGCTCAGTTTTAGAAATCACTTTGTCAGAATTCATCACCAGGTATTCAATAACCTTGTATTCATAGGCAGTAAGTTCAAGTTCTTGCTGATTTTGCAAAACGGTTTGTTGCGAAATATTTATAGTTAAGCCATCAAATTGAATAGTGGGTTGACTAACACCGGCTGCACGGCGCAACAGCGCCCGTGTTCGTGCAAGTAATTCTTCGTTATGGAAAGGTTTAACAAGGTAATCATCCGCACCGGCTTCTAAACCTTCCACTTTATCCTGCCACTTACCACGTGCAGTTAATATAAGGACAGGGAACGTTTTACCTTGTTTACGCCAATTTTGAATAACTTCAATCCCCGATATTTCGGGTAGACCAAGGTCAACAATAGCAAGGTCAAAAGGATATTCCATGCCCATGAATAAGCCGCTACGTCCATCTTCGGCACTGTCAACTGCATAGCCTTGCTGTTGCAGGTACTGATGTAGCTGTTCTCTTATATGAGGTTCATCTTCAATGATTAATAAACGCATGATATTTATTGAGCAGTGACTTTAAAGACCCGGACTTTACCCGATGGTAAGAGTACTTTTATCTTATGAATTTTCTGGCCATTTTGATTGATGGTTTTAGTGGAAAGAATACGACCACCTGTCTTTTGCTTAATTGATTCTACTGCAGCACCGAGGCCCTGTTTGCTTTGAGCTAATTGAATATTCGGGGAGTGTAAAGGATTTGCCTTGCTTACCGGGCTTAATAGCGCTGTAAAAATAATAAGCACAGAGATAAATAATGTAGGTTTCATTTGTTCTTTCCTGCATGCTCAGGTTGATTTAAGTATGGAACAGGTAATACGCTGTTCCATACTTTAAGGATAACCAAGCCATGCATAATTCACCAGAAATATTGTATATCAATGGTTTGCTACGGCATTTCCGATAATGGCACCAAAAATTGCACCACCAACTGTTGCGCCTGGATCACCATGGCTGGCATGGTTAGCAATCGATGAACCGATAATACTACCTGCAACAACAGGTACGAATTTGTTGCCGTGTGAGTGACTGCTATATGTTACGTTGTAGGAAGGTGCAACATAACGAGCAGGGCGGTAATTATGACGATATTCACGATGTAATTCGCGTTTTAATGCACGTCGATATGCACGATCACGATACATTTGTTTTACTGCGCGGCGATATGCTCGGTCACGACGTACTTGTTTCATGGCATGACGACGCTCATGTTTCAGGTAATGGCGTTTCCAGTTTGAATGTTTCCAGTGTGGACGTTTTACGTGATCATATAAATGATTACCACGTTGCTGGCGATGCATGCGGTAATGCTTGTCAAAACGATTAAATTGTTTTGCCTGCTGTTTTTGTGAATACCTGTCAGCCCTGTCATTGTCACGTTGACGATCGGTGTCAGCCTGGCTAACAGAAATACCTGCGAGTGAAATCGCGATGATACCAATAGTTGTTTTAATAATATTTTTCATTGTGGTTCTCCTTATTTAATTTCGTAGCTTTTGTAGCTGTTATGGAGAACTATAGTCAGGTGAAGCTGAACTAAAGCTGAACCAGTCTGAAGATAATCAAAAAAATAAAAAAAACCGCCTGCTATTGCTAACAGGCGGCTTTTTTATTGTATTAACAATAACTTAGTAAAATTAAGTTGTCTGGTAATACAGGTTTTGCGGATGATTTGCCTGTGCGAAGAAGAACCAACGTTCAGCAATTAAACCGATATACTGAATTATGAAGGCACCAAGTAATACGCTGGTACTACCTGAGTTCACACCTGTCCAAAGTAAAATAATCGGAAGTGGGAAAACCAGGATCATAAAGCTCCATTTAATAATCTTTAAGAATGCTGCTGTTTTATGATGGAAGAAATCACGCGTGTTCATTGAACCACCCTGCATACCCATTGATTTTTGTTGAATCTTGGTATGGCGAACACCGATCGCAGTTTGCATCGTTGAAATAGGTTTAATGCGTGCATTACGAATCAGTGAACCGCCGCGGGTAAAGAATGCTGCCGCGGTAATAATAATTGCCCATTTACCGTATAAGCCAATCAGCTCAGGTGCATTTGCACTTGAAAGTGCTGCAGCTAGTGTGAAACCTGATGCAGTACCGAGTAACAGGTAGTTAACAACAGTCAGTGCACATGCCCATTCCTGGATGAATTTAATTGTTGCATAAATCATGGCTGTACAGATATACAACACGAAGGTTGCAATTGCAGCCAGGGTTCCAATAATCAGGCTTAGATGCAGAACGTTACCTTTTTCACTGGTATATAAAACCGTGTCCAAATCAAGAAATTGCATAGCAGTATAAATAAGGATTAAAAGCATTAATGAGGGTAACACGATGACTTCACGTGAAAGCCACGAGGTACGCCACATAGCCGCTGCACGCCATGCACGTTCAGGGCGACCAAGGTGAAAGAAAGAAGCCGTTAAACCACCGATCAAAAATAGCAAAGCGATTAAACCGCCGACACCGTAAAATGCGACACTGTCTTGCGCCGAGACTAATTGAACAGCGGCATAACTATGCCCGGTGAAAATTGCCAGGAATAAACCCTGGCCGACACCGATAAGTGTTGTTAAAAAGATAACTGAAAATGCCGGATGCATTGTCGATCTCCTAAATTATATTTAAAAATTTCTAAGAAGCTGCAAAGCTTGTTCTCTAGCAAGGCAAAAGGTTTTGAGGAAAGCGGAGTTTACTAGTGTAAATGAGCATTTCCGAAAAAGCTTTTAACGCCGCTAGATGGCAAGATCTGCAGTTTCAATTACCAAGAAGTACTGTCGTCGAGCGTTGTGCCTTCGACCGGACCACTTGGACCACGTTGTTCTTTATTAAGTGGGTTGTCTGCACGTTGTAATTCATCTTCATGAATATGCATACGTGTTTTACGACGTGGTAAATAGTGATTTGATGGATGGGTACCCCATTCAGGCATTAGCTGGTAACCACCTTCTTCACGAATTGTTACTGAAACATCAGATTCAGGATCATGAACATCACCAAACAGGCGAGCACTTGTTGGACAAGCTAAAACACAGGCAGGTTTACGTTCTGCTTCGGGTAAAGATTCATCATAAATTCGATCAACACATAAGGTACATTTTTTCATGACCTTTTGATCTTCATCAATTTCACGTGCACCGTATGGGCAAGCCCATGTGCAGTAACGACAGCCAACACATTTGTCGTAATCAACTAATACAATACCATCCTGTTCACGCTTATAACTTGCACCCGTTGGGCAAACAGGAACACAAGGTGCATCTTCACAATGCAAACAACTTTTTGGAAAGTGAAGTGTTTCTGTTTTCGGAAACTCACCAATTTCATAAGTCTGAACACGGTTAAAGAAAGTACCGGTTGGATCTTTACCGTACGGGTTTTCATCTGTCATGAAACCTGCGGGTCCCGAGGTATTCCATTCTTTACAACTTGTTACGCAGGCATGACAGCCCACGCAAACGTTAAGATCAATAACTAAAGCTAACTGAGTCATTACTTGGCTCCTTTAGTAAACATGCCGGCAAAGAACCCTTGTTTCTTGCGGCGTTCACCCGTACCGGGTACAGCTGGCATTTCATCAAACTGTGGATATGTTTCTTTTGGCTCGTCATCTTTTGCTTTATAGACACGAACACGAACGTCATACCACCCTGCCTGGCCTGTAACAGGATCAGAGTTTGAGATATGTTCGCCACATTCATTCTTAGGCAGCTCTTCAGCGATTAAATGATTCAATAAGAAACCTTTCTTCGCTTCATTGGCATTGCCATCAAGGTTCCATGCACCACTTGCTTTACCAATGGCATTCCATGTCCAGATAGTACCTGGCTCAACAGCTTCAGAGTAACGAGCCATACAACGGACTTTACCGTGCATTGATTCAGCCCACATCCAGCCACCATCTTCAATGTCCTGCGCTTGCGCAGTCGATGGATGAATGTACATATAGTTATGTGCATGAATCTGGCGTAACCACGCGTTTTGTGAATCCCACGAGTGGTACATTGCCATTGGACGTTGTGTCAGTGCAGCTAATGGATATTTTTGTTTATCCGTTAACTGAACTTCTAAAGGTTCTGCATAGAACGGTAATGGATCAAAGTTCTCATCAACACGTTTACGTAAACGTTCAGGTGGTTGTTTACCTTCGAGTTTACCTTGTGCCGCTAAACGGAACTTCATTAATACTTCAGAATAAATATGAATGTTAATTGGCTCAGCATAACGTTGTAAGCCATGCTCCTGTGACCATTTTAAGTAACCACGGTTCCAGTTACGCATGTACTGGAAAGACTTGGGTAAATGATGATGATAAACACAGTTGTTTTTCTCATACATTTCCCACTGGTTAGGATTCGGTTCACCTTTCATGAACTTCTCGCCACCTTTGCCACGCCAGCCCGATAAGAAACCAATGCCAGAACCCGGTGCAGTTTCATAGTTCACCACGAAGTCAGGGTAGTCACGGAATTTACGCGTTCCATCTTCGTTAGTGAAAGCAGGCAGTTTTAAACGTGATCCCATTTCAATTAAAACTTCCTGGAATGGCTTACATTCACCTGTTGGTGGAACAACAGGAATACGGACAGAATCAACCGGGCCATCAAATTCAGAAATAGGGCGATCTAGCATCGACATAACATCATGACGTTCAAGGTAGGTTGTATCCGGTAACAGTAGATCAGCATAGGCAGACATTTCTGACTGGAACGCATCAGCAACAATCAAGAAAGGAATCTTGAATGAGCCATCTTCATTCTTGTCATTTAACATCTTACGAACTTCATCGGTATTCATTGACGAGTTCCATGCCATGTTTGCCATGAAGATGAGTAACGTATCGATATCGTATGGGTCTTTATTTACCGCGTTAGTAATCGCGTTATGCATTAAGCCATGGGCAGATAAGGGGTGTTCCCATGAGAATGCCTTATCGATACGTACCGGTTCACCCTTGTCATCAACAAATAAATCATTGGGCTCAGCGGGCCAACCTAACGGCATCCCATCTAAAGGGGTATTAGGTTGAACGCCTTCAGGACCTTTCGGTGTTTTTGCGCAAGGTGGAATGGGGCGTGGGAACGGTGCTTTATGCCGGAAACCACCCGGGCGATCAATCGTACCTAGCAGGCTCATTAAAATAGATAAGGCACGAATCGACTGGAATCCATTAGAGTGAGCGGCGAGTCCACGCATGGCATGGAAAGAAACCGGGTTGCCGGTAATCGTTTCATGATCTTTACCCCATGCATCAGTCCAGGCAATCGGTAATTCAATGAGCTCGTCACGTGCCGTGATGCCCATTTCATGGGCTAAGGTTTTGATCGTCTCTGCTGGAATGCCGGTAACTTCAGCCGCCCATTCAGGCGTGTATTCTTCAACACGGTCTTTGAGTAACTGGAAAGCCGGTTTTACCTGGCGACCATCAGGCATGGTGAATTCGCCTAACAGGTAAGGGTCAACACTTTCTTCACGGGCATGCATGGGCTTGTCGCTGGTACGATCCCACCAGACACGATCCTGGGCTTCAAAACATTCTGTATCCTGAGGGATATCAGTACGAACGAATAAACCAAAATCATCACTGGCTTCATCAGTACTGATGAGTTCAGCTGAATTAGAGTATTGCACCAGGAAGTCGCGATCGTAGAGGCCGGTTTTAATCAGTTCATGAATTAAGGCGAGGATTAATGCGCCATCCGTGCCGGGTTTAATCGGAACCCATTCATCGGCAATGGCTGAGTAACCCGTACGGACCGGGTTAATTGAAATAAAACGGCCACCATCGCGCTTAAATTTTGACAGCGCAATTTTCATTGGATTTGAGTGATGATCTTCCGCGGTACCAATCATAATAAACAGCTTGGAACGCTCAAGATCCGGACCACCAAATTCCCAGAACGAACCACCGATGGTGTAAATCATGCCCGCAGCCATATTGACCGAGCAGAAACCACCGTGTGCAGCATAATTTGGTGTACCAAACTGTTTTGCGAAAAGACCAGTGAGGGCCTGCATTTGGTCACGACCAGTAAAGAGTGCAAATTTCTTAGGATCTGTTTCACGCAGGTGGCTTAAGCGATCTTCCATAATCTGGAAGGCTTCATCCCAGCTGATTTCTTCAAACTGGGCAGCACCACGTTCGGCTCCCTCAACACGCTTTAACGGCTTGGTTAAACGTGCAGGTGAATATTGCTTCATGATGCCAGAAGCACCTTTTGCACAAATAACACCCTGGTTAAGAGGATGATCCGGATTCCCCTGGATATAACGAACTTCGTTATCTCGCAAGGTTACGCGAATACCACAGCGACATGCACACATGTAGCAAGTGGTATTTTTGGTTTCAATTCGGCCTGCTGGTGGCTGAATAGGGTCGTGTAATACGGTCATAGTTTGGCCTTGATTACTAAAATATTTAGATTGATTACAAAAAGCGGGCGATTATATGTGTCTAATCATGCCGTGGCGAATCAGGTTTATTAAGAACATAATAAATTCATTATATACTAAAATACTCAGTCATTTCACCTATCCCATTAGGGTAGTTTTCTTTGTTGCTGCGGTAAGCAGCAAAAGTCTGTATGAAAAAGCTATTAAAAATAATGGTTTAGCAATAATGAGAGTGGCTATAACTATAGTCATTGCTTCGATTATTGCCAGTTCTACGGCGATAGAGTCATAAGTTTTTTTTTATAAATTTCAGCTTAGTTGTGCTGGAGGCCTGAAAATTAAACTGGGCGCTATCCCTGGAGCAAGGGCACATTATTGAGCCAGAAAATTCTGGCTCACTGATAAGTAGCTTAATTATATCGCTCTCCCATTTTATATTGCATTTTGCATAAAGTTGTTGTGTTTCACACTTATTGATACTCAGGTTGTTTTGTGGTCTAAAACTCAGTAAGTTAGACTGCTTCTAAATCAGTTAAATAATCATCACATCTATTAAATTCAGTAATCCTTTCATTATTGAATTTTTAAACCCGAGTCGAGGTATTAAATGTTTAAATTATTAAAGAGCTTATTATTGCTTTGCCTATTTAGCTTAACTTTCATGGGCTCGATTCAAGCGAAAGAAATCATTCAGTGGACGGGATGTGGTATTTCAAAAAAGGCATTTATGAGTGAGCTTGCAAAAGCATATACAAAAAAATCGGGTGTTGAAATCAAATTAAGTGGTGGTGGTGCTACCAAGGGAATACGCCAGGCAGCAAATGGCACAGTACATATTGGTGGAGCGTGCCGGGTTATTATTCCAAACTCTGATGAGGAACGAAATGCATTTCAGATCCCGGTTGCCTGGGATGCGCTGGTTGTATTTGTAAATAAAAAGAACCCGGTTGATAACATCAGCTTTAAACAATTACATGAAGTTTATTCAGGGAAAATCACAAACTGGAAGCAGCTTGGTGGAAATGATGCACCGATTGAATTGTATGTGCGCCGTGGCAAGCTATCCGGTGTAGGGCGGACTATTCGTGAACTGGTTTTTGCTAATTATGACCAGGAATTTAAAGCGACTTACGTGGTTAAATCATCAGGTCCTGTTGAGAAAGGTGTATTAAAAAATGTTAATGGTTTAGGTATTTCTGGCTATAGTAGTGCCAAGAAACGTGATCTTAAATTGCTTAAACTTGATGGAAAGGCCCCAAACTATGACAACATTAAAAATGGTTCTTATGCCTTGTATCGCCCACTGTACCTGGTTATAAAACGTGGCAATAAAGTGCCACTAGTCAGAGATTTTGTGAAGTATGCTGTAAGCAAAGAAGGACAGGATATTATTCGTTCGCAGGGAACCGTGCCATATGCAGAAGCTATCCACCTGGTAATGAAACAGCTGGATCAATATGATCGGGCCAGTGCTGAAGGCTTATATAAAAGTAAAGCGAAATAAAAATATAGCCATTATTCATTCTTCAGGTGCTGGATTTGAATAATGGCTACTTTACTAATAATTAAAGATAATATTATTTATATTTTTCGTTTAAATATAGGTAATAAATATTTACACCACCTTATCAAAAGCTTCCCTGATTAATTCTTTCACCTTAATTTATTCATGGTAAAAACAACGTAATCC
>Ga0224501_10002949_pt1 | contig 13391 bp, 10 predicted proteins | sample SF_Oct11_sed_USG_4_FD_169105 | JGI IMG/M metagenome (GOLD analysis project Ga0224501, IMG submission 169105) | Sediment microbial communities from San Francisco Bay, California, United States - SF_Oct11_sed_USGS_8_1 | ecosystem: Environmental > Aquatic > Marine > Sediment | place: USA...
GCTGATTGGAAAGGCAGGTACGAAAAAGAAGATGCAGAAAAACGGACCGACCTCCTTTCTGGAAAGAACGATTGCGATTCTACATCAACTTGGGGATAGCGAGTATAGCTCCGTTGTTAGAGCAGCTGGATTGAGATCGTTGGATCCTCTGTTTAATCCCTATATAATTTTGCTGCACTCTTACTAGCTGTAAGTATGCGTTCATACAGTTACTATAGCTTCTATCGCTCCAAAGACTCAACGAAAAGAGCGTTGTTAAATAAGATGGCCAATTGGTCTCTTAGTGCAACAAATGAAAAAAACAAAACATTTATGGTGCAGTTTATACACAGTCTCACTTTGGGATACAATTTATGAAATGTGCATGCTGTATTTTTTCACATGTCATGGGCTGAAAAATGCCAGCATGATGTAAAGTTTTACATAGTTCTAAGCATCATGACATGCAGTTCTTACGCCATTTAATCGCTGTGTTGATTTGCTACTCAGAGCTTCTGACTTTTTTAAATCATCCACATGTATCATATCCCAGGGGCAATTCTTATTCTACGGCCCTCAAATACAACCAGTCACAGCAGAACATATACACAAAGATATAGTTACCCAGGTGGTTTGACTCCTCGGCATACGGCGGGAGGGTGAGCTGAAGAGCCAAGTCACCTGGCTCAAATGGTAAGCCAGTTTCCGGAGTTGTAATTCCCTTATCACTTCCCCTTTGACCCCGCACGTGACCTCTGATATAAACATGGCAGGCTTTGTTTTGGTTTTACGTGCATGTGTTCCGCTCAATCTTGCGTACTGAAATAGGCCATTTTCCACTCATTGCGCTGGCTTTGATGTTCCACGATGCCATGGTACTTTCCTTGGACCGATTCTATAAAAAAACGAGCGTCCAGTTATCTCTTACACCATTACCTCGGAGGTTTCCTGAAACAGAAACTCTCCCTTGATCAGCTGAGTATTGACCTCTACAACGGGACTGGAACCATCCATGATGTTTCCGTAGATGATCAGGTTAGTACATATCAATTGAGCCGTTCTACTAACTGACCTGCGACTGTAAACATCAATTATTCCTTACAGTCACTTAGTCCCTCGTCCAGTTTGGCGTGAAATTCATGCTATTTGGCCAGTGAGCGAGTGACATGAGCAGTGACTAGTGAGTGAGTGACACTGACAGGCACAATTGACTTGACTCTTGAGTGATCTCACTCTCAGTTTCAGTTTGGCTGATTGCTAGCTCTAAATATCAAAACACCCTTGACTTTGAAACTGGACTAATAATTTGTCAGAATATAGAATAGTTCGATCGTTTTTATAGAATTCTTCTTTTCTGTTGTATCACGCAGTCGCTGTAACACTGAGTATTACTGTTACACCTTTGTACCACAAAATGACAAATCACACTGTAGAGTGCGAAGTGACTCACCATTTACCAACAATGGAACAAGGCAAACAGTAGTCAAACCAACCCTTGGCCTGTAAGGTAGATATTTGAAGCCAGGCCACATGCACGGCAAGGAGTGTCTTAGCCAGGATCAGAAAGCGCAAATCTCCAGTCCAAATCCAAGTTTAAGTCTTGACCAGTACATACCAGTCATTACTTGAAAACTGGAGCTGGTTCATTTTTCAGGCAATCAACGCGCAGCTGGAGAATGCCGGTCTTCCATTTGAACTAGTCGACGGATTTGCGTCATCCGTTCAAGTGTCTATACCATGGTCTTCACTGATAACGGATGATACTGCAGTGGAGATACATAACCTCCAGTTAACAATACGGCCCAAACAGCGAACTGACGCAGGTAGGGCTTTTGCTTTGACTCGGTCGTTTTCTCTCCAGCTGACTTGAGTCAAGTGAAAAAGGCCTAATGGCAGTATTAATACTACCTACAACGGAAACCGCCTCAGTATTATCCCGCGATATCATGACAAACCAGGCCATGAGAAACCTATCTTCGGACAGAACACTTCATCTCGTTTCACTGCCTGCATTATGATGGGATATACTGCCGAAGGCAGGCTTTCCATGACCTCCCATTGTCATGGTGGCGTGGAATAGTCTTGCTTTTCTTATGACAAGACATAATTGAGATACAAATAAATGTGCTATGTAACGGGCACCTTTGCTTAGTTGTGTCATTGTCAGCAGGTGACTTTGCTGTGTCGTGGATGTCACAGTCGATGACCAGTTCCTTGCAGTTGGCCGAAGAATGTCTAAAGGATGATGCCTCTAGTCGTACTTTGCCCGAAGGGCTTGAAGCATTTGCTCAAACCATTGAATCAGGTAAAGTCGTATGTGTATATCTCCGAAGACGATAGTGCAGCTTCAGGTGAGTCTATAATGCACTGGGCCCGGCTGATGGGGTGGTCGGTGACTATGCCCAATAGCCGTTTCCAATCTACTAGGGCGCTTACTGAGTTAATGTGAAGCAATGTGCAACAAAACTGAGCAGATAGTCCTAGGCAGCTTGGGGTCAGTCAACCCAAGCCTCATTTTACACGTCACCCAACGAGAACTCCATTACTCTTAAGCGATAAATGCAATGTGAAATAATATTGACTCTTATCCACTAGTTGAACTTTAATTTTTTTCCGGTGTTGAAGCCACTAACACCATTGATGCCTAGATCTATATGCATATAACCAAAATACATGTAAATGTTCACCCAGGCTCCTAGTTGTTACTAAAGACAAAACCAACTTCACAAAACCCTGTTACGATTCGTTTTGGAAGCTGTGCTTAGCTATTCCGTGCAGTCGATACAAAACAGGTTTATCTTAGAAAAGCCTGTATGGCATGACCATAGATGTATCTACAGCTCGGTGACGGACTTGTAAGAATAGGGGCGTTGGGTGTTTTCTAGATTTTATTTGGTATGCTTCTCAATAAGACTCAGGTCTTTTTATGGGAGCTGAACGACTAAGCTACCCATTTGAAATTAAAATCGGCAGACTTAGCCTTGTAGGATAGCTTAGTCGTTCACCTCCCAAAAAATCGACCAAATAGTTGGAAATGTGTTGCCTCCGGTTTGGGATGCAAACATGACCTTGTAACTTTCAAAGACTCACTCTGATTGGTCATTTTATATTCTATAATCCTTCACATTGATCTGTTGATCATTGACGGCATCTCGAGTTATAAATTTCCGAGCCTCCAATAAATAATAACAATAAGGAATGATCCAAAATGAGAAGCCGTATTCCCACCCAATGGGCCCATTCCAAAATGTTCACAATCCACATCGCCCGTCCATCCACATCGCCCGTCCATCCACATCGCCCGTCCGTCCAATTCGGTAAGGGACTGTTTTGGCTTAGTTCGAGGATCATCAAACTTGTGCCTGGTTTGTGCCACATACATATATTTGTGATGTTATAAATCTTTTGCAGTGGTGTCCCGAATACGAATAACTTTAGTGGATACAGCGATCCGTTTAGAACATTGTCCAGATGACTCCCCTACGGGCATCGCTTTAGAGTTACTCATAGGAAGGTTAGTACCACAGGTTTCGAATCCCAAGGTTAAATAACTGAGGCCCTCCCATAGTTGCCTTTGCTATGGGGCATGCGTGTGCAAGCAGAGAGTCTCCTAATGACATAGCCTAGGAAACTCTGAATGAAAGACTCTGTAGGCCATCTCTTCTGCACCACACCTGACAGTTGTTCTGTCATGAAAATAAGGCAGAGGATCTTTCCAGCATGGAGCTATCCTCGTGGAGCGGAGCAGTAACCCCTCGGTTGTAACTAAAGCGATAGTTCAGTGGTGAGGTGCTGGGCTTGCAACCCTGAAAACCTGGGTTGATGTTGAGAGCTTACTATGCTCAGGGTTAACGCTTCATTCCAGGATACCAACTGCTGACTGACAGGGATAGTGGGATATTTCAGCGTAGAGCACTGGGTTCGCAACCTTAAGAACTTGAATTCCAATCATGGTGGGGTCCTCGTGGGATTATGAACTCCTCACACTCCTAGCTCCAAACGAAAATGAGTCACATTATGAGGTGTAGGGTTGATACTGACCCACGCTCAAGGTGCTCCATGGTATGCCGTACCTGGTGAATAAACAAGTCAATAACCCAGCAGATTCACCTTGACCCCCTTCACCCAATGTCTATAAAGTTAAAATATTGTCAGGATTCCTCTATGTAGTTTGAGTTAGCAGATTGGTTCCGCGAGCTGATGGGTCCTCTTATTTGAGTATGTGTAAAAATGCCTGTACCAAGTATGGCCGGTCTTAATTTCTCTTTTGCCTCTGATCAATTTACCTTTAGGAGTCCATCACATGCCCGTCTAATTGCAAATGTGTTGATTAGTTTGTATATCATTACATCAGGATTGAGTACTTTGATGAAGCTTCCAAACCTCGCGACAGCTCAGTCGATGATCCATCCGTAAAGCCACAGCCGAGCACATTCTCTATAAAGAATGTTCATATAAAGGATGGAATTACTCTTCATACCGACATATATTCACCCTGCCAGAGACCATCAGCCACAGACCCTTGCCGATCCACTGTGGACTCATTTGTAAGTCTTAGGGTTGTTTCAAACAGGGGGCCCAAGAGCTGCAGCTCTCAGCATGCCGTGCTAAGAACTTCAAAGGCGGTGAACCAGTGTCTAGTTTTGAGGCTTTAGCAGTATTTTAATGGAATTGTTGTACATTTACCAACAAGGGAGGGCGGCTCCACATTGGAATCCTAACTGGTAGACTTTCATTTCATTGTCCAAGCACGCACCATTCATCATTGAGCACAGTATGGGGAGGGGGCTTGCTACATAAATAAGCCATGAGGTGCACCGCCAGGTTCGGCCATTTGAGGAAGCCATTATAAAGGGTACTGACGACAGGGGGTAACGGGGAACACTTGGCAGGTACTTTTGACTCGGGTTTCACCGAAAGCTAAACCCTTTATTTTTGCTCATGTAGGCATGGTTTTTTTTTGCAAAACCATGAACCTGTAAGACCTCAAGCAAACAGTTCAGTGTATGCTGTTTCATGTGACTGTGTTCTTTTTAGGTCTCAACCTCCAGTATTCACCCTGTAGTGAGGCAGCCTAGTTACATCAGTAGTTGTGGAACTGACTCTCTCCCCCAGGAGCAGGCTACGTTTAACTCCTTCCCTATAAAATTCCTTATGGCAACTGGTCAACAAAGAGTCAAAGTGAAAATTCGCAATGATGAAAAAATACCAGGTATGTCACCACGCAAATGCCGAGTCGTCCACTTTTACAGTGCCTCGGGTAACGGGGTAGCCCAGTGGTAGAGCGCCGGACTCGCAATCGTGAGTACCTGGGTTCAAATCCTGATCACGACAAGTGCCCGCTGCAAGTATGAGCTCACATTATTCCTACTTCAAAACAAAAATACCCTGCCTATAAGGTGGAGCAATGGGACTGACCCATTTTTCGGTGCTCTACGCTATGCTCTAACTGGTTGCAAAGAAGCAGGTATACATCTAACACAGCAGCTTCAACATAGCGGTGAAGAAATTATATAAAAAAGAGATTTGTGAAGTTCTTTGCTATGTTACAGGGCAGACCCCAGACCTGAACCATGCTTCAGTTGGGTAGGGTTCTGAATAATAGTGGCTTATTGTTACTGACTAGAAACATGCATCAAAATCCAGTCACTTGAACTCTGGTGAAATTTTGTTTCTCTTCTCTTTTCAGGACCCAAATTTGTCGTGGATGTGCAGCTTGGCTGTATTGGTGCTATGATTTCTCCTAAACAAGTTCACCTCCTGAATGAACTTGTCACAGCTTTCACTGATGCAGGTTAGATTTCCAACCCAATTAAATTTGATTGTGTGGATCACTGAATTATATGCCAAAAGTATTAGACAGGCTGTTTGGTGGCTTAACGGCCAGAATAAATGAAGCCTATAGAGTTATTCTCCCCTAACTCTATGCTTAGCCCCACCTCTGGCACTTGACTCGGGTGAGCTGTTGATTTATTGCGTATCATAAAATTAGGGTACTGATTGATTTGAAGGTCGTAATGCTCTATGTTTATAGCTGCTCAAGCAACCGAAACTCCGATGTATGACCATTCGGTTGCACCTGGTCGCAATAAGCCAATGGGACGCGAGGACTTTGGACAAGTGGAGGCGCTGCTGCAGAATCATATGTTCAGTTCTCCCCCTTATCAACCTATCGTTGATGAGCATATAAACCTCGATAACCTTGATGGCACTCAAATAGGTAAAGCTTAACAGAAAAGGCGTTTTTTTTCTAGACGGTCATTTGACCGTCATATTTAATGGATCTCCAAGGCCTGAGGCTTGTTGGAGCTAGGAGTTGGGTGAGGATCTTGAGCCCAGCACTTTAGCCATTAGGCCAATACTTGTATGTACATTGTCATCTACCAATTGAGAAGATTTGAAATTAGAGCATATTTTTTGCAAGCGTAGAAGAAAATTCAACTCCTTTAAAGAGGTTATGCCTCGGTCGATGGTTGATGCACTGGCAAGGAATTGTGTGCTTTGTGTTAGGGGTGCACTCTGCATTTGGATTTTGTCGCAAAATGAATCTGGTATAGCACAAGGACAAGCTAACGTTCATTGCGCATTGCCGTGTTGCTAATCAAATCCTGGAGTTGTTTGCACGGTCAAGCCAGCCACTCAGCATCGAGTAGGAGATAACAAAAATACATTGACTCGTTACTGTGTTTGTTCGGACAGACAGACACATCAGAACATCAGTTTTTTATTTGGTGGCAAACACAAGTTTTCCTCTTCGTATTAGTTGGCCTATGCTTATGCCACCCGGATTAAAAACTTCCTTTTTTTACCCAATGCTCAAGGGCTAATTTGGGTTGTCCCTGCAATTTTCCAGTGATTCAATTTTAAATATCTCAAGGGTATGTATTCAGTAATCAGTATTGGTGGGTGATCTGTTTCTGTACTGTGTAGGTTCATGATGTAGGCCGCTTTCAGTGTCATAACTTTATGCTTGTAGATCACAGTCTGGACAGCGGACTGTTTTACAGTGTCGGTGGACACAATTCTGGCATGAGTGATCTTATGACCTCGTCCATGTACAGTGGAAGCACCATAGCGAGCACACTCACTAAAACAAGTAGGTTATTATCTGATTACGTGTCTTCAGCCGCTAAAATTATAATATATAGGTACTCATTCATTACTGAGTATGAGTATACTGACTATCTTAAGGGTGGAGCTGAAGTGAAAGCTGACTTCCCCGGACCAACTCACACACTGCTGATGATCACGCTCTTTTGTTTGTAAGGAGTACATAGCAACACTTCTCAACACGACTGTGATCCTTGTAGCAGATGATGTATTAAACTGAGATATGTTTAATTTTCAGCTATGGATTTTGAGAGTCATGCCCCCACCGAGAGATCCCGTCAGCCAACGCATAGGACACAACGGAAAGGTGAGCCACTAAGCACCAACATCTCTTGTTGTGTCAGTGTCTGGTCTGTGTCCTTCAGCATTATTCACATCTAACTTTTCGACGGTCAACTAATCCCATCTACCAATCCTGGCGCCTGATTTATCACGTTTTGCCCTATCTGGCTAATGGTTGGTTACATGATGCCATGCTCTGTCCAACCCGACTTTGGATTGGTCACCTAATACCATGTCTTTCTGCCCAGCCTGACTCCTGATTGGTGACATTCTGCCCAACCTGACTTCTGATTGGTCACTTTTTCCAAGATCTGTTTAACTTGACTCTTGATTGGTTATTTAGGTGTTTTTGATGAGACTCAAAGTCAGCAATCGGTGGTAAAGATGAATGTAGCTTTCTTCATCTGCGCCTTACTAAATGAGAACCCGGTTACTAGTCCGAAAACGAAGCTGGATGCAGGCGAAACTGACGCAGAAAAGATGAAGAACATCTCTACCAGGTCAGTGTTAAAATAAGATCATCTTGGTTTACATGGGTGGCATCACTGAGACAATTGTTTTTAGGATGGCACACAGTTTGCCCCATAGAGTTGGCGCTCTATGGGTGGGTCTCCCGGTCCGAACCCGATGGAGAAATTGCACAGCGATGTATAAACTTGGAATCAAGCCTGGGTTATCTGCTGGGTTATCTGGTCGAAACCTCAAACTAATCCATCTTGGATATGGAATTCAGGGAAATATGTGGTCGTAACGTTAGGAGAATCGAACCAAATAAAAAAAATTATCATTCAAAATTTAGATTGAATCCAGGAAAAGCTGTTTATGTCGCAGCAAAACGGACGTTTCTTTTTGTACGAGCCTTGTACTCAGAGAATAATTTGAAATGGTGTTTAGTGACAACTTGTCATTAGCTAGCTAAATACTTCTTATCATCAAATCTGATTGCAGATTCTTTGATGGGTTTACGAGTCAGCGAACCCATGGAGACCTACTGAACATCAGATCAGATATGGCAGAATACATCCTTCATAGTCATATCAAGTAAGCCACGCTGCATGAACTTCTATTAAAGTGGCCCCTCAATCTATGAAAATTTTTGGTAACAACCCAAATAAAAAATCAATCGAGGGGTTAGAGCGCTTGGCTCAAGATCGAAATATTTTGGGTTCAAATCTTAGTCTTGCTGAGCGCCCATTGTGTGAATGAACTCCTCACATAATCCCTCACCCCTACTGCTCCTACAAGCCCCGGGCTTGGACGGTCTATTAAATCGATAAGCCGAATGCCCGAAGTAAATAATGAGGAATTCCAGACCTCGTAGCGTACCAGTTGCCTATCCTCAAATCCCTGTACAGTTTCATGGGGATCAATTGTAGAGTGATAGTCAAAAAGTTGGAGTTGGAGGCCAAGCAGAAAATGCAGACACATAATAAAAGAAAGCACAGCGATTTAGCCGCAGAGTTGTCTATAGGCCATTGTGAAGTGACGGAGTGGCTAGCTCAGACAGAAAATATCAGGACATTTGCTCCTATCATGACTGAGCCTACGAGTGAGGTGAGTGTTTAGCGGATGGATTTAACGGTGTCAAGCCGCGGTAAATAGTAGACGCTTTTTCGGGGCTACATTCCCCAGTCTTAAAGAGAGGCAACTCTGCACTCATCGCACTTTTTCCAAACGAATATCAATAACTAGAGTAACTGCGGCCGGAATGGGCCAAAAAGAAAGAAAATAGGATCTAACTGCTAAAACTTAGTAATCTAATGATCTCTACTCCCTTAGAACATAGAGTAGAACTCGAAATTGAACGTAATATCGGAGTTTTCCCTTGCCCTAAATAGAGGTTGTTCCATTCGGCCTCTATCATTGCGCAATAATGACACTAATGCTTGCTGACAGAGGTGAAAAACTGCACCCTAAAACCCTATTTATACACCTTTGTTGCGCAGTTTCTCTATTCAGACTTGTGTAACTACGAGTCTAGTGTGCGCCTGCGAGAGATTTTACCCAACATCAGCGCGTGAGCTGAGAAATCAATGCAAACACCAACAACTCTGTGTTCACTTCCTATCTCAAGGACAATTCTCTTGCGTCAATGGACTACAAAGTGCATTGCATCACTGAGGGCTCTAAGTATGCTTATTAAATAGGGCTCTATCTAAGCATCCGTTCAAGCTGGGTATTGGCCCCATTTGTTCATGGTAGGCTGCAGAATTTGAAAACAAGTGAATACACAGTTAATGATAGTAGTTTTGTACTGTAAGAGATGCGCCCCTGCAGTACAATCAGCTGTAGAACGGGCAATCAATCCGAGGGAGAAAAGTTGACTTATTTTATTTTCCATTGGAGCCATAAAATCAAATGAAAGCACGCGCCAGTAACAGCAAAATCCACGGTAGCACAAAACCCAGGGTAGCACAAAACCCAGGGTAGCACAAAACCCAGGGTAGTGCAAAACCCAGGGTAGCACAAAGACAAAGAGAGGTGTAAGACAGAGTTTTAAAGATGCTAACTAATTGCACCAATTAAAATTGTTCCAAACTTTGGGCTGTTACGCTAAATGAACTCACCAAATATTATTGTGAGTTTTGTATAGTTGACCCCAGTATACATGTATCACATGTATTACTGACTCTTTCAGCTGCTGACCTTTTCCTATGGTGAGCCTGAACACGCTGGGCTGCCGTGTATTAAGCTCTCGATATACTCAGACTCCAAAACCCGAAAGGTGAGTAGTCTCTCAACCCAAAAGGTATATCATTTCTCAGCATGACTCCCAAACCAGAAAGGTAAGTAATTTTTCATGCAGCATGACTCCAAAACCAGAAAGGTAAGTAATTTCTCAGCATGACTCCAAGACCAGAAAGGTGCGTAGTCTCTTAGCAAAGCTCCAAAACCCAAACGGTAAGTAGTCTCTTAACATAACTCCAAAACCCGAAAGGTAAGTAGCCTCTCGGCATCAGATGACGTCTCTGTTGTAAAACCTGCCCGGCCGCTCTCAAGATCTACCTGCTGAATGAGATCGGACAACAAATAGAGCCAACGGACTTTGTTTATAATGTGCCATATGTTCATCCTTTTACAGATTTGTTATTTATTTACCAACAACAATAAGGGGATTTTCCAATAAATAAAATGGGATGGCTTATCGATGGTGCACATTTTCTGTTGATTGTGTACAAATGCATATTTTATAATAAAGGTGTATAACCAATCGGTACCTGTTTTAGGGCACTGTGACAGACCAATGTTCCACGAAATCAAACATCGTTCTGAAGCTGTGTCGTCCTCTCACCTCGGAAGTGGACATCAGTATCACTGACCGCCTGCACGACCTGCTCAATTCCCGGCCGCTTCTCTCAACCCCGCGTCGAGTAAGTATGGTAGACTGTAACCAACAGAAACTATTGCAAGGAGTTTTGAGTCCCACAAACGGCTGTCATATCTTATGATTCATCGGAGTCGTCTCTGTACAGAACAAGCTAAGTCGCATTGCACCATTGCTATGAAACTCTGAATCATCATTGCTCGAGTGCTTTAGATGTTTCAAGACCTGTTTTCTGGTCAGTATCTGAATTCGGGCCATAGTTCTGAACTTCCCATTAACTACAGTGAAACTTGGATAACTCGAACTGCAGGGGACCACCAAAAAGTTTGAGTTATGAAAAGTTTGAGTTATGAAAAGTTTGAGTTGTGAAAAGTTTGAGTTATGAAAAGTTTGAGTTATGATTATGCTCTCCTTTTGTTTTAACCAGAGTTATGAGTTATGCTTTCCCTTTGCTTTAACCAGAGTTAGGAGTTATGCTCTCCCTATGCTTTAACCGGAGTGATGAGTTATGCTCTCGCTTTGCTTCAACCATGTGACCTCCGTAGCGTGTCCATTTCGCTCTAGTGTATTCCATTTCCAGGCTAAGTTTCTAAAATTTGCGAGATTTTCTCTAATGTGAAAAGAAAAGATGAAATTAAGCTTGTTACACAAGAATGTTAACACATCCATCCACATAATGGGTAATTTGATGTCAGTTCGAGATTTTTCCAGCAAATAATCATTACCCAGGCAGGGACCATGACACTTGGTTTGAGTTAGGCAAGTTTTCGAGTTATCCGAGGTCGAGTTAACCGAGTTTCACTGTATAAGGCTTGTCTGGCTTGTGACTAATATTCTACATGTGTATCTTGTAGCCTCAGCATTACACACACAATGAGACTTCATCATCCAAGGATGTAACAAACTTCTCTATTAGAAGCGAATCCGATGCTACTATCTTCCTTAGGTCAGTAAATGTATCCCCTGGCTTTTTTTGGCATGATGGACTTTCAGGAGGCCAGGATAGCTGGCTATCCGGCTAGTTGTCTATCCCACCAGCTAGTTATTTGGGTAGTTGGCTATTCGGCTCTAGAGTTTGCTATCTGGCTGGTTATTCGGCTTTTTTATTATCTCACTAGTTTGGCTATCCGGTTAGTGGGCTATCCGACTAGTGGGCTATCTGGTTAGTTGGCTATCCGCCTAGTTGACTATCCGACTGGTTGGTTATCCGACTAGCTGGATACATGAAGTAAAAGAAGGTTGCTTGCATTATGACTACATCTTAGTACCCCCTATGTGAGACAGCAGTTTGGTTGACAGCCTCGCCTGGAGATAGGCACGATTTGCTAAGTCCCCCGACCGTCGTATTGGGTCATTGAGGCAGCAGCTGTAAAACAAATCCCTACACGAACTGTGATGGTTATAATACATTCTCTCAGATTCCCCATCGCTGACCTTCGTAAGGATCCTGCTCAACGATTAGCTTGGTGGAGAAGGAATCTGCGTCAAGAGAAACTAGAGCTCCTGCTCTCAAAGCTTTCCTTCAACACAGAAACTGGTGCCGATTCCCGTAAAAGTGAAATTATTTTCGAATGTCGTTCTATTCAAGGTAAGGAGGGAGTAGGAAGAGTAAGCACCTGGTTGTTGCATTATTTAATCAATGATATAAATATGGATAGACAATCACCAATCTCCAGGTTAAACAAACCGATTTATTTCTGAAATCCCAAATAGACGTAAATTACGCAGGAATAGCTACAATCGTATCTCGAGTCATCTTTCCCTTATGCCAAAGGGTAAACAACTCTGGTTTAGCGTGCATCACTTTTATGGAATTGCTTACTTTTTAAATTTGAATTTGTAAGTAGTCCAATGAAACTATGTTAATGATGTTACAATGTAATGACACAAGGCCAGACACAGCCTTGTATTGTAGACTGGTTGCCAATCCATATGTTCATATCAATTGGAAATTTTTAATGCTAAACTCAACCAACCGAATTTTTCCATTTCGCGTATATCTAATAGGTGGAGACAATGTAGCTCAGTCTGTAGAGTAGCAAAGTCATGAACTAATCATTGAGAGTTCGCTACCCACTACTGGTCAGGTTTTTTTGGTACGCGGCTTTGAAACACCTCGTTTTAATTCTCTCATCCGGAATACGGCATAAAAATGGAAGTTCCAAATAGCACAGAAGGGTCAACGTCATTCCGTAGTGGCCAAAAGTCCACGTCTACCCTCAGCAGTTGGTGTAAGTCATCACTTTCTGTTGCAGCATTTTTTCATCCGGGAGCAGGAGAGGAGAGAGTGGCATTCGCTAACATTGGCCAGGAACTGAGTGACCATGAGAAACTGGAATGTCCCAGGTTCGACTGCAAAGGGGCCAATCTGAATCATTCCTATTCATCACCAGTTTAAGCCTCAGTAAACTAATAGAGTGAACAAGTATCAAAAGTGTTGATTCACTTCTGACACCACAAAGAGTTGTTAATGATGCAGGAATCGCCACAATAATGTCATGAGCTGTCTTACCTTTATCCATCACCTTTGCAGAGTTGTTTACCTCTATGATTATGGCTTGCTCAATGAAACGGTTCCGTTTTAATGAAGCTAGAGCTCAATGATACTGTCTGCGGGGTCAGCTGTGTACTGCGGGGTCAGCTGTGTACTGTGGGGTCAGCTGTGTACTGTGGGGGCAGCTGTGTACTGTGGGGG
>Ga0224501_10002950_pt1 | contig 13390 bp, 3 predicted proteins | sample SF_Oct11_sed_USG_4_FD_169105 | JGI IMG/M metagenome (GOLD analysis project Ga0224501, IMG submission 169105) | Sediment microbial communities from San Francisco Bay, California, United States - SF_Oct11_sed_USGS_8_1 | ecosystem: Environmental > Aquatic > Marine > Sediment | place: USA...
GCCCCGCTACCCGCTACCTCGCTGCCCCGCTACCCGCTACCTCGCTGCCCGCTACCTGCTACCTCGCTACCCGCTACCCGCTACCTCGCTGCCCGCTACCTGCTACCCTGTTACCCAATAAAACTAGTCACTGAAACTTATTGGAGAATAGCCAATTTATTAAATGATGACCGGCATTCTAAATCAAATTTTCAAAAACCAATCACAAACAAGAGACTCGCAGCAAAATCCCAGGGTCAGTACTACAGCCTAGCAACAGCGCTTGTCCGTTAGTCAAATTTTTGCCAGTCTGATGGAAAATTCATGATTCTGTTACAAGCTACAGATCTTGCATTGATATACCATAAAACAACGTAATGGTGTTAGGAGTTATCTGGTTTAGTTGCCTGTACAAAGTTGATTACGTGAATGCACCTGAATGTACTGTGTATACTACTGTGATGAGATGGGTAAACGTGTGGTCTGACAAAGTTTGTGTCAAGCTGAAACCAGCACCAAACCAACCATCCTAGCACTAAAATTATTATGATACCTAATTCTCTTTCATGTTCTCGGTTTGCCTTATTGCGACTCTGGATTTTCAGCCAAGATACTCCACCCTAATCACTTTATATATAGCCCATTAATAAGATTATAGCTATTTCAAGAGAGAGTTATGATTTATGTGTTGTTGGTCATAAAGGGTCCTAAACTAAATGCAATAGCCAATTCGATGCAAAGACCCTTTAAATCTTCCTCATATTTCTAAGTACTGGGTAGGTATGGATACGTTCGAGCAAACTCATAATTCAGAGCGAGGGGGTTAACTTACAAGTCAGGATGACTTCACCAAGGATGTTGAGGGATCAACAAAAAACAAAGATTAGTAGTCCGAAATTCGTCATAGATGTAAAAGTGATTTTCAATTCACAAGTTTCAAGGACATACCATAAAGTAACTCATTTTCACTTCGAGTGAGTAGGATTGTCCGAGGAGCCCAAAGGCAGTAACTAGCAATAGGAGTTATGACAAGTTTATCAGAATGCTTATGAAGGATATCAAAGGCTTTCAGAGCAACGTAAGATCTTTCGATCTCAAGCAAGCATTCCTTAGTCACAGAGTTATTCAATTATTCATTCTATTGTTGACTCGGTGTAAGACATGACTCCGTGACACTAAGTACATCTATCAAGTACATCCGTACAGATCATATCATCAGGTTACTACAAAGCGCTTCACATACTATCTATCCTACGATAATTTTACACACCTTGGCTACTACGTATGTTGAGAGATTCCATACATGATTTCGCACGGATCGCGAGCAACTAAGGCTAACTATTCATGAAGAACTTCAAAGTGTAAGTAAAATGGTAAACATGAACATGGCCTCGCAAGTATGGCTATTAACTCAGTTCAAAGAGGAGCTTACTGTACACCTGCTGCCCAAATCCTTGACAATTTGACGCTTAGCGATTCGAGTTAGATTTTGCGATCTAGCCAACCACTCGGAACGATTTTCAAAGGAATGTTTTTCACCCCATTCCAGATTCAATTAGATCAACCTTTTGTACATCGCTTAGGAGGCATATGTACTTTATAAAGCCAATGGTGTTTGTACTGGTTGAAGCCGCGCTCTTTTTAGAACTAATGAAACTACTGTTCAATCTCCTCACGACAAAGCTAAAGAATTCTGGAAGCTTCTGGAATTTACAATAGGTCTCAATAGAAAGGGCATTCGCGTGCTCGCGACCGAAATTTTTGGAAAAATTTCGATCCTCTTTTGGATCGCGTTTTTCGGTTGCGAGCACGCGAATACACCGATTATCAAACTGTAATTTGCTTCAAGTGAATTTCAATTAAAAAGACAGCGTGTGTTTCAGTCCTGTCGCAGTGTTCGCTAAATAAAAAAGTCACTCGCCTTTGCCACGTGTCTGTCTGTCGCATAAATTTTGATTATCTTACTATCAGAGCACCACAGAGCGGCATTAACAGATTAACAGCAATTAAAAGCTATTAAAAACTCTAATAATTGTGATCTTATATTCAAGCCGATTGTCTGGTATTTGAGGCCCGTCATTAGGTTCAGGCTAGTAGAGCTGACCTACTTACCAACACTGTATCGGTTGGAGAGACGATCGAAGCCATCATCATCGCGATTCGAAACGATCGTGCCCCCTTCTTTAAACGCACCGAATAAATCGGTCGCTGCTACCATGATGAGTCACACTGCACCCTGCAACCAATACAAAAGCTGCGATAAGCACCATCAGCCAATCAGAATCACATAGTCACAAACGTTTAGCCAATCAGAATCACATAGTCACAAATGTTTAGCCAGTCAGCATCGCATAGTCACAAAAGTTTAACAGGGAATACCGGGCACGGGGAGGCGCTGTGGCTAGTAGTTCCAGTGCTCATCACTGGCGCTGAAGGTTCCGTGTTCCAGGCAGCTTGGGCAAAAAACTGGTCTCTGTTCACGCAGTAGGGAATGAGTACCCAACTCTAATCAGAGCAGTAGAGAACCAACTTGTACCAAGGGAAGGAGAAGGCGGTGAGAAAGAAGAGTGAGGCTCCACCCCAGCTACCCTGTTGCCGGTACAAGTTAGCTCTCTAACGGTGAATTCCCTAGTCGGCCATTGGCTACTGGAACATCCTACCTCTAAATTTTTGGGGCGTTTGTGTACTCATGATTGCCCTATGATGAAAACGGCACAGCCTTAACAAACTAACAAGGCATGCCTACTCTAACTCTCATTAGTGTCTGCATGAAAGATGCTTAGGGAAAGTCATACCAAATTGATCAATGCAACCACACCCATACAGCTACATTAAGCTGTTATCATATCAATATTATGCCTTAGCAACGTGAACTAAGCTTACATTCTAGAGCTAATTTAGAAATCTGGTTGTCCTCAATTGAAGATCTCCCTCTTGAGTTTGATGGTTTGTACTCGTTGCTCAAATTTCAATGTTTTCACACAGGCAAACTATTTTAAACTGCATCCGCTGTTGACTTCATGTGAACACACCATTGTCTCATCGTGGATCACGATTTGGTAATGTTGAGTTTGGCACAGTGAGTATTTATGTCTTCCACATTCACTCAGCTCTCTTACTTGTTATCATCAATCATCAGTCAGTGTTACACATGGTAACGCAATAACCTCTCAATTCAAAGGCCTTTGAGAAATGGCAGCATCCTAATTTAAAGAATGTTAGGAAAGGCAGCCCCTAAATTCAGAGACTGTCATAAAAAGACAGACTTACTTCAACATAATACGCACCTCCAATGATATATTAGGCGCATTCGCGTGCTCGTAACCGAAATTCTTGGAGAAAATTTTGGTCGCGCTCTTGAGCGGTTTAGCAGATTTCGGTCGCGAAAAACCCGAGCACGCGAATGCACCTTATGTCCAGTATATACACTACAATGACAATATGCCATGACTTTCAAAGCATTTACCTATCACGCAGAGTATGCAGGCCGAATATTGCATATCTAATAATATCTATCTCTATTCCAGATTTCTTTTTTTCTTTTTACTGTAAGCATTTCAATTCTGTCAATCCCAACGGGTATAACTAACTATTTGGTGGTAAAACTTGGATGCATGTACTAGATAGCCTAGCTTGCCATACATCTAAGGGTTTATTTGTAGATATAGCCTACCCTAGATAGGTGTTATAAACCTATTTGTTGGTCACATTTACACAGCCTAGCTGACCGAGAGTATGCCAGGTATATGCTAACAGATGACATGTAAGACACCCTAGATGCTTTCCATCCGGAGTCTTTTATTACACTGTAGATTGCGGGTGACAGAGTTCACTACAGTAAGTAAATTCACTTGGTAGCCGAAGCTTTAGGTATTTATGATAGCTCGGTATTTATAGCCTTTAACCTGTATTTACGTACCGATACACACTGTTACCAACATGTCAGACCTATAGTTTGCGTGACTCAGCGGTTCACTTCTTTTCATTTTTCTCTTGTTTAGTTCGACACGGGCGTTGGAAAACTCTATTTAGCACACCCTCCTAGCTTAATCGAGATCCACACAGAACTAGAGTATCCCTTTAAATATGGTCGATACCAACCAGTGACTGAAAAGAAGTTTCGATATTACATCTCTTGTCTTGAACAAAAACTAAGCGAAATTCCCAGAAAACCTGTACGAATCTCAATTCTGATCAAAACTTATCTGACCTTTAAATTGCGACCTTTCACCTAATTCCTGACACCCGACCCAGTCTGTGAGATTATAATCTGACCTCGGGGTAACAGACGGATTCATACTATGGGAGAATTTTTCTATCGGATGTTTTCTAACGTCTTACCTGAAATCTAGCCAAACTGATACCCAGGCAAAACCAACGCTGTAAATGATTCAAGGAAAAAACCAATGCTTTGAATCATTCCGGGCAACCTTGCTATCAGTGTTACGTGGCTTTTGAAATATCGTACAAGCCGAAAATACTCAAGAGATTTGGTCCAGAGATGTTGTGGTAGCCATCTGAGGTTTTACTGATGATTATGCATGGGCCATTGACATTCCATTACCAGTTATAGCCGCCTACCAACATGCCGCTTATGAAACCAAAGCTGTAAAATTTGGGCTTTTGAGTCATCTGTTGTGAGAGTAAAGAGCCTTGGGTATGTAATTCACTTTTGGGTGGGCTAAAGAGACTGAGTCCAAGACAAACAGTGATAGCCCATGCATCACAATAATAGTAGACAAACAATGGCAAATCAACTGATGAGCCAACAGCTATCTGCTCACAGCCAGTTAATAGCCGTATGAAGGTGAAGCTAGCTGGGTGGACGGCTTGATCTCAACCTTAGGGCCTGAAGGGGGTGGGTCTCTACCAAGAGTTTAAGGTTCTCCAGTGGTTCCTGACTCCTAACTCTCCAGAAGAATCGACTGAAGAGACCTCAAACAAAATAACTACATGTATCTTTACATGTAGTTGCTAGTTAGTGGTGGGATCTCCAGCCAGGAAATGAGGCATTCCTCATCGCTAGACTGAAGTTTACATAAACAGAAGTGTGCAAAAAGTTCACTCTATACAATGTAACAGATTCAATAACATTCAATCCTGAAAAATCCATAGCATCTCATTAAATTTTGCGAACCGGGACAAACGCCAAGTTTATATTCCCAATGCACTACAGCTGGGTGGTTAAAACGCTCCTACTGACTCTAAAAGTCTCAGGATTAAACACAGCTGGTGTGCAGGATTTGCCAAAGAATCTCTCGGTTCACACAGCATGCAGGAGATGAGTACCTAGCCCCCTTCCAAGCTGAGAAAGATGAAGGTCGTAAGTAAGAGTCGTAGCAACCCCGGTTACACCAGTTGCCGGTACAAGGCGGCTTCTTAACAGACATTGGCTAACTAATAACCTAACAAGTACTGACTCACATATTGCACGCATATACCATTAATCTGCGTGTGTACCAGTCTCTGCCAAAAATGCCATGCGAGGTTGCCAACTCAATCATCTGCGGAACCCCAGTTGTTGCAACTTGAACTGAATTTGACTGCGCTTCCACAATACACAAAGATGATGAGATCATGAGATTCAATGCAACAGTTTGAGTTCATGGGTATCAGTAGCGATAGACACACAGCTCATGGCTCAAATTGTGAATAGCATGCTTCTTTTCCCATACGAGATCTTCACCATTGGGGTATGAGTTATAATCACATTAATCCTGACTGAAAACAAAAACAAACCTTATTATAAGATGGAGCATGGCTCCTGACCGGCTTATGGTGCTCCATGCTAAGCCCTAATTGGCAGAAAAACAGGCATCTAACCCGGCAGCTTCACTATTATCATCAAGATGTCTTACGAGGGGAACTAAAACCTCGAGGTGCTAGTATACTAGTACTAGTATTCACTCATCATATCAGCTCCGATCTGGCAAATATGGAGACGTACGCGCTTCATGGATTCTGTTATAAAAATCACTGGAGCATCATAATCAGTTTTGTTACATCAATAGGTGCCTATCATATTTAGTAAACATGATACGCCTGACGAGGCGCCTGATGGGGCGACTGACGGGGCGCCTGACGGGGGTGTTTACACTGGAGGGAGAGTTAGCGCTATTAACTGCAGTTTTATGCCATTTCCTGTCTGACATTATTTCATGTTGCGACAACCTTCCCTCGAGTAAAAACTCCATCCGCCTTGGAAACCAAGAAATGTATGGCGAACTCGTACTTGGATTGCGACCGCTACCTTGAGCCACTGAACTATCCCACTCTTCAGCAAATACACACGACGTGTTATCCAAAGCTCTGTTCACCTTTACATGCTGTAAGTGTGCATATATACAATGTACATACATATGCGTGTGAATATTCACAGTCTATGTTGGTTCTGCTCTTAACATAGGGTTCAAGGCCATTTAGCATCTAAATACAGAGATCCCTAATTGAATTGATAACAAGGGGCAGCAAAGTTGTACGTACACTGACAATCTCCTGCTGTGTGAGTTTGCTATCATTTGATATACGTCGGAATATCTTTAGTAAAATCAAAAATGAAAGATGAACCTAGCTTTTCAGTTGTAAGACGAGCCATTGTTGAGTTATCACAGTACTAAGAAATCATAGCTATTCTCAAAGCCTCAGTGATGGTGAGATAAAAGTGGCCGAGGCTAGAGGGATTTTGAGAACAACATGTTGCAAGTGATTAGCCTATGTTTTCGTTGTGTTGTCCACACAACCTCCAATACATCATATTCATCTAAGCCAGCAAAAAAAGCTGAACAAGGTATTATTGCTCCCAGTCTATTGACACGCGTCAACACTAAAATTCGGCAAAAATAAGTCTATTCACTTTCAGACACAGGCGAGGTACATGGTTTGTAAAAACACACTTTTCGGATGCACTTTCGAGCATTGAAACCGGGTGTCAGACGCCAAAACTCGATCACCCGAATGCATCTATATGAATCTGCAAAGTGCGAGGGTGGAATGAGGAGTAGCAAATCCTGATGAATCACACCTTAGCAAATCCTGATGAATCACACCTTCAAACAATGTTAATCAAGCCAATCTGTCAAACTCAACTTCCTCATCTTTGTTTACATGCCTAGTTAGCTGTAGGGTACATGTTGCTGGAATATTCACAAACCATTCACTGTTCACAACCAGCATATGTTGCAATACATGAAATCGCTGCAAGTTCCAATTCATCCGGTCTTGTGAACTACAGGAAGTAAAACCAGTGAGTTCCAAGGTTTCGAGAAAGCTGCTAACACGTGACCGGCCCAGATTGCTTCTTTGACTCACAGAGAAAACATCGTAATACCTTGTTCATGTCAGTTAGTAACAAAAATTGTCTTCGTCTCCCCCTACGCTCAAATCTTGTCTTTGGGAAAACAGAAAGTGTCTGTTTCAGAAAATACGCTGCGACGACACCCCGACTCCTAGGTTTCACCATTACATATACATGGAAATATAGCAACAGCCAAAATAGGGAAACAGCAGCTAGACAAATTTGAACACGCATGCATATATAGTTTTGTAAGACTTTGGTATTAGGAAACCTACTTTTGCGTTAAATGTCTCGACAATAGTCAGTTCTAGCGCCAAGATATCCAGGAAAGAAGTTTAACGTGGGGGAAGTCGGCCTGGTACAGTTTTTTAAACCCTTTGCGCGAAGAAAGTTTGACGAATTTCTCCGAAAACTTCCTGGTTTCCACAAGGGAAGGGAATAGGTATCATAATTGTAACTCATCACTGCTTTTCCGATAGAAAAAACGTTGTTCTATGGATGCACCTCCTTTGTTTAGGTGCTGGGGTGATATCTTTAGATTTCCCAGTTCTCGATCTGTGCCCATGCACTCATAAATCACTCCAGTAACAACCCTTACAATCATGTGACCTTGTGATTTGACCTTTTGGTTACACAATACTATCAGGCTGTCTGCTGTATACACACCTGGTTATGTTGGCAACTGAGAGAAGATATATAATTCCCATCCATGTCATTATAATCTAGCCATACTATTGTGAACCAATAAATCGCTCGTTGAAATACGAGAGAATGTATAATTATGTGCAGTGGCCTTCAATTGGAACGAATAGTGAAGTAAATTGCGCTGTGTAACTACTCCTAGTTGTTGCCTGAGTTAGTAGGCCTGTGCACGAAACCTTGACAATCGCTATCCACCAACCAAAAGCTGCCAATCTCCTTCATTTTCATTTAAAATTGCATAACCCGCTTGATGTCTAACTTGAAATTTCTGTGCTGACTTATGAATTGTTACCTAACACATAGACAGTTCCATTGACCGTAATAAAAATGATGACTTTTTATCAACATCCCTGGCGGAATGGAGATGATTTGTGAGCACAGTGGATGGGCAACTTTTCTCATCAGGGGCAAAGTTTCATGACTTGGCACCTGTGTCCAAACACCCGACTCTATTTTTAGACAGCGGCGGACAATAAAAAATTGACTTCAGCAATCTCCTTGGGCAAGTTAAACGGTTGGGCCATAGTGAATGGAGGGGTATTCCCTCACTATGTTTTGTGGTGATGGTGGTAGGTGGCCTGTGCACACATTGCTGCATCTCTCCCTATGCTATTGGACAGACGCTAGCACTGAGAGTACTTTTTACACACTCCAGGAGAGTCACGTTGGGTGTCAACTAAATTCTCCGCAGACCGGGATGCAGTATACAGGAGAACTGCATTATATGATTGGCTATACATGTGGTATTAGTTTGAACCTATATCAAAACTAAACATCATGCTGGTATCTTAAGCACGATAAGCCTATTTTTGAAACCGCAATGATGGCTAAATTCACAACCGAACAGTAACAATAGGTACATTCGCATGATTGCGTTTAGGCATCGCATATCAGAGTTCAGGCGCATTCTCAGTTCCATTGGTCGAAAGTGCACTCGAAAAGCGCGTTTTTACAGACCATGTACCTCGGCTGTGTCTGAAAGCGGGCTCGCTAGTTTATACAGTGTCAAGGTTATCAAAATGTCAAGGCTAGCTATCGATCGCTTACTTATTCTATGGTTGCTTCACCGGTAGTTTTGTTGTTGCGAAACAGACTGCACAACTTTTTCGCCCTCAGACACGCAAGACATTGAGAAAGGATAACTCCGATGCACCCGAAACTGCAACTGAAGCCTCTGCATTTTTAACTGTGCCCATCCGTTTGCGTGATCGCGTCTAGAATGTTTTGTCTAGGTCTGACTGAAATCAGGTGAACAGGCTGATTATCTAGGAAATTGAGTACACACAGCTAAATACAAAACCACAATAATTCAAGAAATATGATTCATATTCGTATTCAGCAACCTCTACCACATACCTACCTTTTGGTGTCATAAATAAATTGCTATCAAAACTCAAGTATGATTCATTACTCTGGGTGGAACGCCTTATGCCCCATTATATGAACTACTGAGCTCTCGCCACAGTCAGTTTCCACAGCCTGATGGAGAAGCAGTGGCCTGGTTAATAACGCATTCAGATTTTGGACCAGGAGATTTCAAGTTTGTGAGTCACTTTGTGCGTTCTTTTTTATCAGAGTTGAAGGAGGCCCACCCATACCAATTCTAGGGGCATCCCATGGACCACTGACATATGTCACCGCATGGACCATCCTGAAAACGAGCCAAAAACTTAGAAATGCTATACAAGGCGATCTCATCTTATACCCTATTCTTTAAGCTGAGGAGGTGTCATCACAGCCGTATAAATAAAGGTGATAGGTTTTAGACTGAGTTACAAATACTCACTCAGGACTTGAGTAGGTTTGAATACAAGATAAAACCCGGATTAGATCACATTGGAAGAGCGTCAGAGTTCACTCAAGTGTGAAAAGCCATCCTTCCTACTAAGACCCGGATCAGGCAGATATATTAGGCCTATTCTTGAAGCCTCTACAATGGCTATCGATGCAACCAAACAGTAGGTGTGTTTCGATCAGTCGCCACAAAAAGTTTCTCTTGCGATCATGCAAACATTCAGTCGCAGTGAAAAACACAATAGGTTCGGGAGTTATCCTCTCTGCACACCAAGTCATCGCTAAGGACTGAATATTTGTCCATGTTACGTGGTTTCAATGAAATAACCCAATCTCTTTGCAGTAACCAAGCAATAGATAAATAACCTTGACATCGGTAACCTTGACCTTTACTAAACGTCAGTCGAGAAATTCTGTTCGTGTGAGCCGAGACACTATATCGTGATGACAGTTTTTGCCACTAATTTTTTACACGGGCTACTGATTGTACATGCAGGGCTATATGATTTAACAACTGGTTGTTCTCTGTAATCTAACCAGTCCTATAGCCATCCACACAGCTGTTAATGCTGAATGACAGATAAGGCTGCAATAAAGCTGACTATTTACACAATGGATCATGCTGTCTCTAGTGTTATCAGTCGGGCCCCATAAGATATGCAGAATCATACTACGCTATATACAATGATAATACCACACACCGACTGACTTATAATCAGCGTATGAGCAACTGTTACTGGGTGATCTATTCAAGAGAATACGTGTGATTGCATTGGCCTACATAGATATAGACATAGATATAGAAGCGTGTTAGGGACTAAGCATGAACTGGCTATGTACCTATCATAGTCGTTGCAAACAAGGAATTCATCAAATACTATACCGATGAAAGATCCTATCAGGAGCAGATAATCAGTAAGTCTCAAGGTTTCGAAAAAACCGGCACTACTCGAAAGGCCCTACCATAGCTCACTACAGGGCGCTACGTAGCCAGGATAGCTTAGTTGGCAATAACCCGAATTTACAATCTATAGATCACAGGTTAAAGCCTCACTGCCGGCGGGGTGTTTTTCTGGTATGGACCTTTAGCAGGGCTCTCACTCCAAATTGCTAGCATGGGTTCGGATCACCACGGTAAAAAGTGGAGGTCCCGACACCATTACACATGAAGGAATGCTGAAGAAATCTGCTTAGGCCATTGAGCCCGTGATAGACCTGGCCTGCACTTTCCAGTGGAACTGCTGTGACACTTGGGTAATGTAATGGGTAATGGGTAATGATTACACTAACCAGAGCAGTTTGATATACACAGATTACATTAGATTTATACAAACACCTGTCTGAAAGTGTCTACCAGCTGGCATAACCAATAAGCCACAGTAATCCAAAATCTCCGCAGCTCTTCCCCCCTCTCCGCGCACGCGCACACACACATGGCCCAACATTGAGTTGGAACTTGACAGTTCTAGATGACAGTTCTAGATGGTTCTACTGAATGACACTGGTGCGATGTCTCGTAAAATTTTCTCCGTTTTTGACTCAAGTGTCATAAGAGATGGATACCATAACAATGAGTTTTGCCCCTGGTATCTCATGTCACACGTGACCTCTGTCACTGAGAGGCACCTGCTGACACATGCCCCGCTTTGGGGTGTTATGATTTCAAGGCACCTGCTTGGCAGTGTCATGCCAATTGTATAATAGTTTCATTCAGCTCATTCAGCTTTTACTGCCCCTGAAAATGTATAAAATTTCTACGGCCAACATTAGAAAGATTACAGTACGGTCTTCAGATTCCGTACTCCAGTGAGTGCGTAGCCATAGACATATGATCTTAAAGATTACGTGTCTATGGGGATAGTATACCAATGTGTTTTGAAAATCATTGGACCTAAACATGGCTACTAAACACAGAAATTGTTCATACTTGACACGGGTCATAGCAAAAAAGTGAATCATCATCATTATTCCTCCTTAACAGAAAACTGAAGTGCCACATCAAAGTCTATACATTAACTTATTACACTGTGACACAAAGAACTTCCTGATGTTACTATGGAGATCAGGTGGGCTCAATACATCTGAATGCTTACATCTCAATTAAATAGAAAACATACGAGGCTTAGCAAACAGCTGAATGACTGAATACTGAAGGTCAATTTTTGCCTGTTTTTCCTATTATCGGCCACTGTCTGTCCTGGTTTGACTACATCCTTGATGTCCACTGGTTGTGTGGTGCCATTGAAGATATAAAATGAGCCATTTTCTGCCACTGGGGCTTAAAATGGGTTGGCAGAGTGTGCCCAGCCAGGGAAAGCCCTTAAAATACTCTGCCATGGTCAAGGAGTTGAACAAGGGCCACGAAGAGGACAGACAGTGAGATACATTTATTCTCCCACTGAGATATTGTGACTGAGTTTTGTCTGATAAAGCCAAATAAACGTACAACGATTGATTTTCATCTATTAAACGTACAGTGAAACTCGGTTAACTCGACCTCGGATAACTCGAACACTTGCTTAACTCAAACCAATGTTCATGGTCTCTGCCTGGGTAATGATAATTTGCTGGGCATATCTGGAACTTTTAGCCATAACAGAACTGATAAATTGTGGTTAGTGCCACAAAATTACCTTTTCTGTGGCTGGATGCGTTTACATTCTTATGTAACAAGTTTAATTTCATTGTTTTCCTTTTCACATGAGTAGAAAATCTCACAAATTTCAGAAAGTTTAGCCAGGAAATGTAACACACTAGAGCGAAATGGACTCGCCGCGATGGCCACATGGTTAATGCAAAAGAAGAGCATAACTCGTAACTCAAACTTGTCATAGCTCAAACTTTTTTTGGTGGTCCCCTGCAGTTCGAGTTATCCAAGTTTCACTGTAATGAAATCCTTCAGTTTTATTTTCAACTTTGGGCAATACGAGGATATAGTGAAATAGCTCAATAGCTATAGTGGGTTTGGTTTAAGGTAGAAGTTCCTGCAGGTGTACTGGTCCTAATTGTGCCTAGCTCCCGTTGTGAGTATGAGCTCCTCACATAGTTCATGGGTCCAACCGAACTATATAGTTTCAAAGACATAAAGCAAGCTACATGTATTGCTCATGCATGATTGGGAATCCCAGACATGGCTCATCTTGAGAAACGACAGGACCATTTTTTTTGGAATAGCTCGGTCGTTTAAGCGCTGGGCTTGCAACCACGAGAGCCTGGAGTTGAATCCAGGTCTCAACGGGCCTCCATTGTAAGTGTGAGCTCCTCACATTTATCCAAGCCCCTGCCGCTCTAACAAGCCTCGGGCTTAGGAAGTCTGTTAAATAGGATGACCCGGGCCTGAGAATAATTTAAATAAATATTCAGAGCGCTGTACTTCATGTATCGATTCTCCGCCTCCTTCTCCTTCAAATTCAATTTGATTTAGATTCAGAGTTCAGAGTTCATTCGGTGCATAGGATTCTTCCCAAATTGGGAATTGAAATGTTTGGAGCACTAGAACGCGGCTATGAATTTATTTATTCACTCAAAGATGAAGCAAACACTCCCACACCGTAACTTCATATAAGGTTATCATGCACTAATAGCATGCAAGTTCTAAGGGTGACTAACAGGAGGCTGAAG
>Ga0224501_10002951_pt1 | contig 13385 bp, 11 predicted proteins | sample SF_Oct11_sed_USG_4_FD_169105 | JGI IMG/M metagenome (GOLD analysis project Ga0224501, IMG submission 169105) | Sediment microbial communities from San Francisco Bay, California, United States - SF_Oct11_sed_USGS_8_1 | ecosystem: Environmental > Aquatic > Marine > Sediment | place: USA...
TGATGTTCCCAGAGGGCCGAGAATGTTCGCATCTGGCGAGCGAACGTTTGGCGAAGAAGGCTTCCTTGGGCTTGCAATATGACCTGTAATGGTGTGAGTATGGGATAGGTGCTGCAAGCAAGATTATTAGATTTAAGGTTTAAGCGCTAGTCATGCCAGGTTCAAGTGCATAGGTGGGCGCTACTGGTCCTAAGCAAAGGTAATCTTCAGAAGTCAGCATTTTATTTGGTCAAGCCCTCTCACAAAATATAGAAAACTAGAAACAATTGCGAAATACCATGCTGTCACCATAGAGTAGTAACACAGAATACTAGCACACTAACAAGTATGATAACTAGACACAGTTCCAATATTAATGCCACATATTCTCCTTGCTAGACTATTTATTTATGAAAATTGGGATAAATATTTGCTTGTATTTTAAAACAAATCAATTCTTGAAGCATTTCAAAATTTCACGGCTATTTCTTGTGATTTTGTTGATAAATTTCAGCCTTACATGTACGCATATGTATTCATTTATGAAATTGTCATACATGTTTGACGTGTCTAACCAATGAAATCTCCGCTATAGAGTGAGAATTTTAGCAGAAGGCACTGCCATGTAGAATAATGGCCGATAATGAGCTTAAAAGGGATTTAAAATATAATCGCGTTATCACCAATATTCTTTTGGCTACTTCACTAACTAAACTGACTCGATCCACGCGCATGCCTCTGTTCAAAGAAGTTTAAGGATTGCCACTTTTTCATAACTTTGTGCATTCTCAATTATGAGTGAAGTGGACAAATCCAAAATAAAAAAATTCATTAGAATTATCCCCCTGTAAATTTTTAAACCTTCAGAATTTTTCTATTGAAAAGTTCCCCTGTAATCTAAAGGAGAAACGGCTTACAGATTGAGAGGTTCCTGATTCCCAGTTTAGCGGCCATATTGTTCTTTCATGCTTTTCTAATTTGAAGGAAGTCAGCCCACCCAAAGAGTTATCTTCTGAAAAAGCCACATCGTGGAAACAATCCGCCGGGTTAATGGTGAAATAGAATTTAGAAGCCTTTTGATGATTTCTATACCCAAAATCAAAGCCCAACTCACCTTATTGAAACCAATCTTTATATAACAGAGAAACAATGTTTATGCAGAGTGCCATGTCGCTTACCCATGGAAAATTGCCTGTTATGGAGCTTGGTAATCTGAGCTGCAGGAGTCTCCTGATGACTCTGCTCTGACAGATCTGCTGACTCCGTCTCAGAGTCCTCATCCACGTCAATCTCACTGTCAGAGTCGGCAGCTGCCGGACGTAGAATATCTGAAAAAATAACAACTTTGAGCTGTCTTCTGAGGGCGGACAGGGGGACAGTTTTAAATGTATGAACGTGGGGCCATTGATACCATAAGCTAGCAAGCTATACCGTCACTAACGACTGGCGCTATTTCTCATTTCCATTTCTGCCTTTTGCATTTGAGATTCGTACTTTAATACTTATATGGATATATAACATATCATCTTGAAAACAAGTCTATGGGTTAGTGATGGTCAGTTTGTAAAATGAAATTATCTGATACTTTTTAATGTCTCATAATATTCTTCTTGGCACCATGTGCATTGTATATAACCATTACATGTTATTTGTTCAGGTATATCTGCTTTGCAGAATATCCAACAATAAGTAGGAGTTTTACATTAATCCATGATGGCAAATATATTATATTATAAAATTTTACTTGCTTGAAATCCTGCGATAATATGAAATGCAGCATGACAGCATTTTTACCAAAATATGGAAGAGTTCGAACAATTGTAGAGCCATCTATCATAGGTGAAGTTGGAAATGAACATCCCTCTTCTTAATATAGTAAGTCACATTTATAACAAACAAAATATTAATTGAATTGTATTGCCTTCTTACAGCTCAATGGTAATTTTTTTACTACCTTCTTAACTCACTATGTAACCCAACTGCATATTTAGCTAGCCGCTGTCTCAGCTTACCTTCCATCATTTTGTCGATTCGTCCGTGATAACCGAGGGTTTACCTATCGTCTGAAGAGCTGCCTCCCTGCCTGTCGCCTTTCTATGTCTTTGATCAGCGGTGATTGGTCAAGCCATGTGACCTGGAGATCGATCCTCCCCATATCTATTCCTAGTGAAATGAATGAGGAAATCCTATTGGCTAAGACTTGAGGATTACTAATGAGTGGAGCGCTGTGATAAGCCGATTACAGCACCGAATGTCCTGATTGGTCTATTCGGGTGACTCTTTGAAACTGGGGGTGAGAAGTCGTCACATAATCAAAAGGTTTTATTTGTTTGCTCCGCAAAGGATAAGCTGAAAAAGAACAAAGACTTTCTAAAGGAAGCCATTTCGAACTCAGAACTGACAGATCGCTCCTGTGTAGTGGCAGCTTAACAAAGTCCCTCCGTTCAATACCCATCATCGCAGACAATATCAAATGTGAGAGGATATAGCCTTCACACATCAGTGGCAGATATCGCAATTTAGAAGTAATTTTCTCACTTTTCAACCTGGTTATCCGGTGCAAGAGAAGTTAAGTTCAAATTTGTGAAAGGAAACGAATTACGTAGAGAAAACAGTGTGTTTGTTTTAATTTTAGTTGACAGCTCCACAAAAACAGAAATATGCATGGCTGGGTATGAGTGAAGACGCTCCTTTGGAAAGTTAGTTGTAAATCCGAGTGACATTTCATAGCTTACTTAAATAATTGTATAGCCGTATAATATATCATTCGTTATTTTTATGTAATACAGTTGTATTTGGTATAGGGATAAGGTGTTGGGAGTAAGAACCGGTACTTTCTGAAGGTGTTGCTTGCATATTAGAGGATTATTTACAAAGGAATTTGGCAGATTACTTGATCTTTCAAATAATATTGGGTTATTATGATTACTTCATCCACTGATCTTGGATACTTTTATATATTGATACATCATCATCTTCGTTGTTATAATGCTATGACAACAAGGCGAACTTAATCCTGTGAAGCATTCTCTACTTCTATAGAAACCTTACAACGAGATGAGTTGCTTCAAAGCTTCCACAGATCCGTCTAGGAAATGTTTTGGAAAGGGGATACTTGACTTTACATAATAAGACCAGATGCCAGCACTTGCTTCTAAATTCTTATTGGTATTTTTAACGGTCGAAACTTTAATGGAACCATCTGCCCTGTTTTAGAAATAATGTTAGTACGGCCGTGAATTTCAAAGCTAAATTCGAAGCATCGGTTATAAAATAATATATCACCTGGTTTTTATTAAGTTTCAAAATTTAAGCTTTACCTGCATATCTTGCCTATTAAACATGCATGGCCTGTGGGATAACCCAGACAGCTAAGATCATCTTGTTTTACATGGATGGCACCACTTAACCAGAGTCTTCAATATGGTCTATGGTTTGCCATAGAGTTGGTACTCTGTAGGTGGGCCTTCTTTATTTAATGCTGCGATCCAAATCCAATAAGGGAGAAAACACAAAGTGATGAACAAGCTGGATATCACCTGCTCCAAAGCCAAATTCCCTACCTGCTAAGCCACTGCTTCTTATTATTTCTCTTTGCCTCTTCTCTATTACGATGACGGTTCACTGCCTGCTAAGCCACTGCTTCTTATTATTTCTCTTTGCCTCTTCTCTATTACGATGACAGTTCACTGCCTGCTAAGCCACTCCTTATTATCTCTCTTTGCCTCTTCTCTATTACGATGACGGTAATATCTCCTTGACTCCTTTTGGTGTATTATTTCTAATTGTGAAAATTTTGGGATACCTCCGCGGCTAGAGCATTTTGGGATACCTCCGCGGCTAGAGCATTTTGGGATACCTCCACGGCTAGAGCATTTTGGGATACCTCCGCGGCTAGAGCATTTTGGGATACCTCCACGGCTATAGCATTTTGGGATACCTCCGCGGCTAGAGCATTTTGGGATACCTCCGCAGCTAGAGCATTTTGGGATACCTCCGCGGCTAGAGCATTTTGCTTAAGATTGAAGGATGCTGAGTTTAAGTCTTAGTCATACCGAGCACCAACTGTGATAATGACCTCCTCATATAATTCCCACCTCCTACCTCTCCAACAAGCCTCAGACGTAGGAGGTCCGTTAATTAGGATGACGGAGCGCCTGAGTAGAAAAAGGAAAAATAAGAATGAGATTACTTTCCCCGTAAAACAATAACATCATCAATATAAGCCATCGGTTTGTCTCCAGGATGGACCATGATGTGCCCCATAGTGTAGGTAGCTCTTTAGGTGGGCCTCTTTCGATGTTGTGTTTGAATCCAATATATAGTTGACCGTACAAAGTTACACAACGCAAAGCGAGTTGTTTAGGGGATGTCCGGTTTTCAGCCCAATGTATACTGTAATTACTGACAATCTCAAACGACATCAACGTTTATAATAAAAATTTGAGCACAGGGAAAACCTTAGTCATTTATATACATGTAAATATTTCAATTATTTAAGTCATGCCTTCAAGATCGTGGTGATGCAGAGTTTAGGAAATATATTCAATCATTACTCAATTACTAACTTAATTGATAGCTTTGAAAGCTAGTATCTGTTGGTGCTCTAATGTATTAAGACTCAAGGAATGTTTTTGCTCCAGACTGATCATACTTCAAATGTCAATTGATGATGATCATTTCATAAACAACTATCTCAATAAACTACGTCCTGGTTGCTACAGAACTCTTACATGCAGAATAACCTGGGACAAAGACTCTATTCTCAGAAATATGATTCTGTTACTGCAAGCGATATTATTTCTGCTTATTTTATTAACACTGAACATTGCAGTATTCACTTTAAATGCTTTTGACAAATAAATAGCCCATGTATCAAATTTAACAATTTGAGGTGGGTCAGGTACACTGTCGGCTTATAAGCTACAGGCAAAAATTAATTTTAATTGAATTTAATATCTGGGGGTTTCAAATGTACCATACTCTTCAGAATTGTCAGCCAGACTATACTTGCACCCGCGAAGTACGTAAGTCAATAACTTTATGTTGTTATATCTCACTGCCACAATCCATATACACAACGTTCTGCCCAACACAGCATAACTCCATATTTATGCAGAGTATATTTTGGATAAAAGAAGCCAGGTTCGAGTACTAAACTCTTGATCCATCAAGATTTCCAGAAATAATTATTTTCACAGAGCTGGAAACATCCTACAGCGACCTCAAAAGAGGACACAGGTGGGATCAGGTGACCAAACTGCGTATATATTCCTTCAATTAGGAGTCCTTCTAACAGTAGGCCCTTTAAATAGCTAGCTGTTGTAATTTCAAAAACACTGCTCTGATTTTTATAGCTGTCTCAGGCATCTTTGCCTGAACGCTTCCCTTTGGGATTGTGAGATAGCTCAATAGTCAATGGTAGGGTGCTCAGGTCACCATTGTCGGAACCTGAGGTTGAATCCCGGTCTCGGCGGGCTCCCATTGTGAGTATGGGCTCTTCACATCCTACTCCTAGCTCAAAACAAAAACTAGTCTCGTTATGAGGTGGAGCATTGATACTGATCCACCCATGGTGCTCCGTGCTAACTGATCCACCCATGGTGCTCCGTGCTAAGGGAGATCTGAGGAAAACCATGTACCTAGTCTAACCTCCCAACTTCATCATAAGGGTGAGAATGTCATTTTAGAAATATGTTTTCATTGCCCTAGTTTTAATTCATTAGTTTAATAATTATTAAATCCCTTGAATGAGTATTCATCAAACAAAAACATTCCAACTCGAAAGCGAAGGCCTCCAATAATTCTTCAGCCATAAGCCATCAGCCACCAACTTTTTTCTCTGAATTTACTTTCCATTCTGTACCATTATCGTTCATCTTTTGGTGTCATAAAATTCACTGCACCGCGATTGACCCCAGAAATGATGGAGGGGATTACGGCATAATCAATACGGGTGGGATTACAGGCTGAGACGGTATTCTACGGAGTACCTTCCTGGGCGCCACTCCATCTCATTTCACAGCATTCCTGACTTGTTCCGTGTTGCATGTACTCATTCAGTTCGGCTAATCTATGGAGAAACAATAGACACCGCGACAGAGCGATGACGGCGCTCTGGCGGTTCTTTATAACGCTGGCAGCAGTGAACCCAATGAACCGCGGCAGCCTGGGTCAGTGAGGCAACGAGGTAGACACGAGCCGTGTTGTCCTAATGCCATATTGAATGGCAGCTCTCGGTTCACTGAGTAAGAGAATCCATAGGAAGCTGTTTTGTCCGTAAGTGCACATCGCTATTCGCGATGGCAGTCCGAAGCTTTTCAATTCTCTTCCAAACTGAACCACAGCTGTATGCAATTTGAAAGGCTTGTGTTATTTGACAGGTTGGTGAGAGAATCATTTCTACAATATACAACTCTAAAAGGTGTCAGGCTAACAATGGCCACCTATATAATTCTGGGCACTGTCAATGGGAAATACAATGAACATGTTTGTCTGTACCTTATGATCAGCCCTCGGCAAAGAGATTTCAATTTCCACTAATCAATTTACAGTTTCGTTTATGCAAACAATTTTTATTACATGTTCTATGTTTTTAAGCGAAAAATACTTTTAAAGATAGGCTACTGAAAGGGTCAGCAGATGAAAGACCAGCGCCACCACTTATAACTCGCCCATCTGTTGGTTTGTAGACTTAGGTTCGCACAGCCGACGGCGTGTTTGTCTGTTGTTCCTTACTAAGAGGCGATATAAGCCGATGTGAGCATTCGTCTGTCTTGTGACTATGGAACTACTATATATGATGGCTGAGGCAGAACCTGGGGCACGAGCCGAGGTGAATTTATTGGGAGACTCGGATGTCTAGTTTGATTATTCCTTTTTTAGATTGCGCTGGTACCTCACTGAACGAAGGGCAAAAGGAGCACAAAGCCAACGAGTGTGGTACAAGATTGGTTGTAGCTGTTGACAGTTTCTACTAGACTGTAGGACTGTAGTTCAGTAGGACTGATAGAGGTTGACACTTCGTAGATTTTCTCTCACCCAATAAAAATCTCATTGACCTTGTTAAAAATCCTTTTTACAGGTATTGCGAAGCCACTGCATACGAAAGTCGCTGAGCTTTGAAATGAGCTGAAATATTTTGTCTCTGAGTTAAAAGTCACATCTATGGAAAGAAGCAAAGATATTCAGCATAGGCACAATGCGATAAATTAGAAAAATTTGCAACCGACATGAGTTTTAATTTCACGCAATCAATGATTGTCCTCATCTCCCCAATTACAGCAATACAATTATGCGGGCAGTGCTGATCTATCGTTGGTTACATTTCGCATTATGCTTGTGAAGCAAGCAATGAATTAGTGCATCACGACTATCACATTCAAGCGATCTGACCATAACCGGTGAAATGTTATAGCCTCTAAATTTAGTTGTAAACCTCCCTCTCCTGCAAATACAGCCCACAGGTAGGATAAGATAATATCATCTTGCTTTACATAGATTGCATCACTCAACCAATGGGATGTTTTTAGGAAGGTTCATGGTTTGGCCCATAGAGTTGTTACTCCATGGGCAGGTGTTCTATATTTAACGTCGCGAATCCATCGAGGAAGGAAGCACAAAATGACAAACTTTGAATCGAGCCTGGGTCACCTGGTCCAAAGCTGAATGCGCTACCCCTTACAAGCCATTGCTTTTCCAGGTATAATAGTGAGTGATGGCAATATACTTGATAACAATAATATGTTGTGTTATATAGGCTTCATGCTATATTACTCTCTATTCAATAGAATTCCCAAAGTTAATTTGGTACACCACGCGGGCGCATCGGTATTTTGAAAAGGTTTTCGTATTATTGCCTGGTGACTTGGTATTCTGGTTTCATACCATTTCCGCCATTAAAAAAAGGTTGCCGCATTACGACTTTTATTTTTTAACTTGAATTTATCCTGGAAGTAATCTGGTTCCTTTTAGAATCCAGAGCATTAAAAAATCTTTAGCCAGAATCACATCCCTTATGCCACCATGTCTCAGAAGTGGACATTCCTCTGTCAAGAAATCCTCTAAACCAGCCTTTGCCAGGCTGGGTTGCTGAAGAGTTGTCAACCACATGGTTAGAAGGAAGAGATCAGCAAAAGTTGAAACCATTGAAATCAACAGAGCTCGGCGACTTGTGACCATGTGGCCCAAAAGCCGATGCATTATATTTTGTGGGATCACTGATCAATGCAGTCGGAAGCTGTGAAAGCAACAGGGCTTGCAATTCTGGAATGAGAAAAAGTGTCAGTACTAGTTTTCCTGTATGTAATATAAGGTCACACGGTTCTGTATAGTTTACTTCATAGATGCCTCACACTCCCATTGCTTTATTCCTCATTAGTGTAGTGGCAGTTTACAAGATATCATCACGGTGAAAATCTCTTTGAGAAAATAAAGAGCATGATGGAAATAAAATAAATATAGAAATGGGACCAGCATTGGAAGGCATTGCATAAGAAAAAACCCCCAATCAGAAGGAAGTGAAAACAAGACCGTCCTTTTATCCACCAGGTCATATCAAAATAGGCAGGATCTAGTGGAGAGTAGAGGCTTTATCTTCATAGAAGGTATGTACACGAGGAGCGATGTAAGCGATGTTTTAATGTAAAGAGAGAAGGAGAGGAAAGAGATCAGTTATCATTAGCGTATCTTCATCTTCATCCTGCCCATCTTCCTGGTAATCACCCTCCTCTTCTTCATCATTCTGAAATCATCAACAGGGACGCAACGAATAACAACTGACTCCTGGTATAACATGCAACACTCATAGCCAAAGATTAAAGCTACACAATGAAAAGGTGGCTGAGCGAAGCAACACAGCTGTAAACACAAATTTTCTGCACTGAATATGGTACGACAATACTTGAGCAATCACCCTACACCAGCTTGAGTATATCTTACTAAACATAGAGCTGGGAAGATGGTAATTATATTACTATTTCAACATTTTAATCACTCATTGATGTGTAAGATGTTACTGGACTGAGTTCTCGAACAAAAAGCCAAAATAACCATCCAAGTCATCAGCATGGTACAGTTATCTATGCTTAGAGGCTGTGGGTTGACGTAATTGGTTCGACATTCCTTGGGAGGGGGCTATTCCCCTCCATTCTGGAATTGTTCACTCTTTTATAAAAAAAAGGAAAACCAACTTCCATTATGGCCGCAGGTCTATGAATACTAGGGTACGCACGAACAGCGATAAATAAGGGTCTACACCTTCACCGTTGGAAATACCAATCCATATACACCCAAACACTGAAGGTAGCTCGTAGGATTGAATAGCCAAACACAGAATCATGGTTAATCATAATAGTTGATTAGGGGATGGGGGTTCATTGGCCAAACTGTATGCAATCTAAGCAGCCGATATGAATGAACAAACATTGCCAGAGGAACCCCTTTACTATGCATAATATAGCAGAAGGAATTTGTGAAAGGTGTCGAATCACCAGAACACAAAAAATCAAGCGCTTACTGTGCTGATCTGGGTTAGTAGGATTGACCTAAAGAGGAAATGAGGCTTTTCCAAACAACTGCAAGACTGAGATGGTGCGGTAGCGGTGTCCAGTGGACGACTGCCATTTACCATCATTATGATATACAAATTAATTTCACGATAACACGATAGATAGGGCTAGAGTAATACTTCCAGAACTTGACAATTGGTGGAAGGCATTGTATCAAGCGGAATGAGGGCAATCACTAGTGCTGTGAGATGCGAGCCAACACCAGCCACACAATCACTGCGCTACCACCATCAGGAGGGATCTACCACCCCAAGCACGCTCTACCACCGCCAGGCACCCACAGAGGGGCTCTACCTTAATATCTTCTTCTAAATGAACGTCGTTATCGGAAGCTGGCAGCGATTTCACCGGTTTAAACCCTTCTTTCACGACAGAAATCTCGACTGCGGCGTCCTTTGCCTCCACATCATCAGTGCGTGGAGCAGTGCCGTCAGCCCCTATTTGAGACGCCGCTGCCTCCTGGTGATGTATACCCATATCATTCTGTTCCTTCATCGCTACGCCCGCAGGTTCACCACCCATAGGAGGAAGACCATCACCAGTGCGAGGGGTTGTGTTCTTCATGTGGTGGATATCGATAGCGGCGGAAGGCTTTCTACTATCCACCGGTGCCTTCTCGTCATTCGGCTTACCGGCACTGCGGCTGCCTAGACCGATCGCCGCTTCGGTAACAGCAAGCTGTTCCTGGTCTTCCTGCTCGGTGAGCTTCCGGCTCGCAGCATCTACCTCTGCCGCGTGGTTCTCCACTGCTGCATTATCGACAGCATTCGCTTTATCAACAGCGTCCACTTTTTTTAAAACTGGTTTCGCATCGCTGCCAGCTTCGGATAATTTATTGTCTGCTGCGGGCTGTGAAACATAAGGTGAAAGAATAAATTAATTAATATAAACCCATATAGAGGAGAAGTATATTATCTACTGAGTGGTTGTGGTGGAGCAGCAGAACATACTTACATCTTTTCCCTCCCGGTATGCGTCTGCAATCATAAAGGGAGCGGCTGAATCACGCGATCTGAACTAGCAAACTAACCACTACTTATGCACTAACTCAATCCCGCTTACCAGTTTCTGAAGATGGACTTGGTTGCAGTTGTTGATTTTATGAGATTGCCATGTCGGGCTTAAAAACATCAAATCATTTACCAAAAAACTCGCTGACCTCATGAAAACAATAGTAAGGAAGAATTGGAAATGGGCAGGCCACGTGGCTAGGATGAAGGACAATTGGGCCCTAGGTTTGACTAAATGGAAAGCAACCACCAAAAGAAAACCAAGTAAACTACAATTAGGATGGGCAGATGAGATTACTAGGTTCGGTGGAAATAAATGGTTAGACACTGCCAAAGACCGTCAGAGCTGGAGTCAAATAGAGGAGGCCTTCATCCAGCAGTGGAGAAACAATGGCTGCTTATGATGATGACGACGACGAGGATGACGACGATGATGAATATTATTTTGTGAAGATATCCATGGTGTTTTTCGTACTATGATTTACCCCATCCAATGACACCACTAGTTCCAACCTGTTTGCAAGCACTTACCATTGTTGTCATCCAGACCCAGAGGCTTCAATGGAATATCAGCAACAGGATTGGGCTGCGGTGGAGCGGCATTGTTAGTCTCTGTAATGGACAAAAATGACAAATGAACAGACTGCCCCATTCGTAACATATGCAATCAGTGACACTGATTCAATGAACGATCGGCACACCGAATAACTAAACGTAGAGCTTAGTAGAAATTAGCAAAGTAAAGCGCGATGTGAGGCAACAAAAACGTCACATGCAGACTTTAGTTTTTCACTCGGTAAGGAAAACCTAAGTACCGACGGAGAGATAAGAAATGATAAGAAACAGTGATCAGCGAAAAACAGAACATCAGCTGCCTCTGTGATAACAGGGAAGAGATGGGGACTGCATCTGGTATGCATAGGTTATCTCCAATGATTATGACCCATCAGCGAAATTTGGTGCCACCAGGTAAATTTTACTACTGATTGAGGAAAAGTTTTGGGATAAGAAGCTACCAAATGTTAGCGGGGATCTGAGAGCTGTGGGCTGGTGAATAGCAAGCAAAATTATGTCATACCCGCAACCCCGTCACGGTGGTAGTCATCAGCCTCCAGCGCCCCATCAGCCATTTCGGCATCTGGGGTCACAGAGCAAGGTCACAAATCACGATCATGTATGCGTAAATTACCGTGTAAAGTTATACTAGCCTGAAGTGTACATGTATTGGTGGAAGCAAATGGCTGCGGTTTGCTACACAACAGTGCTGAGGAGAATATGGCAGATTGGACTTATGAGGTGAAAATGATGCTTTTGATTGACACTAGTCTTCAGTAATCAGTACTTACCAGCTAGTTTGGAGTCACCCAGCACCTGCATGTCATTGGGCTTAACAGGGATATCAGAGTTGGCATCAGCTGCCCTCTTTAGAAGGTCGCCTGAAAACATTGAAATCAGAATTTAGATCAGATTCAAAAGCGAAGAATCGATCATAGAGCTACTTGCTGTATGGAGCAGGCAAGGCTCGACAGAAAGTCTCCAGTAGCGCATTGTGGAAAATATTGAGCTAAAACTCAGTAGGAGAATTTCCGCACTACTCTCTGTAGATGCCATTAACGCATGGGAACAAGGCGGTTGGTAGCCACCAACTGGTCAAAGTAGAACATATAGAATGACACACGCATAGTAACCTACCTAATATTTTGTTGTGTTTCTCCACAGTCTCCTCTATCCTTTGATTCTCATCGACAGCGGGAGCACCGACGCCTTGCTGACCGACAGCGATACTGTCAGCTCCCTGTTGTGGCTGTCCAGCGATGTCACTTTGACGATACTCCAGTTGAGGGTTTGCCTGCCCTGGATTCACTCCCAGTTCTCCTTGCTGCGAATTAGCTGCAGATACCCCCTGTTGAAGGTTTTGTGGCTGGTTAGCTGCAGGTATTTCCTGTTGCTGGTTCTGCTGCTGGTTTTCTGTTGGTAGTCCCTGTTGCTGGTCCTGCTGTTGATTTTCTGCAGGTATTACCCGCTGCGGGTTCTGCTGGTTTTCCGCGAGTAATCCTTGTGGTTGGTTCTGTTGCAGATTTTCTGCTGGCAAGCCCTGTTGCTGGTTTCCTGCAGGTAGTCCCTGTGGCTGGTTCTGCTGCTGGTTTTCTGCAGGTAGTCCCTGTGGCTGGTTCTGCTGCTGGTTTTCCGCAGGTAGTCGCTGTTGCTGATTCTGTTGATTTTGTACCTGCTGTTGGTCAGCTATTGGTTGGTTCTGAGCTGGTTGGTTCGCATTGTCCACTTTCTGTTGAAGTTGCAGCGTGACATGGGAGAGCTGGTCTTGTAACTGCACTATTTCATTTGCTTTCTGGCCAATAATTTCTGAAAAGGATAAGATAATGCTAGACACGTTTTATTTGGAGTTATGATACCTTGTATAAAATGGTAACAGGGAATGACAAATCCAGATTAGCTTAATCTGTACTTTATAGACTCTATCTGTGATATGAGCCCGACTGGAGGGAATAATCGTGGTGGGGTGTAGGGGCAATTTTGCACTCTTTTATTAGTAGGATTCCCCAAGTCACGGACTAAATATAAATTCCACCCTGATAATCAAACATTTTATTAGTTGGTCGGTGCTTTGCACAAAGCATGCCATGGAAGATCGGTGTCACTGGGAAGACCAAAACAGCACGATAACTCATCACATGATAGTGCTTGAAAGCAGAGAATTGGTTCACTGGTATCTTATTGTAAACTGAGAATGTAATTGTGGGAAATGAATTTGTTTAAAGACCAAAAGCAAACATAGTTATGCAGCCATGCTAACGAAAGATAAAACCAC
>Ga0224501_10002952_pt1 | contig 13385 bp, 10 predicted proteins | sample SF_Oct11_sed_USG_4_FD_169105 | JGI IMG/M metagenome (GOLD analysis project Ga0224501, IMG submission 169105) | Sediment microbial communities from San Francisco Bay, California, United States - SF_Oct11_sed_USGS_8_1 | ecosystem: Environmental > Aquatic > Marine > Sediment | place: USA...
TCTGAGTCAAACAATTGAAATTGATAGCCATGATGAAATCAGCAAAGTAGGAAGTGCAATTAATGAACTTGCCAGCAACCTGCAGGAAGTTGCGAGCTTTACATCATTAACTGCAACTGACGCTATTGATAAAATACAAACATTAAAAAAAATGAATATTGATAATCCAGAGATTAAAAATATAATTGCCGATATTGAACAGAACCTGGAATCAATGAGCAACTTTGTAAACTCGTTTAAGTTATTTGGTGACGACAAACGTAATGCTTGAAGTTGCTTTAATATTTTTTGGCGTTATTATCAGTACCATCTCAATAGCAATTGGAATTGGTGGTGGTATTCTATGGACGCCTTTATTAATACTGGTATATAACTTATCCCCTGCCGAAGCCATCGCAACATCATTATCTATACAGATAGTTGGTCTTGGCAGTGGTACTTTTGCTTACATGAAAGCTAAGTTAATCCACATACGCCTCTCCATATTACTGTCACTGGTCGCATTACCCGGCGTTATACTCGGCAGTTACATGACGATAAGCCTGGCTGAAGACACGATACAAATGATACTGGGAATCATGGCCATGGTTCTTGCAATTTTATTTGTTGTTAGCAATAACGACGCAGAATCACGCACCAGCTTTAAATTAAACGCAAAAAAATTCCGTAAAGTGGCTGCAATTCCGGGTTTTTTCGGTTTTCTAATGGGCTTTCTTTCTGTTGGAATCAGTGAGTGGCTGATTCCCGCCTTACGCCATAAATTAAAGCTTGATATGCCGCATGCTATTGGAACATCCATTGGTATGATGTTTATCCTGGCAGTCGTATCGTCAACGATACACCTTAATTTATCGGGTAATTTTCAGGGAAATATTTTTCTTTTTGCCTCAATTGGAACATTAATTGGTGGTCAAATTGGCTCCAGGATATCTCAAAGAATTAATGATGATTTATTAAAACAAAGTTTTATTTACCTGATGACATTAATCGGCATACATCTTATTTTTCAGGCAATCTAAAAATTAAACCCGGAAATCTGCACCCAGGTTATTTATTTTAAAATTAAATTAATATCTGAAATATTTTCAACTTTCACAGACTTAGCAAATTTATCATCAACTAAACCTTTAACATCTGCTTGTTCTAATAATTTGTACTTTTTCATTAACTCTGCCATTTCCAGCATTTCACTCTCTTTCGGTATATATTGATCATAGAGAATCCTGTTTGCAGGCGTTGTGAATGCATATTCCAGTAACTTAACCGGCTGGTTCCAGTATTTTGCAGCAATTTTAACGGCTTCTTTAGGTTTTTTACTTGCCCACATACCTGAACGAGCTGCACCATTAACGATATCCTGAACAAGGCCGGGTTCTTTTTGAATTAAATCATTTCTGACAACTGCAAGATTACATATGAACTTATCCCATACCTCTTCAACATAAAATACTCTTTCTGAATGCCCACTCATTAATGTTTGTGCCGCGAAAGGTTCACCCACGTAATACGCATCTAATGAGCCAGTAGATAACGCTGCAGCCATATCAGGCGGATTCATTTCCACAACATTGATCTGGCCAGTAAGATTTTCTTTTTCAATTAAATCAAGGATACTTATATTGTGACCGGAATAGCGCATCGGTACAGCGATAGTTTTACCAATAAGATCCTGAAGTGATTTAACTTTCAGATCTTTACGGGCAACCATGGTACTTTCATGCCGGTTACCAATATAGACAACTTTTACATCTTCACCCTGTTGCCGTAACACGATTGAAAGAGGCGCTATCATAAAGGCAACATCAATTTCACCATTTCTTAAAGATTCTGCCATTTCTGCAAAAGAAGCATACTTTATCGCTTTATAGCGAATACCATTACTGTCTTTACTTGCAAAGTCGAGTATCGGTGCTGCCAGGTTAGTAATAACCGGCATATAACCCATTTTAATCACCCTTCTTTCACTACGCTCAAAATTAACACTAAAATGCAATGCAGTAATCAGGATAAACCAGAGCAGCGCCCCCGTAATAATCTTTGCATTTTTTGATAAATGTGTGAGTTTATGCAACATAACTTACACCTAACATCAAAAATATCTCGTCACGCAATTCGCTTAAACCGGGATCTTTATTAATATTTCGAGGACGACTAAAATCAAGTTTTCTTGCCATTTTTATTGATGTTGGTCTCTCTGAAAACACAATAATCCTGTCAGCCATAACCAACGCATCTTCAATAAAGTGTGTCACCATTATCATGGTCTTACCAATGTATTCATGTATATTAACAACTTCTTCACGAATTTTGAGATGGGTAAGATAATCCAGGCCGGTAAATGGCTCATCAAGATAAAGAATATCCGGTTTTACTGCCAGTGCACGGGCAAGCTCAGCTCTTCTTTGCATGCCACCTGATAACTGACAGGGTAAATTATACTCAAAGCCATTAAGTTCAACTAAATCAATATATTCCTGGATACGTTCATTTTTTTCTTCTTCATTTTCCATGTGACGTAAACCAAGTTCCACATTATCCCAGACATTCATCCAGGGTAATAAACCATTTTGTTGAAATACAAAAATATGATCGGAACTTGCTCCCGTTACTTTCTCTTTATCAATAATAACTTCACCTGAACTTGCCGTGTCGAAACCTGCAATAATTCTCAGCAAGGTAGACTTACCACAGCCTGAAGGACCAAGAATACATACCATCTCACCCTCTTCAAATTCAAGGTTAATATCATCCAGAACTTTCATTTCTCCTGGCTGTTCAGGATCATCAGGAGCACGCTTAGTATTACGCCGGTTAACATAGTTCTTAGATAAATTTTTTATTTCAATAAAACTCATTTTAAATCCACAGTATTTTAAATTTAACGCGTAGCTAACCAGTCTTGTTTACTTAGTTTCTGCATAATCAGGTCGAGAAATAATCCAATAAAACCTATAACAATCATGCCAACCATAACGTAATCCATACGTAATGCGTTTCTTGAATCAAGAATTAAGTAACCCAGCCCGGATTGAACTGCTATCATTTCAGCAGCAACTACCACTAACCAGGCAACAGCAATGGTTAAGCGTAATGCAGTCACTACATCAGGTGTTATCGCAGGGATAACAACTTTTGTTATTGTTTCTTTACCTGAAAAATTAAAGTTTGCCGCAACCTGGAAGTAAATCGGGTTAATAGTTCGAACAGCAATTGCTGTTGCCACAACAAGAGAAAAGAAACTCGAAAGAAAAATCAGGAATATAGCCGGGTTGTCACCAATACCAAACCACAACATGGCAAGTGGAATCCAGGCCAGCGGTGAAATGGGGCGAAGAAATTGCACTATTGGATTAACCATGCTGTTTGCGACACGATGCATGCCTAATAAAATGCCCAGCGGAATACCTAAAATGGCAGCAAGATAAAAACCAACGGTAACACGGTACAGGCTTGCAACAGAGTGATTAAATAATGTGCCATCGAGTAAAAGTTCAAGAAAAGCTTTAAAAACAATCACAGGGCCAGGGAAAACCTGTTCACTCCAGCCACTAAGTCGAATAGTTGCCTCCCAAACAAACACCAGGATAACTATAGATAATGTTGGATAAAAAATAGCGGGTTTTATTGGTAATTTCACAAATGGGTACTTCTATGCAACAAGATGTCTCTTTTCAATACAAGTAAATATTTAAATGAGTATACAATCTTAATTTAAAAATCGTATCTAAATTAAAGATACGAACCTGTTTTTTCATTCAGCTCAGCAGGAAATAATTTATCATTCACTTCTTTCGCTAACTGTTGATATTGCCTTGCCGCCTGACTTTCAGAATCATAAATAATTGCTGGAGTCTGAACAATTTCTGATTCCTGAATTTTTTGATCATAATTGATCATTGTATGCAGCACTTTTGAACCATATTTATATTTTATCTTTTCCAGTACAACCTGGCTTACAGTATTATTTTTATCCAGTTTGGTAATCAGGACAAACATATCAATAAAATGATTAATTTTATTCTGAATAACCTTAATCATACCTTCAATATGATTAATACCATTCATAGATAAATATTCACAAGGTGCCGGTATAATCGCACTGGTTGAAGCCAGCAAAGCATTAAGAGTATAAAAGTCACCCGAAGGAGGAGTATCTATCAGGATATAGTCATAGTCCTGCTTCACCTGCAACAACTTATCACGCAACATGTACTCAAAATTATCCTGCCCCATATGCGTTTTTGAAAGCAGTGCCATTTTACTGTTTGACGGCAATAAGGATAAGTTATGTTTTGTCTTAATTATAAACTTTGTAAGCTCATTACTTTCTGAATCAACCACGTCAAAAAATGAGCGGGCGTCTTTATGCCCGAGTAAAAGTGTTAAGTTTGACTGTATATCAAAATCGACAACAAGTACGCGTTTATTCATTTGAGCTAACGAGGTAGCAAGATTTAAACACGTGGTAGTTTTTGCAACACCACCTTTTTGATTACAAATTGTAATCACTTTACAGTTTGGATTATCTTTATATTTTGTAGCAACAGTTTCAGCTTTTCTTTTAATGTAAGGAGGCACTTCACTGGTTGAAGAAGGTTTTTTAACTAAAAAGCCATGGCTGCACTTAGTACAACGAACCTTAAACTCATCCTTAGGTATAGCGTTATCATCAACTCTGTATTTTGTTTTACATTTTCCACAGGTTATGATCATGTTATGTCTCGCTTAAATTCATAAAAAGTTTGTAATAGCTGTCAAATAATCACTAGTCATCATTTTTACTATGACGTAACTACATAATTATCCTGTGTTTTTGACCTTACAGCTTTTTCAATTTGTTCACTTAGTTGATCTGCATCCTCGATATAATCAACCACGCCATGTTCAATTGCACATTGTGTTAAATTTGGATATACACAAGTAGCCGTATTTTGAGCAATAGTGACCCCTGAGTGTTCTTTAATCTCCTCAAATCCCTGTTCACCATCAGCTCCCACGCCGGTAAGTAATACACCTACAGTATTTTGCTCAAAAATCTCTGCGGCAGTAGAAAACAGTGTATCTAAAGGTTTGCGATTCTCTGTTATATGTTTTAATACGACTTCATTACTGTCGTTTAAATGAACACTCATTGGTTCATTGTATGAGCAAATGTAACAACTTCCTGCTTCCAGTACCTGCCCTTCCGAACCCACTTCAACTTTCCATGGTGTGTACTTATTAAATTCTTCAACAAATGCGGGAAGAATATTAACGCCAATTTCCTGGATAACAATAACAGCTGCAGGTAAATCAGGTGAAAGTTTTGACATTATTCGTATAATTGTATTCGGACCACCAAGCGTCGTACCCATTGTAATAATGCTTTCCATGTCATTAAAACCATAACGCTCTGATAGCTGTTCACGCACATCGATTTTACTTAATTTCACACGATGAACATTGTTAATATTTTCAGCCGCGGCGATTTTCACCCGTTCAACAATTTGATGACCCTGGTCATGAATATCACGTGAAATTGCACCGGAAAGTTTGGGGAGAAAATCAACAACGCCCAGCCTTAATGCTTCAAAGGTAATATCGCCATGTTCAAACAAAGAGCTAAGCATAACAATGGGAACAGGTTCATGAATCATAATATGACGAACTGCACTGATTCCGTCCATAATTGGCATATCAACATCAAGTGTAATCACATCAGGCTTAAGTTGTTTAATTTTTTCTAAAGCATCTTTGCCATTTTTCGCAGTACCAATTACTTCAATATCCGGGTCAGACTCCAAAATATCCCGTACAGCTTTAACCATAAATGAGGCATCATCTACTATCAGGACTTTTATTTTCTCAGACATATTAATTCCTTACGATAAGTTAAGCAGACATAATAATATTAATGAAGGCGTCCACTTGAATCACCAGAGCTGCCAATTGCTTTCGGTTTTGTTGCTTTTAATAACACCGCCTGCTCTTTATGACGTTTAATTTGTCGATTCGCTGTCATTTTAACTAATTCATAAACATCAAGAATCAGTGAAATACGACCATCACCCACAATGGTTGCACCTGAGAAACCACTTCTTTCCTGTACATAATCTTCCAGTGGTTTAATAACTACCTCTTCCTGGCCTAACATTTCATCAACCACGAACCCAATTCTCTGGCCGTCAGTATTAACAATTACGACAAATGATTTATCAAGATCCTGGTCTGACTTAACACTAAACAGAGCTGATAAACGGAATATAGGTAATGCGATCCCACGTAAATGAATGACTTCGACGCCTTCAACAAATGAAGTATCATTTTGGCTAATACGTACAGTTTCATCTACATTTGCTAATGGAATAGTAAACATATCGCCCCCAACTCTTACCATCAACGCATGAATAATTGCTAAGGTCAGAGGGATTTTAAGACGCATCAGGGTACCTTTACCCGGTATTGAATCAATATCCAGTGTGCCATTAAGTTTTTCAATATTCTTCTTAACAACGTCCATACCTACACCGCGTCCTGATGTGCCGGTAATTTTTTCTGCTGTTGAGAAACCAGGCATAAGTATTAAATTAGTCACATCACGTTGAGACATGCGCTCAACATCATCGCGACTATACAAGCCATTACTAACTGCTTTCTCTTTAATTTTTTCCGGATTTAGACCTCTGCCATCATCACGAACTTCAATAACAATATGATTACTTTCCTGGTAAGCTTCGAGGATTAATTTACCTTGTTCAGGTTTATTATTTCTTAGACGTTCTTCTGATAATTCCAGGCCATGATCAATCGCGTTACGTATAATATGAATTAAAGGATCTGAAAGTTCTTCAACAATCATTTTATCCAGTTCTGTTTCTTCACCACGTAATACCAGTTCAACTTTTTTACCCATATTCATTGTTAAATCATGAACCAGGCGAGGATAGCGGTTGAATAAATGCGATATCGGCAACATCCGCATTTTCATAACCCCTTCCTGGAGTTCATTTGAAGTTCTGCTTAATGATGAAATAGCTTCACTCAAGCGATAGGTAAATGCACGAAACATTTTCAGTTCTTTTTGATCTACACCAACCATTTCCTTAAGGTACTGTTGCATTTCACGCATTTCATTAAACAACTGGTAAAAATAAGAACGATCTACAACCAGCTCACCTACCTGGTTCATCAATGCATCAATCTTATCAGCATCAACACGCATGGTTTTCTTAATTCTCTTATCTTTATTTTCCTGTTCCTTGGCTTTTGCCTGCTCAGTTTTTTGTTGATTAGGTGATAATTTTTTAGCTGCTTCCAGTGCATTCTTCTTGGCCGCAGCAAGATTTTTACTGTCAGATTTATCAGGTGTTACTAATTCATCAAAAACGTTGTTTAATGTTTCATACTCACTATCTGACACTTTTTGTAAAGAAGCATCCAATGCATTGTTTAAACGTGAAAACAATTGATTATCAAGTGTTTTCTGTAGCATTGATTTATCTTCTTCTACTTCTTCAACAATGTCCTCAGTAGTAGTTGTGGCAGCAGGTATATATTCAGTCGTAACTTTATCGGGAATTTTTGTATCATCGAAAGAAGGTACATTAAGATCTTTTAATACCGGAAAATGACGGGTTAACTCATCCAGGTAAGATTCCATAAAAGAAAGGTCAATATCTTCACCACTATCTAATTCATCACAAGAATCTTCTAATGAAGATGACCAGTGTGAGAGTATTGTTAATAACTCGTCATAGCCCATATAATTTGCTGACGAACGTAAATGCTCAACAGCATCTTTACACTCAAGTAAATGTTCTTTATCTATCGGGGCTAATTTAAAGTGTGCTGATGCAGATGCAAGAAAGCTAAATTGCTCTTTTACATAATCAACAAAAATATTGAATAATTCTTTATCATTTTCTTCATCATAACTGATATTTGTTTCAGTTAATGATGCTGATTCTTTATTCGATGTTAATGAGGTGTCACCAGGAATTTTTTCATCAGTAACATGTGCAGAAACACCTGCAGAAATTAACTCGCTTAACTGTGCAATCAATTCATCAACTGAAGAGCGCTCCTCTTCAAACGAATCCAGCTCCGAAACTAACTGAACTATACGGTCACGCCCGGTAATTAACAGTTGGACGATAACCCTGTTAGTTTGTATATTTCCCTGCCGTAACAAGTCCAGTAAGTCTTCAAGACGATGTGACAGGCGGGAAATTTTATCCAGTCCTGTTAACTGTGATGCACCTTTAATGTTGTGCATAGTTCGAAATATGTCATTTAATAAATCCAGGTTACCAAGTTCATTATTTAACTGTAGTAACAGGGACTCCATTTCATCTAAATGTTCCCTGGATTCATCCACAAAATCATTAATTAAAGACATATTAATTGCAGGAGCTGACGCACTTGATTCTGCAACAGCAGGGGTAACAGTTTCTGTAATTCCTTGCTCTTGTGGAATTATATTTTCCTGTGCGGGTTTTGAGTCTTCTCTGTCTGCATAAACAGATGTTTTACTATCAGCTAGCTGTGGATAGCGGGCCAGTAAATCATCAAGATAAACATCCATAAAATCAAGAAATGCATCGTTACCGATTGCAATATCTTTAGCTGCTTCTTCAAGTGAAGATGACCAGTTAGAAAATAAACTGGTTAATTCATCATACCCCATATAATTTGCAGAAGATTTAAGACGATTCACTGCATCCATGCATTCCTGAATATGTTCAGCATCAGGAGGCACCTGTTTAAAATGTTCCGTAGCTACTGATAACAGGCTAAACTGTTCTACCAGGTGTTCAATAAATATTTTAAACAATTCCTGGTCATATTCCTCTTCATCATAACCAGCATCAGTAGATGCAGCCTGTTGTGATGGAGTGATACTTTCCTGTACAGGTTCAACCGGCGACGCTTCAGATGAAGCTTTGATGTCTCCCCCTTCAATTTGAAGCGTTAATTGCTCAATTAGCTCATCAACAGAGGATAGCTCTTCCTGGGCAGATTCTAATTCAGATACAAGTTCAACAATTCTGTCTCGACCAGTAATTAATAACTCAACAATCTCATCTGTGGTTTGCTTAGAACCCTGGCGTAATAAATCCAGTAAATCTTCAAGACGATGAGACAAGCGGGATATTTTATCCAGTCCGGTAAGTTGTGAGGCACCTTTAACATTATGCATAGTCCGGAATATGTCATTCAACAAATCCAGGTTGCCTGGTTGATTACTTAATTTCAGCAATAATGATTCCATCTCATCCAGGTGTTCCCTGGATTCATCAATAAAATCATTTAAGAGTGCCATGTTAATATCGGTCATTATTTTTTCCTTATCAGGAATCCTTCTCTACTTTTCAGATAAAGATTAGTTCAAGCTAATTTCCTACAAGTTCCAGAATTTGATCAGTCTGATGTTTATTCACTAATCCGATTGCACCTATATTATTTACTTCATCACGATATTTTTCTTCATCCAGGTTCGACAGGATTAAAATTTTTGCTTCACTATCTAATGCCATGATCTCTTTTGAAGCAGTAAGTCCATCCATACCACGCATGGTAATATCCATGGTGACAATGTCAGGCTTAAGTTCCTGGTACATATTTATTGCATCTGTGCCACTACTCGCTTCGCCGACTATTTCATGTCCCGCCTCTTTCAACACCTTCATAATAACGCGGCGCATCATGGTAGAATCTTCAACAACTAGTATTCGTTTTCCCATTAACCCTATCCAATATTAATATTGTGACAATATAACTACTCACTTATTACTGCTTCTCTTATTCAACAGTAACTTCTTCAATCAGTTTAACTTCATCAAAATCCATATCTTTTAATGCATAATATTCTTCATTGAAAAGAACACTTTCAAAATCAAGAATTATCAAAAGTTTATTATCAATTTCACACACGCCGCGAATATACTGATTTTCAAGACCGGCAATAACAATATTTGGTGGCGGGTCAATATCATCTTCTGCGATCTTGAGTACTTCAGATACATTATCAACAATAAAGCCAACTACCCGGTTACCGATCCTTAAAATCAGCACCCAGTTTTTTTCTATGTCATTACTTTCCAGGTACAAACTTAAGCGTTTGCGTAAATCAATAACAGGAATAATATCGCCACGTAAATTTATTACCCCTTCTACAAAAGAAGGGGAATTGGGTACAGGAGTTACTTCAGTAGAACGAATAATTTCCTGTACCGTAAGAATATCTACACCAAATCTTTCCTTACCAATTCCGAATCCAACGAGCTGTACCACGCCGTCATCTTCATCATCCTCTATTCGCTCTAATTCATAAGTCGTTTCAGCCATTTGTATAAACCTCCAAAAATAACTACATCAGTTTATTAACAGGAAAGCTGTATATAGTGCTAAACATAAAAACAGTTCCTCTTAGCCGGCCAGTCTAAACCTTAAATTGTTGTACCTGTGCAGTCAGATTTTCTGATTGCTCACGTAAACTTTGCGTGATATTTACAACATTACCTGCACCGGCTACCGTTTCTGATGCCGCGGCAGCTGACTCAGTTGAAAGTTTGGTAATGGCTTTAGAACGTTGAGCCTGTAACCCGGTCAACTCACCCATTTCATCACCTCGACTTACCACGCCCGCCATTTCTTTATTCATTGACTGGATAGATTCATTTGACTCATTTACCAGCACGGTGATGCTGTTAGAGTATTCAAGCAGTGTCTGCAGTGCTTCTTCCGCTGCTTTACGACGTGTACCCTGTTCCTGGGCCATGGTTCCGATTTGTTGAGCCAGGGTATTCAGGATTTCTACCTGACCTTTAACTTCCGTAGTATTCGTGTTCAATACATCAGAAGTGTTACTGATTGCTTCAATCGCCTGCATATTGACTCGTCCACCTTCGGCAATCTTGGCCAGTGCTTGTTGTGACTGGTCAGTCAGTTTTACACCATCGGCAACGTTATTGGTTGAATCTTTAATTAACTGGGTAATCTCTTTTGCTGCTTCAGATGAACGTTGGGCAAGTTTACCAACCTCGTCCGCAACAACCGCGAAACCTTTACCGTGCGCACCGGCACGTGCCGCTTCTACCGCGGCATTCAGTGCGAGTAAGTTGGTTTGTTCCGCGATTTCGGTGATTACACCAATGATTTCAGAAATTTGCTCAGATGATTCCGAGATAGCCTGCATACCTTTTACCGTTGAGGCTACAGAGTTTGCACCTTCTTCTGCAGCATCGAGTGAAGCTTTACCATGTTGCTGTGCCTGGGCTACCGCGTTCTGCATGTTTCCTACCGCGTTTACCATGTTAGCAATAGAGCTCGTTACCTGCTCTACCATCGCACCCTGTTCCTGGGCCGTTGACACAACCTTGGCACCGGTTTCACCCATTTCAGTTACACGATCAATGGTTTTAGTCGCTTCATCATTCTGAGCTTCTGCAGATTCTGATACGGTGTTCATTTTTAACACCAGCTCTTGGAGTAACTTCTGAGTTGATCGTGCAGCTTCTTGCTGACTTCCTGCTGCTTGTGATACCTGGCCTGCAGAGTTACCCATTTCGGTGATTACTTTTTCCGAAGTCTGGGCACGTTTCATTTGTTCCTCTGCACGTTCCCTGTTTCTGCTTGCAAGTTGTGCCACCTGTGTTGATGAATCATCAACCGCGTGTGCCGCATTACTAACAACACCAAAGACTTTACGCAGCTCTTCCATCATTTCATTAAACGAGGTACCCATGACCCCCAGCTCATCCTTAGACGTTACATCGGCTTTTAATGTTAAATCATGCTCAGTTGCAACCCGGTTTACCGTGGTTACAACGTTCAGAATCGGACCAGAAATTGCCCGGGTAATGATTGCTGAGAGGAACAGGGCAACCAGTACACCAATAACCATACCTGCTGCGGCCTCGAAAATTGCGAGCTCTTTTGCATTATCTGCATCAGCATAGGCCTTAGCCAGAGTTTCCTTGGCGATATCCTCAATCGTCAGCAAAGATTTTTGCATCTGTTGACCAATATTATCGATAGCTTCATCCAGCTCTTTTTCCTTTGCATCGATTTGAGCCAGCTTATCCTGGTGGCCAATAAATTCCATGGCTAATGGCAGGTAAGTTTCTGAGTATGTCTTATAGTAATTATTTAACATCGCTTTCAAACGAGGGTCAGTTAAGCGCGCAATCGTACCTTCGGCGTTTTTTCCACCTTTAAACAGAGCATTAAGCCAGCCATCCATTTCCATTTTTGCCTTGTCGAATTCGTTACGAATCTCGGCGGTAGACCCTGCTTCGAGTTCCTGGGCATATTCCTCGATACGAATACGCATATGGCCAATGGTTGATTTCATTTCCATCGACATATCCGCCCAGGTATTGTCTCGCTTGATAATAGCCTCAGCAGTAGTGCCGGCAGCAATTTTTTCCTGGATCCCTTCCTTGATGGTTGCTTCGAATTGCTCTGTGTCATCAAAGAGCTGGTCAAAAGCCTTCTCGAACTTACGCATGGTTGCCTCGGCTAGCTCTCGCGTGGCTATTTTTTGCTTTTGCATTTCGTATATTTCAAGGATACCGGGTGCGAAAACCTTGGTAAAATCCTGGCGGGTTTCTTTAAGCGTGGATATCAAACGCGAGTCTGTCGATGCGTAGATATAACCTTCGTCTGTCTCGCCCCCTTTTTCCATCGCGTTATTGAAGACTGTAAAGTCCTTAATGTTTTGTTTAATCTCACTCTGAACCATTTCGAGTTCTTTCGTATCTTTCGCGAGAAGTTGTTCCATGATTTGCTGCTGGAGCGTGGCGCCAATAACACGCATTTCCATCGCACCATCCATCAGTGGCGTGGTTCTTTTAATTTGATCGGTTGACTTGGTAATCTCGTTTACACCATAGATACCCAACCCACCTACGATAATTAATATAAATACCAGGCTAATAAACCCGCTAAAGAGTTTTTTACCGATATTCCAATTTTTCCAGTTCATGTTCTTCTCCTTAATCTGCTCAGGATGAGATTTTTAACAACATTAATTTTCTATTTATTTTATATTTATCTGCTTACAAATTATTTATCACCGATGCGATCTTCGTATCAGCATAAACATTACTTGATTCATTTCTACTTATTACTGCCAACGGCATTTCCTTACATAAACAACTTTTTGGTTCCTGCACGACTGCAAAACCGCCTCTATGTATTATTTCTTCCATGCCTTCAGAACCATCAACACCGTGTCCTGACAAGACAACACCAACGGCATCAGAGGACAATGCTTCAGCTAATGAAAACATCATCATATCCACCGCACCTTTGCGTGAAGCAAATGGAGCAGGACTCACATGCAAGGTATAGTCATCGCCCTGGGCATGGACTGTCATATAATCCAGGTCAGAATTTAAATA